>ERZ767114.255-NODE-255-length-33239-cov-4.305711_pt1 | contig 33239 bp, 31 predicted proteins | sample MGYA00374952_ERZ767114 | MGnify/ENA primary metagenome ERZ767114 (study PRJEB28939, sample SAMN06267156) | marine metagenome | isolation source: Columbia River Estuary | place: USA:Columbia River Estuary, USA | collected 2012-05-05 ... | reverse complement strand
GGGGCCTCACGCGCGCTGCAAGACGCCAATAGCAGCGCGCTCGCGACAAGCAGAATTCTTGGAGCAGTGACAACGGCCATGTAAGATGTAATAGCGAAATCTCGCCGGGGTGCAGCCCCAAATCGACCAAATGGACGCCATATGGCGGCAAAGGCGTGGATATGGATATAATTTCCGCGTTGCGCACAGTCGCGCGCGCGATTATCGCGAATGCATGTTGCGAATCATTCTTAATAAGAAACCGGTGTTTTGGATATTGCTGTCTGTGCCAGCGATATTGATGCTGCGCAGCTTCTATGCGGGTGACCGCATCGCGATGGATATGCTGCATCCAACCGGTGAATGGTCCGCGCGTTTTATGATTGTCGCGATGGTTTTAAGTCCATTGTTGTCGTTGTTGTCGTTATGCGCAGCCCTTACTCGGCGGTTGGGCCAGCAGGCACCGCGTCAACCCGCTGCCATTCTACCGTGCGACGCATAAACCCCACTTTAACGGTAAACGCCATACGATCGTCGTCTTTCAGCGTAATGGTCGCGTCGCGATACTCGCCGAGCTGCGCCGCAAATACCTGGCCTGACCACTGGTTAGGTTTATCAGCGGCCACAAGATCCGTCACCACCTTAAACCCCACCCTTTCCGGACGATCATCATTACGCACCATGATTGCTACCCCCTCATCGGGCTGCATTGCCAGCCAAATCGGATCCGATTCATGTTGCCAAAATCCTGCCAAAGCGTCTTCTGCCTGAACAAACTGCACGGGCAGACACAGCAGTAGAGTGACGCCGATGCCCTTCATGACCTTGCGCGTTGTTGCGATGATGGGGTTCATATTGAGTGCTCCGTTTATCTTTATTTTGATCATCCTATTGTGCAACACGTCGCCAGTTTCACGCTGCCGTAACATCAACAATGGCAAGCGCGCTTTGAAGCATGGCGTGAGCACGACTCACCTGGCTCCTTTTAAAAAGTCGCTGTCATATCGTTCTAAAGCCGCGGTATCAGCCGTGGCGTCTGTGCCAAGTAGGATTGATAAGCAGGGTCGTCTCCCCATAGTTGCCGGCCACGGCGAGCAAGCGTTGGGATACCGCTCACCCGCGTCAACAGTCCATACACGAATAGGGGTGACAATAAGACAACCCACTGGGTGCCCGACAGGTACGGCACAGCCATCACAGCGATACCGCTCCACAGCAAAATTTCGCCAAAATAGTTGGGGTGACGCGAACGCGCCCACAACCCCGTGTTAATAAAAGATCCCTCGTTGCGCGGATCAGCACGAAACTGTGACTTCTGACGATCGGCTACCACTTCCACCGTAAAGCCAACCAACCAACACATCGCACCCACTGCATAAATTACCCCTACTGGCGGGTGAGTCGAACTCAAAATCACGGTGATCGCCGCACAACTCGTCATCACCACCCAAGCGCCCTGCAGCGTCCAAGCCACCAAAAAACGAGAAGAAGACACTTTGATGTGATCGAAGCGCTGATCGCCACCAGCCTGATGAATCCGTTCGAATAAAAAGCGACCTAATCGCCCCGCCCAAATAATCACCAGTGCTGCCACCAGCCACTGGGGCCACGTTGTTGAAGGCGATACCCCTACCGCAGACAGCGTGATTGCCATATAAGTCATAGACCCTGTCAGATCATAAAATCGCTCGGTCTCCCCCAGTCGCGCTGGTATAAAAGCTAGCCACTGCAGACAGTAGGCCCCCACTGCCAAAACCAGTAATGCGGGCCATCCGAAAATCATCACGCCCAATGGATTTGCGAGTGCGGCGATGGAGCATGGCAATATCACGGCAAGAACGATAACGATGAGTGGTTTCATGACGGTTTACCGGGACGCATGTACTAACTCCTTGCTGCACGACGAATGAGACAGCGTGATCTTACCTCAATGTCATCATTACACCGCGTTGCCCAGACACTTGATTATCCAGCAGCGCCTGCCACAGCTCCACACACGCGTCCGCGCCGGCATGATGCTCGATGGTGAGCAGGGGTGATAGTCGTTGCAGCAGCTGCATACTGGCGGCGTAGGCCTGACGCATGATCACACCGCGCCCCCATTCGGCATCTCGTTTTTCAATCTGGGCGGGCGCAAAGAACATTTCGGGCTCGGCGCCGGGTACTGCGCCGCTGTCAACGGACTTGCCAAACTGATCCCAATGGGTTGCACCGACCATCAAGGTTCGTTGCGCATTATCCGCGAGGTGATGATGAAGACGAGATCGCACCGCCACATCGCCCGCAATATCGATATAAACCGTTGTTTTGTTCTCGAGTGAATCGATCTCCGCATAGGCGAGCGCGCTGTCGTAGCTATCCAAAGTCTCGACAAACGACACGTTCTGCGAACCCGTCAAACCCACCAGGCTGCCCTCAAAGCCTGCCCGTTTAATAAACTCGGCAGCACTAAAACCCGTCTTAGAGGACGCCGAACCCACCACAATCTGCTCTGCGCCGAACCAGTCGTTATCCGACAGCAAATCGGCAATCACGAAGCCCGTCATGAATAGCGGGAAAAAAATACAACGCTGATCTTCTATCTCTCGAAGCTCATGCGATTCGGATCGCGTGCGCGCATACTGGTTGTAAAGACTGGGCAATGCCTGCCGGTGCGCCAGTGCATCGACAAACCCGCTGTCGGATATGTCACCAGGGGCCATGAGCAAATGACTGCTCATCGGAAAGAAACCATACAGGCGCTCCCCCACGCTAATGTCGGATGCCTGACTGTCGATGACCTCGGCAATTCCCCAGACCGTGATTTTGCCCCAAGGATCCTCAGCGGTGGGGTAAAACTGCCAATAACCAAGCAGGTCGCCAGAGGCGGCATAGGTCACGTTATTTGCCGTGAGCGCGAACTTATCAATAGCGACCACAATTTCCCCGTCACCTGGTTGCGGTACCTCGGCGCGGATCGTTTTAGTGCGACGATAATCGCTACGATCGACCCAAACCTCAGTTACTGCCATCTCGCCTCCCGGTTTCTCTTAAAAGCTGTGCATCATTGCTCACCTGCCTAGAGCATGACAAACAATACGCCGCAATGCGCTGGAACAAGCGTGTTTTTTTCAGGCATGCGACTCGGGACTAAAACTCGATGCCAAAAAAAGGCGGCCTAAGCCGCCTTCTTCATCAATCACACTACCCGAGTTTAAAATTCCCAAGCAGCCTGAACACCCCAGACCTCACCACGCGCGCGATACTGGAAGTGTGAGCCTCGCGCCAATGGTACGTCAGCCGCTCCACTCGCGACGAGCTCGTCGCCAATATTTCGGCCGTAGAACATCAACATCCAGTTGTCACCGCGAAGACCGGTGCGAAGGTTGACGAACTCGTAACCTGACTGCACGTCGTTACCATCGAGATCACCCGTCATGTAGTAATCGTCAGTGAAGTTAACGTCCAGCTCGGTAAACCACACCATGGAGCCGACAGGCTGCATGTACTGTGCGCCAAAGGAGCCCGACCACTCAGCCGCGCCAATGGGCACACCCGAGAGATCCTGCGATTGACCGGAGGGAACACCATTGCCGAGGAACTTCTGCGAGCAGGTACGGCCGTCTACCGTTACCGAGGTCGCTGGAGAGTTCGGTGTCAAAGCACCCAAGCCTGCCATTTCTGCTTGTTGTTGAGCAGTACAGCCAGCGCCCTCAAAGACACCGTATTCACCATCGACTGTGCCCAACGCCAGGTTCAGCCGCAGCTTTTCGGTGGCCTGAAATGCTGCGTCCAATTCGAAACCCTGAATCTCGGTGCTAGAGGCATTGGTCACGACGAATCCGAGTCCAACGAAGGTGGATACCTGCTGGTCCTCGAACTCGCTGTTAAAGTAAGCCCAGTTCACGCGCATGCGTCCATCGAGGAAGGTGTGCTTGCCACCCACCTCAAAAGACCAAGCCGTCTCATCGTCGTACTCAAAACCAGGACCCGGCTGGGTTCGGCAAGCCTGATCAGGACACTCTGCAGTCGGTGCTGCCACGAATATCGGGTTCTGATCATCGACCGCGTTAAAGCCGCCGCTCTTAAAGCCCTCTGAGTAACTGGCGTAGAGCAGATGATCATCGCTTGGCGTCCAGTTGAGCGACACCGCTGGAATGGTCTGGTCTGTATCGCGGTCTTCAATGAAGTGGTGCGCGTAGCTATCGAAGAAAGCGCCCTGCAAGCTCTGTTGCAGGAAATTACCAAAATCACCTGCAGTCAACACACCGGTAAGCGGATCAACTGTCTTCGTGGCCAGTCCTTGCGCGGTGCTGTTAAGCCACGTTTGCGCGTCAGCTGACTTCTCTTCCTCGGTATAACGCACACCGGCAGTAATGCTCAGGTTATCCGTGATGTTGAAGGTACCCTGCAGAAAGACTGCCCAGGACTCGGTTTCCTGCTGCCAAGCTGACAAACGGCCCACCTGGCTCCACATGGTGAGACCCTCTGTCCCTACGGGAAGGCTCCCTGCGGGCAGGCCAAACGAAGCCTCAGCGCCAGCAAGCTGTGCTGGGTTGTAAGCGAGGATCGTGGGCAAGCCTCCGGTAATCAACGAAGTGATTGCGGGCTGACCAAAGGTGCCATCGACCGAGACCATCCGGTCAATTTCTTGCTTGGAGTCGATGTAATTACCGCCCGCCACCCAGCTAAAGCGGCCGTCCAGATCAGAAGCCAGTCTGATCTCTTGGCTGAACTGCTCGTACTCCTGATTATCACTTCGCCCGATAAATCTTACCGGCAGGAAGTCGGCATCGATTCCATCTTCAAATTCAAACTGTGAGACACCCGTGACCAGGTTTAACGTCATGCCGTTGCCGAATTCGTGCTCGATATTCAGCGAAAACTCATGATTTTCTGTATCCGTGCCGTCGAGACGCCCGGTTCCGTCGCTCCCCAGCCCTTCGTTACCACCAATCGACAGACCATCACGATAGGCGTCAGTAATGCTCTCTTGGAAGCCCGGGAAAGCAAACCCCATCACCGCGTACATGGCGGCGTTAGAGGCAGGCACTAATGGCGCGCCATTGACCACTGTCGGCCCAAACTTTGTAACGGTTCCTGTGCTACCCGTCCGTAAAAAATCCGAGTAGGTGTAGCGAAGCGCTACGCTTGTCGCCTCTGATGGCTCCCACTGAGCACCGAAGCGAACAATGGTCTCGTCCGTTGCGGGCATGTTGGGGTTCACTGCATTCGGCGCGGTATTTTTGTTATACCCGTCGATGGAGCGATCCATAACAGCCAGGCGAACAGCAAAATTATCAGTGAGACTGCCGCTGATGTGGCCTTCGAAGTATTCACCACTGTCGGATTCGAAACTTGCCGCCACACGGCCCGAAAGGCCCTCGCCCACCTTCGGGGCAGCGGTGCGGATGTTGACCGCGCCAGCCAGCGTGTTCTTACCAAACAAGATGCCCTGAGGACCACGCAACACTTCTATCTGTTCCAGATCGAAAAGCCCGAGTCGTGTTTGGCGACTTCGGCCGTAATGCACGCCATCCACAAACAAGCCTACCGACTGCTCAAAGGATTGGTTTGCACCAATAGAGATGCCTCGCATGGTGATAATCGAGTTCACTGCGTTCTCAGACACCGAAAAGTTGGGCACATAAGCACCAAGCTGCTCAAAGCTTCTAATCGAAGCGTCCTGAACCTGTTGGCCGGAGATTGCCGTCACCGAAATCGGCACATCCTGCAGACTTTCGGTTCGTTTCTGTGCGGTTACAACCACTTCTTCCAGCGCCTGACCGGCTGCCGTCACCGACACACTGGCGACTGCTGCACTCAACGCTAACCTTGCAAATTTTTTCATCATGGTGGGATCCTTTTAAAACGTGTTCATTATTGTTATCGCGTCGACCAAAGGGCCTGAGGGCCGTCTTTAATCGCTACTTCTTAGTACATTTTTTTCTGATTATTTATTCGTAATGCGTCGATGCTAATTGACCTGAACCTTAAACATGTGGCAGTTTTACTGCCAATACTGGAGCCTTAACGATAGCAGATACTGTAACTAGCACAATACTGACAATACAAGGAATTTCAAAGTGAAAAATTTCGGCCGGCAAAAAGTCGCCATTCTAGCCACTGTGCTCGCTATTCTTGTGTTCGCCGGTTATTCGAACAGGGCGGCATTAGTAGAGGCGCTGTTCAAAGTCGCACTGCCACAGCAGCTAGGCGCAAACAGTGTTGCAGCGCTCGAAGATGGGCTTCATATCGCGCTTTGCGGTGCAGGTGGACCCTTCCCCGCACCCCGCGCTTCAGGCCCCTGCGTGGCGGTCGTGGCAGGCGAGCAGCTTTTTATTGTCGATACTGGCACCGATGGAGCCCGAAATTTAGGGAGGATGGGATATCCCGCTAGCCAAGTCGCCGCGGTGTTCCTCACTCATTTTCACTCAGATCACATTGATGGCTTGGGAGAGCTGGCCACCGCGCGCTGGGCTACTAGCGACCACACGCTGCCGCTGCCGGTGTATGGCCCTGAGGGCGTAGCGAGGGTGGTCGACGGCTTTAACGCCGCCTATGCACAAGATTTTACCTACCGGCATGATCATCATGGAGATCAAGTTGCGCCGCTTTCTGCAGCCGGTATCGCGGCAATGCCTTTTAAAGCGCCACCAGAAGGCGTCATAACCACGGTCTTCGATGACGCCGGCCTAGTCGTTCAAGCCCTTCGAGTCGATCATGCCCCGGTCTCACCTGCGGTGGGCTACCTCTTTCGTTATGGGCAACGTACCGCACTCATTACCGGGGACACGGCACAATCAGAAAACGTGAAACGCTTTGCGCAAGGCGTCGATTTGCTGGTGCACGAGGCGCTGGCGCCGAACCTCATGACCATGATGCGAGATACGGCAGACAGCCTCGGCAATCAGATTCTCTCTAAGATCTTTTTCGACGTGCTGGATTATCATGCGAGCCCCGTTGAGGCGGCGGCAACCGCGCGCGATGCGGGCGTTGGACACCTACTGTATTACCACGTGGTACCGCCCATCGTTCTACCCGGACAAGAAGCACTATGGCTCAACGGAGCGGAGGCTATTTTTCCTGACTACACGGTAGGCTACGACGGCGTCTCCTTTAGCCTCCCTGCGAACTCGGCGGAGATCATTCAGACCAGCACCGGACTCTAGGTAACGCGAATCAGCCGACGTTGGTCTGTTTTTGCGGTTGCGGTGCCCACTTCAGTCGACAAAACAGTGATCTCGCAGTGAATGGCCTCGTCAATCTGGCCACAAATGACCCCTTTTGACGGTAGTTGATCCAAAATGCCGGGGGCTCGTACCTAAAAGCCGTAACAAAAAAGTGTGTTGACCGTGATAGTTGATTTGAGTGAGTACCGTGAAGAGCGAAAACCAGCGCTTAAAAAGCCCAGTGTGAAGGAGAGCTTTGCGGAAGGTATGGCTACTGGATCGACGGATTGCGATCGCCAGCTGTCTGACTCACAAATATTCGATTTAGAACATCACCGAAGATTAAAGGCGCTACACACTCATCTCGAGCGGGGTGCCACACTGAGCGAGGCAGCGCGCCTGATCGGTGTGTCGCACATGACCGCCTACCGGTGGAACGATCACGGCCGCTTATAACACAACACCATTTTTGCATTGCTTCCAGTGATGCTTGATAGGGTCCTGCCGCACCAGCAATCAGGGTTTGACCGACTTACTCGTCTGTTCCGACATCGCACATGAATTGTGCCGTCACCTGACCAGCCACATCAAAGTTGATCTTTGCTTTGCCCTGCATTTTACCCTCGACTGAGCAGTCGGCTAAGGTCTTCAGCACGGTCCCTCGCACGACCTCAGAAAAAGCCTCAATCGTTAAGTCACCAATCAGCGGCGGCGTAGACGGCGTCACCACCGGCGCCTCTTCTGGCGGGCGTAAGACAAGTAGCCAAAGCGCGACGGCGCAGGCCGCCAAACCAACACCAATAAAACCTAATAAAACTGTTCTCATGCGGCGGTTCTCGCTTGTCATAATGAGTATTCGCTACAGACCCTAACGTCACCACCTTTTCTTTTCAAATCTAGTGACCGGCTGTCTGCATCGTCTCCCAGACCGCCATCGCGCATCCACGCCATTCAGCGCTATCGTCCGATTGATCTGCGCCACTAGCGGCTCATGACGCTCGATGGGTCCTAATCGAGTAGCACGTTGCAGTGGAGTGGTCTTCGTCTCATGAGCAGTTCCCGCGTAAACTAGAACGTCGCACACTGTTTGGATTTAGCCGCATGAATGACCTGATACTTCAACCGATTCTGTTTATGGGTGTATTGAGCTTGTTAATGATGCTACTGATGTATCTCACCCGTATCCCTGCAGCCAAACAACTTGAGACCGAGGGTGTCGTGCTGCAAGAGTTATCACATCCGTCGCAGCTAGGGGGCGTATTTCCTAGCCACGTTGAGCGTGTTGCGGATAACTACAATCATCTTTGGGAGCAGCCCACGCTTTTTTATGCCGTTGTGATGGTGATATGGGCGCTCGACCACACCGACCCAATGCACCTGTATTCCGCTTGGGCGTACTGCGGCCTTCGGTTTACCCACTCGCTTGTGCAAGTGACGATTAACCATGTTTGGCTCCGTTTCACGCTATTCATAGTCAGTTGGGCTGCTTTAGCGACCATGCTATTGAGAGAGGCATTCAGTGCATTGAGCCCGTAGCCCTGTGTCGAGCAGTCACCATCAGCGAAACAAAAAAGACCTCGCTAACGAAGGCTCTTCCTTGCCAAGCGCCGACCCGGCGCGCGTGACACCTTTTGTTAACACTTTGGCGCAGTTGGTCAATCCATCACGCCCATGACGCGGCAAACTAGTGGCGATCAAGGATGACAAAGCGCCACGGAAGGCATCACTGATGGGAGATTGACCATGCGATTTCTATGGATAGAAAAGAATGCACTGCCTACGCGAGGGCCTCAGCAGATACCCGCTCCCCCGAGCCGCGATAAAGGCTGTCACTATCGGAGCGCACCGGTAACCAACCGATCGTCAACCTCGCAGCGGCGGCGGTGAAGGAGGCTCCAGCATGAGGATGCTTTGGATCGTCACCATAGCCGTTGTACTCTTCGCAACCGTGAGCCATGCCAATCGCGTCAATGCAAGCCACCCCAACGCGGACGCACTGACGGCACCCACGGTCATAAGGGCGCCAATTGCCTTCGAGCTGCCTGTACAGCTGCATCAGTCGTCTCGCTCGATCGGTGAGTCATCGGCTTTGTCTGCCGCTCTCTGAGCGCGTTGAGTCACAATGAGCTGCCAAACGGCAAACGCCAACGGAATGCCAAAGAACAGTAGGACTTGAAATCCTTTGAACTCGCTATAGTCCATTGTCATCAGAGCCCTTGTTCTATCATTTCAGCAGGTCACTACCCCTGGTCCACTACTTCACACAACTTTTGGGCCAGCAGCCACAAGCGATCCTGACCCCACACTGCCAATACAGCTTCACCTTTCGGATCGATCAAACGAAAACTGGGCACGCCCCACAAGCCCGCTTGGTACATAGCGAGGCGGTTTTCCTCGAGCAGTGCCTCCCAAGTGGTGTCCTGTCGATGCGCCTGAGCAGCAACCCAATCCAAACCCGCTGCCTCCACTACTTTCTTTAATCCGCTCTCGGTGCTGGTGTTGACGCCCAACGCAAAGGCATGCCGTAAAAAGCTTGATAACAGCTCAACTCCTTTGCCTTGCGACGCCGCCCAAGGGTACAGAGCATAGCAATTGCGAACAGGGTCGCCGATGGGATCATAAAAGTTGCCATACGCCACACCTGCATTGCTCGCTTCTCGAGCGGCATCCATGAAAATATACATGCCCTTCGCTCGCGTTGCCGGCACACCCCGCATGACCATCGGTAAAACGGGTCGCAACTCAAGTGTGATTCCAGCGTCTTGCGCAAAGGCTACTGCGCGATCGAACACGACTGCGGTGTAGGGGCTGCGCAATGAAGCATATAGCTCCAACGTAAAGGCTTTGTTATCGCGCTTTTGGGGAAGCGTTATTGAGGGGCGCGGCGCTATCAAGTCCCGCTCAGAGTAGCGATCCACACCCAATGCAGCGAGTCGCTGCTCAAGCAAATAAAGACGGTCAGCACCCCAATACCACTCGCCACCGTAATAAAACATCGCGCCTGAGTAATGCTTCATTTCATGCCGCACCTGATTGCCAGCATCCACCGCCGCATCAGCATGCTCAATAGCCGCACAACCTGATGTCTCGGCGAGATGATCCAGTCGAGCACCATCCCCCGACCAAAGGGCGTCACCCACTTTTGCCGCTATTTCAGGAAACGCTTCGGCTGATTGTGCCGCCAGAATACGAATCGCCAATGACACATGATGTGCATCTGGCTCTTGTGGATGATCAGGAAAGACGAGCCCATAACCGGATGCCACCAAATGAGATTCGTAACGAGACAGACGCGCCAACAGGTCTGGTTCCGGCACATTTTTTCCCTGATCAGCGCGCACCAGATGACAACGTAGCTCAATGTCGTAACGTGCCAGCAATGGCATCAATAGCTGAGCTGTTAAATGACTATAACCATCGTCCACTTGATGAAAATAATGGACTTCATGTGGTGCACCCACTTTTAACCGTGCCCGTTCAGCCTTGGCATGGCGGGCCTTCACTGAGCTCGTTTGAGACAGGCGCGTCATTACTTTTGAGGTGAGCCAACGCCCGAAACGACTGGGGTTCATGGTCGCCGCGCCGCCTTGGTCTTCGAATTGTTTTGCCATGATAAGTGCCTTTAATCAGCGGTTTGCCAGCAAGTCCGTCACCAACCCTCTAATGATTTCATGACAGCTTTTTTGCGGTAGCCGCTGATGCTCTCGTAGGCGATGCCACATCTCAAAGGATGCTACCGCATGCACCGCCTCGCGCTGTGCCCTCAGTGAGGTAGCGACCTCGGGTAACCACAATTCGAGCTCGTTACGCAGCCTTTTTTGATGATAGGCATAACGTGCTTGCAGCGCGGGAAAACGCCATGCCAACGCCTGGGTGCAAAGAATGAGGTCAGACAGTTGGTCAAAGGCATTACCATACAGCTCAACAGCATGACTGATGCGCTGGGATAATGTGCCAGATCGATCACTGACCGCAAACAATGTCTCGTAGGACGCTCCAAGCATTTCGTCTGCTGACAGAAATAGGGCGTCCATGTCGGCGAAATGGCGAAAAAACGAACGGATACTCACGCCGGCGCGATCAGCAATCTGTTGCGCAGTAGGCACCTGCCTTTCTTCACTGATCAGCGTCAGCGCCGCCTCAACAATTGCGACTTGACTGCGCTCACTGCGCTGACGCCGGCCATCAGAGGTTGGGCCAATTTTAAGAGTCATTGTTCCACCTAGCTAGGCCCTCAGATGCTTATGTCATTTATTATGCCATGATATTTTCGCGGGCCACTAGAGTTTTGCTTCACCATCAGTAGAGCAAGGCGCGTCACCTTGCATCGTTCTCACGCGCCTTAATCGTCGCTAGATTCAATTGATGTTGATGCCGATCTAAGCGATAAAAAGCCAGCGCGGCCAGCATAATGCTCCACAAAAGCCACTGCGAGATAACCAGCCACCCACCGAGTTGTGTCAACGATGCCGCGGGAACTTGCTCTGGGGCAACACCACGAGGCAGTGCTACCACCTGTAAAATAATGCCCGCCATGAATGCCCCGATACCTTGATTGGTTTTGCGGATAAAAGTGAGTGCTGAGAAAAACACCCCCTCGTTACGGCGGCCCGTCCTGACTTCACTGCGCTCAACAAGATCGGCCAGCATTGAATACAAGATAGCCTGCATCGCAATAATCAGGCCTAAATCAATCGTGTTCACCACCGCTAAGATGGGAAATAACAGCGGATCACCATTGTCGGGCATCCAGCCGATTAACCGGAATAAAACGGGTAGGGGCTGCACTGTAAATGCCAACAACCCGAGACGTATCGCGGCCCCTTTTTTGCCCCAACGCTTTGATGCCCGGGGTGCGATCATCAACCCGATCAGTGCAGACAGGACCACCAAGGCGGTCCAGTAGTAAATCTGCTCTGAGGAGAACGCCCAAAAGTAGGTCAACATCAAAAAGGTTAATGCCGCTGTCAGGCCCGTCGCCACCGCGCTGGCCATTGACGAGATAAAAAGGGCAAAAAAACTCTTGTCTCGCAGGGTCTGCAACACTTCACTCAGTACAGAGACGAGCCCCTGCTGGTTGCGAGACGCGGGCGCAGCGAACGTTTCAATCCGATGATGGGTGCCGAGTGCCGACACCAATATGGCAACCAACATAACGACGGCCGATATTTGACCGTAGGTTTGATATCCGTCGCGGTTGAGTATGCCAACGGGGTACGCCTCCGTCGGCACTAACAGGAATCCATACGTGAAGACCGCCATACCCGCGCCGCCAGCCCAGCCAAAAAAGGAGCGCCACGCCTGTATCGAGGTCCGCTCATCGTAGTCTGCGGTGAGTTCCGGCATTAGGGCAGAACTGGGCGTTTCATAGAAAGTGATCAACGTGCGGATCAAAATTGCCATGATGACGAGATAGGCAAACAAGGCACCATCACTCCATTCGGGAGGCTGCCACAACAGGGAATAACACAGTGCGACGGGAATGGCCGCCGCATACATGAAAGGATGCCTGCGACCCCAGCGAGAGCGGGTGTTGTCTGACCAATAGCCCACAACAGGATCGCTGAATGCGTCAAAAATCAGCGCCACTAATAATGCCGTTCCGGCCAGTGCAGGCTCCAATCCGACGACAGTCCCGTAAAACAACAGCAGCAAATAGGCGAACCCGTTATCTTTGATGCCATAAGCCACCGCACCGAAACCATAGGTGCAGTTGACCACCCAGCCGACCCGCTTGCCGCTGCTCACTGGCACTGAAGAGGGCAAGTTAGCAACCTCGCTTTAAAGCTGTCGGTGGTAGTTGTGAACCTGACGGGAAGTGACCTCGGCGATAATCGGCACTACACTGCAACACATTGCGGCAGGCGCCTCAAGCCACCTTCGGCAGAGTCCAAACCGGGATCAAAGCCAACGGCCCTCAAAATTTATTGGTGACGGTAGTAGCCGCTAGGCACTGCATTTGGTATAAACGCTGAACAATAAGTCAAACTGCGCTGGGGACAGACCGAGCGGCAGATATCGTTGGCATCGGTGTAAGGTGGTATGGCTCCTGAATTAATAGTCTTGATTGTATCGGCTGCATCCATTGCGTTTCTGCACACCTTATTGGGGCCTGATCACTACCTCCCCTTTATTGCAATGGCCCGCGCACGCGGATGGTCTTTGTCTAAAACCTTGCGGGTTGTTCTGCTCTGCGGCTCGGGACACCTTGTGGGTTCGGTGGTACTGGGTGCGATCGGGATTGGTGTCGGACTTGAGCTCACTCGCCTCGAATGGGTCGAAACACTCCGTGGGGATATTGCAGCCTGGAGCTTATGCGGTGTCGGAGCGCTGTACCTTGTTTGGGGGCTGCGGCATGCCTATCGGCAACGCCCAGAACACCGGTCCGGGTGGCATTCTCACGGCGACGTGAGTCATTACCATGCGCATCTTCACGCTCACAAAGCCCGTAGCCACAATATCGAAGCGCCGCCGTCAGGCTCACTGACGCCATGGGCTATCTTCATTATTTTTGTCCTCGGACCCTGCGAACCACTGATCCCACTGCTGATGTTTCCAGCCGCCACACAAAGCGTTGCCGGCATCTTTTGGGTGACCGGTGTCTTTGCCATCGTGACTGTGTTCACCATGCTAGGTGCAGTCGCCATCGGACAACTGGGACTCGAGAGATTACGCGTGCCGGCACTCGCGCGCTTCGGTCACTCTACCGCCGGCGCCACCATGCTAGGGTGCGGTATCGCGATTGGATGGATGGGATTATAAGGATGAGTGACTACCAAACCATTGATGCGGTTTGCAATATTTGGACACCCGAGGCGCTGTCGCACCGCCCCGGCTGGACTGATGAGTTCTTTGTCGGAAAGGTAAAGGGCAAGCATGACTCTGCGGGCATCACGCTCGAAGCGATGATCGAAGGGATGGATGAAGCGGGTATCGACATCGCTTTTCTCGTCGCGGCCAAAGCGGGTCGCGTGGGTCTACCGGGCTGCTATCACATGCCACTTGAAGTGGTATCACGCGCAGTAGAACAGTATCCCGACCGTTTTAGGGGCATGCTCGGACTCGACCCTTATATGGGTATGAACGGCGTGCGACAGTTAGAAACCGCGGTCAAAGAGTTTGGCTTTGTGGGCGCACATTTATATCCGCACTGGTTCGAATTGCCGCCGAATAACGCCAAGTACTACCCCTTCTACGCCAAATGTATCGAGCTTGGTATCCCTGTCCAAATGCAGGTAGGCCAATCACTGATCTACGCGAAAGAACACCCTTGCCGCTCGGTCGGACGCCCTATTTACTTGGACGATATTGCCTGCGACCTCCCGGAGCTCAAGTTACTGGGCACCCACGTGGGCATACCTTGGCATGACGAAATGATCGCCATGGCCTGGAAGCACGACAATGTCTTTATTGTGACCGACGCGCACAGTCCCAAATACTGGCCGGATTCAGTCAAACATTTCATCAACTCGTACGGCCAAAATAAGGTGATCTTTGGCACCGATTTTCCCGTGTTGCGCTTCAAGCGTACCGTCGATGAAGTGGATGCGTTTGAGCTCAAACCCGAGGTACGTCGCAAGTTCATGCGTGATAACGCGATACGGGTCTACGGATTGGAGGGTTTGTCATAAGCACACCACTGGAAGGCATTCGCGTCGTCGAGATGACCTCGGTCGTCCTTGGGCCCTATGCCTGTCAAATGCTGGGAGATCTTGGCGCCGATATCGTCAAAATTGAACCCTTGGCCGGTGATACAAACCGCAATTTAGGGCCGCATTTTAGCGACCCTAAAATGTCGGCCTTGTTCCTCACGTGCAATCGTAATAAGCGGTCTGTCGCACTCGACCTAAAAAGCAACGCCGGTCGGGAGGCAGCGCTCAAACTCATCGCCACTGCCGATGTTGTCGTCCATAACTTTCGACCTCAAGCCATGGAGCGTTTAGGCCTTGATTACGAAAAAGTAAAAGCAGTGAACCCCTCTGTGGTGTATTGCGCCACCTACGGCTATAGCAAAAAAGGGCCCTATGGCGATAAAGGGGCACTGGACGATTCGATTCAAGCCGCTAGTGGGATTGCAGTATTACAAAGCATGGTCGAGGGAGAGCCACGCTACTTACCGACCATTATCGCTGATAAAACGACCGGACTAGTGGTTGTGCAAAGCGTTTTAGCCGCACTCTTTCATCGTGAACGCACCGGAGAAGGACAAGCCATTGAAGTTCCCATGTTTGAAAGCATGGTGTCATTTGTCATGACCGAGCACCTGTGGGGCCAAAGCTTTGTGCCGCCACTTGATAAAGCCGGGTATGTCCGGCTCATGGCATCTCACCGTCGGCCTTATAAAACGGCCGACGGCCTTTATCTCGCGGTTTTACCCTACTGGGACAACCACTGGGGTACTTTTTGCGCAGTGGCGGGCAAACCTGAGCTGGCCGAAGATCCGCGCTTTCAAACCATGGCGTTAAGGCTGGCTAACATTAATGAATCCTATCGTGAGACCGGCGCTATTATCGCGAGTAAAACCCGTCAAGAGTGGGTCGATTTGCTCGGTGATACTAATGTGCCAATGATGGTAGTAAATTCATTAGATGAGTTAATCGATGACCCACAGCTAGTGGAGAGCGGATTCTGGCAAGAGCATGATCACCCGACCGAGGGTCGGCTCAGATTCTCGAGCCCGCCAATGAATTTTGAAAAGACGCCCGCCAGCATTCGCCGCTTGCCCCCTGGCCTGGGCGAGCACACTCGCGAGCTACTGCGAGAGGTAGGTTATGACGATGAATTTTTGGCGACCCTTCATGATGAAGGCGCCATTCAGATTGCACAGGAGACCAATCCATGACATTCAAAAACCTTTATATCGACCATGAACGTAGTAGTGAAGCCGAGGACTGGGTGAAAGAAGAAATAGCCGAGCAGGAAGCCCGATTTGCTGAAATTGAGGCCTCCATGGAGGCGCTCGCGCCGACACGAGAGAAGTGGTACCAAGAATTTTTTGATCGCATTAAAACGAATGGCTTCAATCTAGATGGCGACGACAAAATGCCGATTCCTGATAGCGATCTGCCGGTCAAAACGGCAGATCGAAAAGATCAGGTGGTCTGGAAGTACGGCGTCGATAGTGACGATACCCCTCGCAACGGACAGGAGGCTTAATCATGGCACGACCACATATTGAACCTTTCTGTGATCGAGACACGCACTTTAAACCCATGCGATTGCTCGGCTTTGGAACGGGCATGCACTACAAAATGTTGAGTATGGATGTCGACACAGGTGCCTGCTCGATGACGGTGCAGTTTGACGGTGGCTACAAGCGATCGCCCGGATTTTCTTGGTCAGAATACGAACTCATCGTGATCGAAGGAGAGCTCAAGGTCGGTGACCGAGTGTGTCGCAAAGGACATTATTTCTATGTGCCTGCCGGTTACGCGATGCCCGAGATCAGCTCTGATCAAGGCTGTCTTCTGCTCTACATGTACAACACCGGAGAGCCGAGTCATGAAGAGGCTACGACGCATCATGCATCGACACAAACGCAGCTCTATCATGATGTAGACAGTTATATGGACCTGTCTTGGGCAATGGGCAATGTTGCAAAACCCAGTGTGGCAACCGGCTGCATGATCAAATTACTCAATTACAACCCCAACTCCTTCGCAATGACTTTTCTCTACTGCATGACGCCGAATTTTTATCAGGACAATATCTCGTATCACGACTGTGCCGAGGAGTCCTATCACCTTTGGGGTACGTCTTGGATGATGCAGTTTGGAGATGTACCGACAGGTGGGTATTTCTGGCGCCCGGCCTATATCAACCATGGTGCCTTTGCATCAGAGTATGGCTGCATAGCGCTGGGACGAGTCGATTCAAAATTATTCAATCACTTCCACTATAACCCTTGGTCGACCCCCGTCGAAAATGCGGACCGTTCCGAGGCGCGACTGCTCGCCAGAGATCCACTGCTTTATCATTGGGCCTTTAGTCAAGATCATAACCATCCACACAGTCCCAAAGACTTCGAATTAACGATGCCAAGGCGGGCTAACGAGGAAGGGCACGACACCGAACACAAGAGCGATGGTCATCGACACGATCATTGGCATGGACATCATCACCATGATGAGGAAAGCCCTCACACCCATGACCATTCTCATGATCATTCACATGATCATGACCACCAACATTAAACCGGGGTCGCAGGTAGCGCTGGAACGGTAAGAAGTGGCAACCAAAAACAGCGGCAATCAGCCGCTGTTTTTGTAACACAATTGTTCAATCCATTGAGGGTCAGTTCATAGGGACAATCAGCTCGCGGTACCCTCCAGATAACACCGGCCACATAGCGCCTCATAGCGCACGTTATCGCCGTCGATCACCACTTGCTCTCCTTCACGAACGATACCGGCATCGCCCAGTCGCGCGTTGAAGATGGCTTTTTTTCCGCAGCGACAAATGGTCTTCATTTCCTGCAGTGAATGAGCGACCTCCATTAAGCGCCGACTACCCGGAAAAGCCCGCGTGCGGAAATCCGTTCTGATACCGAAGGCCACCACCGGAATGTCATCTAGCACAGCAATCGCCAACGCTTGGTCGACTTGTTCGGGTGTTAAGAACTGCGCCTCATCGATGAGCAGACAGGCGACCCTTTGCTGCTCAGAGTCCTGCTGCTCACTCAGCGCATGACTTAACGCATGGAATGTGGCGCGCAAATTTTGATCTGGCAGTAACACCAAGTCTGCTGATCGCGCCACACCCAAGCGCGAAACGATTTGATCATCGCCCTTTGTATCCTTCGCAGGTTTAATCAATAGAACGTGCTGCCCACGCTCTTCATAGTTATGCGCCACCTGCAACATCGAGGTGCTCTTACCGCTGTTCATGGCGCCGTAACGGAAAAATAATTTACTCATGACAATAGCCTGCGTATCTCATTTAGTTTTCTCATCAAGCACCCTGTTGATACTACATGAGGATAAAACAACACAAGCGCGGCGTCGCCTCAGTGCTCCCTACATTTCCCCTGACAGCGGCCCTCACAATACCCCTCCGTGACGGTAGCGCTACTGCGGCTCTGCAACGCTAACGGGACCCTATTTAAGGGGTGGCTCATGGCCTCTGCTCAGGCATAATGTGAGGCTTAACGTCAGGAGTGAAAACCCTATGAAAAGTCGTGCTGCAGTCGCTTTCGAAGCTGGCAAGCCATTGGAAATTGTTGAGGTGGATGTCGGTGGTCCTGCCGCCGGAGAGGTCATGGTTGAGATCAAGGCGACCGGGGTTTGTCATACCGATGCGTTTACCCTGTCCGGCAATGACCCCGAGGGCGCATTCCCCGCCATATTGGGCCACGAGGGCGCGGGCGTCGTCGTTGAAGTGGGTCAAGGCGTGAAGGACCTCAAAGTTGGAGACCACGTTATTCCGCTGTATACCCCCGAGTGCCGTACCTGCGATTTCTGCCTGCACCCAAAGACCAATCTTTGCCAGGCAATCCGGGAAACACAGGGCCAGGGCGTGATGCCCGATCACACCAGTCGCTTTTCACTCGATGGCAAGCCCATCTTACATTACATGGGTTGCTCCACCTTCTCTAATTACACGGTCCTGCCTGAGATCGCACTGGCTAAGGTTCGTGAAGATGCGCCCTTCGACAAGATTTGCTACATCGGCTGTGGTGTCACCACAGGGATTGGCGCCGTCGCTTTCACCATGAAAGTAGAGGCCGGCGCCACCGTCGCCGTCTTTGGATTAGGGGGTATTGGTCTCAACGTGATTCAAGGTGCAAAACTGGTAGGCGCACGACGCATAATTGGGGTGGACCTTAATCCCAGTAAGATCCCACTGGCGACGCAATTCGGCATGACCGACTTCGTAAATCCGAGCGAAGTAGATGATGTGGTGGATCACTTAATTCAAATGACAGGCGGCGGCGTCGACTACAGCTTCGAGTGCATTGGCAATGTTAACGTGATGCGCCAAGCGCTGGAGTGCTGTCACAAAGGCTGGGGCCAAAGTTGTGTGATTGGCGTAGCTGGTGCGGGCCAAGAAATCTCGACAAGACCTTTTCAGCTCGTTACCGGTCGCTCATGGCACGGAACAGCCTTTGGCGGTGCGCGCGGTCGGACCGACGTACCGAAAATTGTTGATTGGTATATGGAAGGGAACATTCACATCGACGAGATGATTACCCATACGATGCCGCTGGAAGAAATCAATACCGCCTTTGATCTCATGCACGAAGGTAAAAGTATTCGCTCGGTGGTGACGTTCTGATGAGCTCGGGCTGCCTAAGCAGTGTCAAAATGTTTGGCGGCGAGCAAAATCGCTATCAGCACCGTTCTCACGTACTGGACTGCGATATGGTTTACGCGGTCTACCTGCCACCGCAAGCGGCGGAATATCGTGTTCCCGTGGTGTATTACCTATCGGGGCTCACCTGCACAGACGAGAATTTTGTCACCAAAGCCGGTGCGCAATGCTATGCCGCTGAGCATGGGGTGGCAGTGGTTGCACCCGATACGAGCCCCCGGGGTGAGGGCGTTGCTGATGATCCAGAAGGTAGCTACGACATGGGCCTTGGGGCTGGGTTTTATCTCAATGCAACGCAGGCACCATGGTCTGCGCATTATCAAATGTATGACTATATTGTCAGCGAGTTACCCCAAGTGCTGGCGGAAAACTGCCCACAAATCGATACGGATTGCGCGGCGATCATGGGGCACTCAATGGGGGGACACGGCGCCCTGACCATTGGCCTCAAAAACCCCGAGCGCTATGTTTCGTTGTCCGCATTTTCACCGATTGTTGCACCCACACAGTGCCCTTGGGGCAAAAAAGCGTTCACAGAGTATCTAGGATCAAATGAATCGGATTGGGCGGCCTATGACACCTGCGCGCTGTTAGCTTCGGCTACCGAGCACAGGCCCATCCTGATCGATCAAGGCACAGCTGATAATTTCTTAGAGGAACAGCTCAAGACACCATTGATCACGGCTGCCAGTGACGCCGCGGACTACCCTGTCCACGTTCGGATGCAGCATGGCTATGATCACAGCTACTACTTTATTGCCTCTTTTATGGCCGACCACTTCCGGTTCCACGCAAAGTATCTCAACGCGCACTAAGCGCGACAGATTCACCCGTCGCTCAAGCAGATCACGACCGCTGCGTTAATCACGGCGGTCATGTTGGCCAGATCGCCAAAGAGAAATCGGTGCAGCAGGATCTAGCTGAGCGAGGGGGATCGACACCCTCGCTTACAAGTACACACACTGAGTGCCGCCCTCAGGGCTTTCTGCGACTCATTAATAGACACTTATGGACTCCCCGAAGTGCGTGCACGGTCTAATGCTGAGGAGTAGCAGCCGCTTCTTCTGTTCGTGAATCAATTATTTTCTTCATGAACGTCCATGACGTTTCGTTACGACGAGGATCATCTAACGGCGGTGGTGTCGTATAGTCAGGGTATTGTTGTGCAATTTCAGCCTTGATCACCTCCGACAGCTGTTCGTAATTTTCAAGCTTTCTGCCCATCGCATTAAAATACAGCATGCCAGCGCGACCATTCATCTCCATCCACGGGAGCCAAGGTGCCAAACGCACCCAAGAGATCACTGGATAGGCCACTGGTTTCGACGCGTCCAGTAGTTCGGCAACATCACCATTAAAGTCGAAGATTTCGGTAGCGTGATAACTGCCGCCCACATATTTTTGGTAGTCACCGCCCATCGCATTTTTATAAAACAAGGGGATTTCGTAGTTGATCAGATACTGGCCATTCACGTCGCGGTATGTGAAGGCCTTCTCGGAGCCATCGGCATTGATACCGAAGCCGGGCCGTTGGTTGACTGGATCGTTGGCAACGTGAATCACCTCATTCGCCTCCCCGGTCCAGGGATTGTCAAACGTGCGCAGGATTTCTCCTGTCTGAGGATCGAGATACAACATGATCTCCCTTGAGACGAGTCGATAACCGATGCCTTTGTCAGGGTCCTCAACCTGCCCACACTGGCGGATATTCATACCCAGTAAACTAAAAATCTTGCGATCTGGCTCACCGGGTACCCGGGAGTAGCCGAATCCGGACCATTCAAAAACCTGAGGTGAACTATCCGCTAAAGAGCACTGTATTTTGCGATTGAGCGCGACAAAGCCGTCTCCAGAGTTAGCATCAATCGTCTCTGCTTGAACGGCGGTTGCTATCAGCCCAGAGAGGATAAAACCAAGAAAAGTCGTTAAGCGTGAAAACAGCCACATAGTGTGGTCTCCTGAGTTTGCTGGCTACAGAAAGAGCATAGCCCGTTTGAGAAAAGATATAAAGATATGTCAATATGCGATTTACTGAATCCACATCGTCCAAGGCCTTAAGACTTTGATCCCGATACTCACCCGCAGACGCCTACTCGAGGGCTCCATCGCTGGATTGCTGGCAAGCGCTAGTGGTGGCTGCAACGGCATGGGCTCAGGCCGACGTGTGGTGGTGGTGGGAGCGGGTCTGTCTGGTTTGAATGCGGCCCTTATTCTGGAACGATGGGGCTTTGAGGTCGACGTTGTCGAAGCCAAAACACGCGTCGGCGGCCGGCTTTGGACGCTAGATCACCTCCCGGGCTCCCCCGAGGGGGGCGGCAACGTCATGGGCGCCCAATACGGTCGCGTTGTTCACATGGCCCACCATCTCGACATCGCACTGCGAGCGCCACCACGCACTCTCCCCAGCGATTACCTCATTGGAGATGAGCGCATCTCCCGCGATAGCTGGGCAAGCGCTGCGGCCAACCCCCTTCCCGAGGCGTGGCGGACCATCCCACCGCAGCGCTTGATGGGAAAGCTCAATGAGACCAATCCACTTTTGAAAACCCGCGCCTGGCATGACCCCAATCTGATGGCCTCAGATCAGTCAGCCGAAGTGGGACTCAAGGCGCTGGGTTTTCCCAACGCCGCCATCGAATTGATCAACGCCAACAACAGTTATGGCAACAATCTTAGCGACACCAGCCTCATGGCGCTGTATCGCATCATGGGTGAATTTGGGCGCTTGTCCGGCCCGGCATTGGCGGTGCAGGAAGCCACACTCGGCAATATGCGGCTACCTGAGGCCATGGCGAAGCAGCTCTCGAGGCCCGTGTCGCTGGGTGAACCGGTCGTTGCAATTCGACATTCACCCTCGCGAGTACAGGTGGCGCTGGCATCGGGTAAAACATTGGAAGCCGATGCCGCGATTCTGGCTCTGCCCCTACCTGCGTTGGAACAAATCGAGATCAATTTGTCTGCCGCCCAAACCACCCTGCTAAAGCAAATCGATTATCACAAAGTCGTACAACTCCACTGTATCGTCGAGGCACCCTTTTGGGAGGCCGCTGGCTGGAGCGGCTCTTGGTGGACCGATGGTTTGCTCGGCAGGATTTTTACCCGCCCCATTCCTAATACCAGCCGTTACAACATGACGGTATGGATTAATGGCGATCACTGTGACCCGTTGAATGCACTTGATGAAGCGGCTTGCACCGAAACCATCACTCAGGCGCTTTGGCAACTCGTACCGGAGGCGCGCGATGTCACCTCCGTGGGCCAGTTAGTGCGGTGGAGCATAGACCCCTATGCTGGCGGCGTTTGGGCACTGTGGCGACCGGGTCAAGCCGGCACAGCTCACGGAGCGATCCGCGCCCCGACGGGGCGACTGTTCTTCGCGGGAGAACATACGGCAGAAGCGTATCGCGGAATGGAGGGCGCGATGGAGTCAGGGGAGCGTGCCGCGCTGGAAATCATGCGGGTACTGGCATGAGACTGTGGGCACGGGCAGTCTACCTAAGCGCTGTGCAGCTCGGTTTACTGAGTGCCAGTTTACAGGCCGCCCCGCTGAACGGTGAGCAACTGTACGATGTCGCCTGCAACGCCTGCCACAGCCTTGGAACTGCCCCAGACCGCCGCGTGGGTCCAGCGCTAAGTGGCCTGTTAAATCGGCAGGCTGGGACAGTTGACGGATATCAATTCTCTGAAGCCCTTTCCGCTTCAGGATGGATCTGGCGCCTGCCCACACTACTTGCCTGGCTGACAGATCCTGATGCCGCTATTCCAAACAATGCGATGAATTACGTTAATCCGCTGACCGCCGAAGAGACCCAGCGGCTGAGCGAGTGGCTCCTGCGACAGCCGTGAGACTAGCAATCGTCGAGACGATTCTCCCAACCCGCCAAAAGTGGCATAGCAGCACTAGGTCCCCGCTCGGCGAGGTCAATGCCGGCCTCCAGCAAGGTCGCCCAGGCAAGGCAAAGATTCGAAGACAGCACCGGTCCCGGCAAAACCCCCGACAGCTCGGCGACGAGTCGCAGTGTCGGGAGCCCTGTTCCAGTGATCAGATAGACATCTGCCTTTCTGCTGTGCCAGCGAGTCCTGATCTGCTCTGCTGCGATCTCGGGCGACAGGCCATAAATCGCTCGCGTATCTCGCTGATGCGGATCAAGCGAAAACCGATCGGCGAGCACGAAGCCTCGCTCCTGCCAGTGCCTTTCGGCGGCCTCCAAAAGCCACTCAGGATAAGGGCAAATCAGCGCAATAGAGCGAGCGCCAATCTGATTCAGTGCGCGCTCAATGGCTGCTGCCGCAGAGATCACAGACTGCTGGCGACGAGCGCTCAACGCAGCAAGACTGGCTTCGACAGAGGCGTGGCCAAGAAGATAACTCGATCCAGTGCAGGCCAATCCAACTGCCCCCATGACCAACGTATCAAATCGGTCCAGGGTCTGGCCAATATCAGTAAAGTAAGCGCGCAATCGGTCTTCAGGGAGAGGCTCATCACTGGCCATACGCACCGTCGCGCAGGCGACGCCTCTGGGCAAAAGCGCGCGAAATTCTGTTTCCGCAGTCACGTTAGCCTGTGGCGTAGCGATACCGAGGGTGCCATGCCGACCGTAATGCCCCTCTCCCATTTGCAACACCTATTGCCCATTCACGCACTGCTCCGCAATATAACATGGCAGTTTTCACCGAAGACCTTACCCAACCTGAGCGCTGTGGCAATGATACTCACCCGAGACTCGATGCATCATGTCTGATTCACAGGTCACGATTATTGGGGCCGGACCTTCCGGGCTAACGCTCGCCTGGTGGCTGGTTGAACAAGGCGTCAGCGTCACCGTGTTGGAACGCGAAACCGCCATTCCAAGGGATATGCGCGCGTCCACTTTTCATCCCGCCACCCTCGATCTCCTCACCGATTCAGGACTCGCCACTGAGCTCATCGAACGAGGCACGGTCGTGCCCCAGTGGCAATATCTGATTCACGAAAGCGGGGAACGGGTGGTGTTCGACATGGCCCACCTTAGCGAAGTGACCGCCCACCCTTTTCGCTTACAGTGTGAGCAATTTCAGCTGACCGAACTGCTGGCAGAAAAGTTGGCGAAACAGCCGCTTTGTGAGCTACGACTGGGCGCCACATTACAGTCCGTCATACCTGGAGAAAGTCAGGTGACCGTCCAATACCAGTCCGCAGGAGAAGACAGCGTTAACGTCTGCGACTGGCTGATCGCCGCAGATGGCGCTAGTAGTCAGGTACGTAAATCTCTCGGGCTTGATTTTGACGGTCAAATCTTTCCCAAAACGTCCATTACCCTAGTACTCGAGCATCCATTTGAAGACGATATTCCCAACCTTCTGGGCGTCAATTATGTTTGGCTGCCTGATCGCCATTACAGCTTGATGCGCCTGCGGAATACTTGGCGATTGACCTATTCTCCAGAACAGGATCAGGATATTGAGAGTGCGTTGAGTGACGCCGTAGCACAAACTCACATTGCCCGCGTCTCCCCACGTGCCAGCGGTGCGGCCATCCTCACTCGGAACTACTACACGCTGCACCAGCGCTGCCTGGCGCGCTTTTGTCATGGACGCACGCTGTTTATCGGCGACGCAGCACATCTCAACAGCCCTGCCGGCGGAATGGGGATGAACAGTGGCATCCATGATGCCCGGTCACTGGCAGACCATCTGGTTCCCGTCATTAACGGAGACGACCCCTCACTACTCGAGCGCTACGATCGACGCCGGCGCACCATCGCGCAAGAGGAAGTGCAGCGCCTGTCGGCGCGCAACTATGCGAGACACCGCGAGACCGAGGCGCGCAAACGGGTGTTAATCTGGAACAAGCTGCAAGCAATCGTCAGTGATCCGGCGAAGCATCGCGATTACCTGCTCGATGCGGCTATGATTCGATCACGCCAGCGTGAAATGACGATTGAATGAGGGTAACTTGATGACCGCTATCGACCAGATAATGGCTGAAAAAGGACTGGTCCTACCCGATGTTGTGACGGGGTATATCGGCGCCGAATCGCTACCGATTGACCCGCACGCGAATCAGCTAGCGCTGCACTTTCCGGGGACAGGGGAACAACTGACCTTGCTTCAGGAGGATGATGTCGAAACAGTAGCGCGAGCCGTTGCCTGTGCCCGTGATAGCTTTCAATCAGGTGCTTGGTCACGAACCTCTACCGCAGCGCGACAGGAGGTTTTTCGCCGAGGAGCGAAACTAATCCGCAAGCATGCTGAGGAGCTCGCGTTACTGGAATGCCTCTGCGCGGGCCTTCCGGCTTCTCATCTGGCCTCTAGGCAAGTCCCGAGAGCGGCCGATAACCTCGATTTTTTCGCTGACTATATCGCCGTCATGGCCGGCGAAACATTTGAGCAGATGTCCGGATACCACACCACTGTCACGCGCCAGCCAGCTGGCGTGGCTGCTTTGTTCGCCCCATGGAACGCGCCGCTGGCATTAGCCAGCATGCAAATTGCCTCCAGTTTGGCTTTCGGTAACACCTGTGTGCTGAAACCTTCTGAACATACGCCGCTATCGATTTTACGCATGGTGTCACTGCTGGAAGAGGCGGGCCTACCGCCGGGTACGATTAATGTCATCAATGGCACCGGCATAAAAACGGGCGCGGCCTTGGCCGGCTCTGCCGGAATCGATCGTATCGCCTTCACCGGCGGCGGCACGACTGCTAGGCAAGTGATGGCGGCGGCGGCCAACCACCTGACTCCCGTTCATTTCGAGCTGGGCGGCAAGTCTGCGAACATCGTGTTTGATGATGCTGATTTTGAGCGGGCAATAGATGGCTCGCTGGTCAATATTTTCAGCAACAGCGGCCAGATCTGCATTGCGGGATCAAGAATATTAGTGCAGCGCGGCATCTCTGAGCGCTTCATAGCAGCCTTCGTAGCAAGGACTCAATCGCTGAAAGTGGGCAATCCACTGGATCCAACCGTAGAGGTAGGACCCATGGCGTTCAAAGGCCACTGGCAAAAGGTCCTCGATCACATCGCCCGCGGAAAAAACGATGGCGCAATATTACTCTGCGGGGGTGAAGCCCCGACCGACCTTGGTAGCGGGTATTTCGTCACACCCACGGTATTTCAAGTTCACAACAACCAATTGCCGCTGTGCCAAGAAGAGGTCTTCGGCCCAGTGGTCAGCATTCAAATATTTGACGAGGATGAAGAGGCAATCTCGCTGGCGAATGACAGCCGGTTTGGCTTAGTGGGCTACTGCTGGACTAACGATCTCACACGCGCGCAACTTTTCCAGCAGCGTATTGAAGCCGGTACGCTGTGGATCAACACACCTTTGGCTCGCGATCTGCGCGCACCCTTTGGTGGCTTCAAAGAATCGGGAATTGGTCGCGATGGCCCACGTCAGGCGGCTGAGTTCTTTACAGAAGAAAAAGCCACTATCACTGCCTATGGCGATACGCCCATCAGAAAGCTGGGATCCCTCGAAGCACCATGACGTTTATGCGCCGCGACAACGCCATCTTCATTCGGTACTCACCACAACTGCCTTCTTTTTTCATTCTCAATCCGGAAACGACACCGAGTGCTCCTGATCATTCACTCCGACATTCGTTCCTATGAAGCGACGACAATTGGTAAACATTCACCGCTGGCTTGGATTAATTGCCGGCGCTTGGTTACTGACCCTAGGTATAACGGGTATTTTTCTTGACCATGATGACTGGCGCTGGCTCCGACAAGCGGAGGTCCCAGAAAACTGGCTTTCACCCTCAATGATGCGGTATCTGCCTGCTACGGTGATGCGTTACGTGGCCGCGCACCCAGCCGATATAAACCAATGGATCGGTGGCTCAGAGCGAGGTCTTTGGATAACCGACAACCGAGGGGCAACTTGGTCCAAGCTGGCCTTTCCAAACGGCGAGCATCCACAGATATTGCGACTTGCCAAACTGAATATCGACAGTGTGCCTCGGATCATTATTGCGACCGATGATGGCATCTGGGCAATGCACGGCTTCGACGGCCCTATTAAGCGGCTTGCGTTGGGTGGTGATTTCATCAACATGATCTCACCGGGCTCAGATCCGCATTCGATCATTGGTGTTAAAGACTTCAACCAAATCTTCACAATAGATCTCGATGCACCAAACAGCATTGAGATGCTCAATCTCGATCAACCTAAGGTGTCGGGGCTGCCCGAGACCATAACGGTCTATCAATTTCTGTTTGATCTGCACTTTGGATATGGCTTGCTGTCGCGTAAATGGTCAACTTTGATTAACGACTTTGGCGGGCTCGCTCTGATCATATTGTCTACCACAGGCCTACTCACTTGGTATCTGAAACGCCGCTGGAAACGGAGAAAAAGCCCTCCAACCGATCACCGCAAATCCATTATTGCCAGTCTTTATCGCTGTCACGCACCCGTAATTGGGATTCTTGGAATCATACCGATCCTGTATTTATCGGTCACGGGCATCATGTTCAATCACTTCCTGACCTTTATGGAATGGGGAGAAGCCCGAGAGGTGAGGCGTGAGCAATTGCCGCCCGTTTGGAGATATGAATCACTACAAGGAGAAATCGATCAAGTCGTCACGTTTCCGGGTGCACACGAGCGGATGCTCATCTCAACGCGGTATGGTGTTCTTGTCACGGATGACGGCGGCGCCAGCTGGTCGTCTGAGAAAGCCTTGGGATCGCAGAGAGGGCAGTTATTCAGATCCGGCGATCACGTTTTTTACAGCACTAACTCTCGGCAATTTTTTGTTAAGGCCGACGGCGACTCGGATTGGCGATCAATGACCGGCCTGCCAAGCATTGTGTACGACGCGGAATTTACTGATGCAGGCTTATTCGTTAAAAATAGCAGGGGTTTCTTCAGAGATAGCGGTCAATTCACATTCACAATCGATCCGCTAGAACACCCCAATCTGGAGGCTGCAACGTGGTATCTGTTCATGATCGACGTCCACACAGGTAACATTTTTCATCCTCAATTTCGCTGGATCAGCGATGCCTTGACGCTGATGGGCATCTTGATCATTGTGACCGGCCCAATCTTATGGTGGCGCCGGAAGTGGTGACCTTAAGCGGGGGCGCCTCGGCGAGAGCTGATATACATGGCGATACCTGACAACAACCACAGCACGACGACAAAACCAAAAAAAGTCATCAAAAAACCGCCGATAGGGCCAAAGTATTTGCCGGTATGAATCGGTAGTAGAACGTCCCTGAAGCCTGATCCTCTCTCTAGTTTACCCGCCGCATAAATTCCTTTTAGCTCGCCAGTAACCCCGTCAATTACGACATCTTTGCGGAACATGCGCGGATTAAAAAAAGCGAACCAATAATGGGGTTTATGCGGGCTGGCATAAGAGTAGGCACTGAGATGATAGTCGTCAGGTAATGACACACGGGCAGTTTGATACGCGGCATCGGGATCAACAATGGCGAGGTCGTGAAGCGGGTACTCGCTAGCGGAGTCTGCCTGGGCCATGTTGGCAAACACAGAGAGCTTCGCCTCACGATCCCCCCAATACACGTAGCTCATGACCATGCCACTAAGCGATGTCACAATTAAAAAGGCAGAAGCGATGATGCCAAGCGTACGGTGATACCGATTGAGCATAGGAAGTTGGCGAGCACTTTGTCGCGTCTTCACGTAAAGCCAGATACCAGATAGAGACATCAGGACTGTCGCTAAACCAAGCAAACACACAACATAGAGACCCGCCTTCCCGAAAACAATCCAACGATGCAGCACTGTCATCGTGCCGATCCAGCCAGACTCCACCAACGGATATTCGGCAATCAGACGCTGTTGATACTGATCGTAATCCACCATGGTTTTAGCATCGTGCAGATTCTCTGGGTTTCTTCCCCCCATCAACATATAAGCGGTATTGGCCCTATCTGGCGGCGGCACCATCACATGAGCGATATTGAAATCGGGGGCGATCTTACGCATTGCTTGCTGAATCTGCGTCGGCGTAGCAGGTGAACTTCCCACCTCTACGCGGTATTTTTCGGGATAAAACCACTGCATTAATAAGCGACTCTCTGCAGCAATACTTCCGGACGTTATTTGAAAGACGACGAACGCACCCAATATGAAAGCCAACCATCGGTGAAGCGCTTTGACTGTCCTCAAATTCATCAGTGAATCCATCCTCCCTCGACCGAAGACCATTCTAGCCAGTGGTTGTCAGGCTGTATTTTCTTGCGCGAAAAGCCTTCATGCCGCGCAAAAAAAAGCAGCCTAACGAGGCTGCTCTTCTCGTACCAGACTCAACTTTAAGTCTGGGATATTGGCTTGATAAAGCCAGATCAGAAATCCCAGCGGAGTCTTACGCCGGCCTCTCGCTGATCTCGCATGTGGATGTGCACACTTTCTACCGCAAAGTTATAGGCAAAGGTGGTGTCTCTCACATACTTACTGGTGTCAGCAATATTATTACCGCCTGTTGGCGCGTCCTCATCAGTCAGATTCGATACATAGGCCTCAAGACTAATACCATTGTCCATGCGTAAGCCGACTCGGACATTGACCTCAGTCGCATCCGGAATTTTTGTGAGGTTCGTTACTTCATCGTAATAGGATCCCGTGTAAAAGTACTCGCCTCGGACGTACGCTCCACCCATTGGAGTGTCAAAGTCATACGTCGCGATTAACGAACCAATCCACTCTGGATAACGCGCTGCCTGCTGACCCGCGCAAGATAAACCCGGTCCAAAGACATCATTGAAATCGCCGCAGTCACCATTAGCAGGGAAATCGGAGATCTCTGCCTTGGTGTAACCCACGGCTGCTTGCAGGAGGAGACTATCGATGACGCGGTAATTGAAATCAATTTCTAGTCCATCAATGTCACTAGAAGTGCCATTGCCACTAAATGCGACCGTGCACGTTTCCGTGTTTGGTACGCCGTCGCCATCGGTATCGCCAGAACAGCTCACGTCAGCCGGAATGACGCCAAAGCCGGAGTACACCTGATCAGCGCGCTCCATATGGAAAACCGCGAGGTTCATCGCGAGCCGACCATCGTTCGAGGAGTACTTCCAACCTGCCTCAAAGTTTTTCAGCGTTTCTTCTTCATAAGTCTCACCGATCCCCGGCGTGTCAGCATTGAACGTCGAGATCTGCTCGGGAGTCGTCAGCTTGGATGCCACCTCAGGATTGAAGCCGCCCGGCAGGGTGCCCTCGCTATAGTTTGCATACAACATGTGGTTGTCGTTTAGCTGATACTTCAGGACCACTCTGGGGAGCGTAGACTTAAACTCTGCAGGTGCAATGTTCTTCCCCGCAGCGGCATTAACGTTGGGATCATTGATCTCGTCTTCTTGTCGTCTCACCTCAAGCGTCAAGTCAAGCTTATCGGTAATGCTAAAATCCACCGAAGCGAAAATGCCCGTAGTATCTGCCTCAATCAGTGAAAACGCCGTATCGGGATTGCGGATATCGGCAAACCAATAACCCGCACTGCCGCTAAAGTCACCAAAGTACTGGTCATAAAAACCGCCATGCGCTTTAGAAGACATCTCAACTTGGGTCGCCCCAATTGACCAATTAAGCCGGTCGCTGGTGCCCGATAATCTGACCTCAAAGGTTTCATCTTCGGTCACTCTTGCGTTGTAAACGTGGAAACCAAATGCACCGGCCGCATCGAAGTCATGGAACAGGACGTAGTCATCCTCGTTCTTCCCGTAGGCTAGGTTCAAATTCAATGAGTCAGTCATATCCCACGAGACGATTGCGCCAAACCGCTCCCCTTCGCCGGCCTTACCAAAACCGTTGTGCGACAAATCATCAAATGAGTGGTCACCAATGGGGGCATAACCGTCTCCAGCAAGGCCCGCCCAATTACCGCTCGCGTCTCTCAGCTGGCCGGTTGCCTTGCTGAAAACATCCGCAGAGGATGACGCGCCAATCGCGCTTGGAATATTGACAGAACCTTTGTAAGCAGACTCCAGACCGTTAACAAAGAAGCAGCTGAAGCTATTGATAGCAGGAGTGGGTTCAGCGCAGAAATTGTGCTCTGCCAATCCGCCTACGACGGCATAGGCACCAGGGCCATCATCGTCTTCGTATGAAGACGCCCGAACCATAATATTGAGGTCTTCCGTAGGATTGAAATCCAGCATGAGGCCGTACGCCAACGTCTCCTCATCCCCTAATCGCTGCCCTTCAACGAACGCATTATCGTAGTGGCCTTCCTTGTCGGTATAACTGAAAGTGGCTCTAGCTCCCAAGTTACTGGTTATCGGACCTTCAATATAGCCGGTAGTAGATCCCTTACTCTTAGCGCCGTAATCAACCTCGATACCCCCTTTGAGTTCGTCACCGGGCCTGCGGGTAATGATATTGATCGCCCCAGAGTAGGTATTTCGACCAAATAGTGCAGACTGTGGACCCTTGATCACCTCAATACGCTCTACCTGCGTTATGGGCAGACTGTGTAGCCCTGATGACACGATGAGACCGTCGACAAACACCGAACTGGTTCTCTGTAGCGGGCTGGACGCGTCAAAGGTGACGCCACGAAAGCGTGGCATCAGCACCGTACGAGCATTCTCATTATTCATTGTCTCGACAAAGAGGCCGGGCGCGGTCTTCTGCACATCGACGAGACTCTTAAAGGCACCCGCCTGAATCTCCGCCGCACTGATCGCTGTAATGGCGATAGGTGTCTCTGCCAGTGACTCTTCTCGTTTCCGAGCTGTGACCATGACCTCCTCAAGCATCGACTCGCTTTCTTGCGCAAAGGCAGTGGACACCTGTAGCGATGTCGCTAAAGCGGCACTGACTGCAAGGGCGATCGGGGTGTTTTTGATAAGACGCATGGCGAGCTCTCCTGTCTGATTTACGGCGCAATGAGCCCAACTGCTAAGGCTTAAACGCTCTTAGTTATATCAATAGACCTTTTGTAAGCCGTATGTACGGGCGTTGTCAAGCTTCAGGGAGGATGAATGTGCTTTTAAATGCGGTGTGCAACGGCTTGCTCGTCTTCCGCTACCCATCGAGACAGTACACGCCGGCTAAGGATGACAAGCCGTGTTGGCACAATCATCTGGCAGATCGAAATCAGGATCGTGCCGCCAAGACCCTTGATAAAACAGGCGAGAAAGAAGCTTGTGTTAGCCGTCGGCCAAGATGCGAGGCGATCGTGCTGTGTAAGCAGCCTGCTGTGCCATCTGGCCAACCTTAAAGTGCCATGTTGGCGCTGAGGGGCCCTATTGCACGCTTTACCAAGGTGGCGGTGCAAGGTGGCGGTTTAGGTCGCAGGCAGCATCCTCAGCGGCTCGCTGGCCCTCAAGCGGCACAGCGTAGTCACTTAGCGAGGCGTCAAACGTCCACTGACTTGGCAACACAGCCGGCCAGTCCCAGTCGCTTGCTTTTTGGAGTGGTGACAGGCAAGTCACGCAGACTCAACTCCGAGGGTGACGTCACCTTTTAGAACGCTCGTTATGTCGTTACGCGGAGTCGCTGTGTTGAGCATGGGACAGTCAAACCTCAGCCAGGCCAATATCACGCTGCTTTGATCTGCTGCTCAACGCTGGTGTCCCACACGCTGGGCCATTTTTCTCCCAGCTCAGCCAGATGCTGAAACAAGGCGCGTATGCGCGCCGACTGCCGCAGGTCCTTATGGTGGAGGAGCCAAGTGTGGCCCCAATGCGCCGAGGGAACACCCGGCAAAAGAATTAAATCGGGGTGCTGTCTCGCCAAAAAACAGGGTAACGCCGCCACACCCAGCTTATGTGTCACCGCCACCATTCGGGGCGTCAGGCCATCGATCAGATGTCGGCTCTGCAGCCCCAACGTTTCTG
>ERZ767114.253-NODE-253-length-33681-cov-5.244405_pt1 | contig 33681 bp, 37 predicted proteins | sample MGYA00374952_ERZ767114 | MGnify/ENA primary metagenome ERZ767114 (study PRJEB28939, sample SAMN06267156) | marine metagenome | isolation source: Columbia River Estuary | place: USA:Columbia River Estuary, USA | collected 2012-05-05 ... | reverse complement strand
GGCTGATCAATTCAGTGTAAAAAAAATTCTAAACGGTCTTGAGGGAAGGCTCGGAGAAGATGACTATATAGAGCCTCTTGAGATTCTAATCAGCTCCCTAAATAAGAATAAACTTAACAAATTTGGTGAACTTGCATTCAAACATCAGCTTAAAAAAAGACTCAAAACAAGAGCTCTATTATATTCTGCATCACAAGAAAAAAAATTTGTAGATCCTGCTGACCCAATATTTGTTATTGGTCTTCCAAGATCTGGGACTACATTTTTATTCAATCTTTTATATCAAGATAAATCATATAGATCGCCTCTTTATTGGGAAATTATGAACCCGCTTCCAATTACAAATAATAAAAAAGATATTGCTAGACGGATGCGTAAAGTGGATCGCGATTTATTTATTGGCAAAACCATAATTCCAAAATTAAGGTCCATGCATACTATAAAAGCAAATATGCCTGAGGAATGTGAACAGATAGCTACTATGCATGTGAAGAGTTTTGTTTATATGTGCATGGCTGATATCCCTGAGTACACCGAGTATTTGAAACGCTGCGAATTTGATTCAGTCTTTATGTGGCATAAGAGATTCTTTCAAATCATAGAATCTAAAAATAGGCCTCAAAGATGGTTACTTAAAGATCCAAGTCATATTGGGCATATTCCATCAATATTAAAAACTTATCCAAATGCTAAATTTATAAATATCCACCGAAACCCAATAGAAGCCATGGGATCATTTTGTAGTCTTACAAAAAATATAAGAAGCGCGTTTACAAAAAAGATAAATACAGAGTCTATCGGAAAAACAGTTACAGATTTTTGGTCACATAACTTAAATAAAGGTCTGGATAATAGATCTTTATTAAACTTAAATAATATTGTAGATGTCAGATACAGTGACTTTGTTGAAAGTCCACTTCTGGAAATAAAAAGGGTGTATGCGAACCTTCAAATAGATATGACAATTGAAACGGAGAATAGCATCCAACAGTTTTTGATTAATGGAAAAAGTAAATCTAAACTCAAACATAATTACTCTTTAGCTGAGTTTGGTTTGAATGATAGAAAGATCAAGGATCAATTTAGAGACTATATGCTCAAATATGACTTTTAATGATAAAATCATATTTTTTAAAATTAGGCTAAATCTGTGAAAAATAACAACATATTAAAATTAACTTTAAGCTCTTTTGCTTTGGCATTTATTCTTAATTCTTGTTCAAAAAAAAGCGATGAAGTCGAAGTGCCAATAATCAAGGAGATAAGCATGACACAAGTAACAATTAAAACATCTGCTGGAGATATCCAATTAGAGCTTAATGGAGAGAAGGCTCCAATCACTGTAAAGAACTTTGTTGATATAGCAAATTCTGGATATTTCGAAGGAACTATATTTCATAGGGTTATCAATGGATTTATGGTTCAAGGTGGCGGTTTAAATGCTGACATGAGCGACAAGTCGAGTGGGACTGCTCCAATACAAAATGAAGCAAACAATGGCTTAACTAATGATCGTGGAACAGTTGCTATGGCAAGAACTATGGACCCTCATTCAGCAACAAGTCAGTTCTTTATAAATCATAAAGATAATGGATTCTTAAATCATACAGCTGAAAACTCTCAAGGCTGGGGCTATGCTGTTTTTGGTAAAGTTACTGAAGGGCTAGATGTTGTTGATCAAATTGCTGATGTTGCAACAGGATCATCAGGTGGACATCAGGATGTTCCTTTAGAAGTAATTACAATTGAATCAGTAACTGTCTCTGAATGAAGCACTGCTTTATTTCAGATTTACATTTAAGCGAAAAAACCCCTGAACTTACTCAAGCCTTTTTAAGATTCTTAGATGAATCTAAAGAGGCTTGTACTCATTTTTATATTCTAGGTGATCTGTTTGAAACCTGGATAGGTGATGATGACAACTCTCCCTTCAATACTCAGATTAAAGAAGCTCTATCTGAATTTACCTCAAATGGACCAGAAACCTTTTTTATTCATGGAAATAGAGATTTTCTTATTGGAGAATCATTTTCTAAAGACACTGGCATAACGATTCTTCCTGACCCCTTCTCTTTCATGATTGATGAGCAGAAGATAGTACTAAGCCATGGAGACTTTTTATGCACCGATGATGTCGACTACATTGCATTTAGAAATGAGGTTCGTAGTAAAGATTGGCAAACCTCTTTTCTCAGTAAAAGCTTAGATGAGCGTCTGCAAATTGCAGCTTCTTTAAGGGACGACAGTAAAGCGGCAACAGCAGAAAAATCTAATGAGATTACCGATGTAAACAATGAGGAGGTAATAGATTTTATTAGCAAACATAAACCCAATTTATTTATACATGGGCACACTCATAGGCCCAATATTCATGACATTTCTTCTTCTAAAAGAATTGTTCTTGGGGATTGGGGTGACTTCGGCTGGTCGCTAACTTTGACTGGTGATGGTCATAATCTAGAGAAATTCCCTATTTCCTAGCTATTGGTCTGACCAATAAACCAATAATTAAGAAAATCAGGCCAAGTAATAGTCTTGGGTCTCCTAAGTAAAGTTGAGTCTCTACAGGAAAAGCTATCGTTTTTTCTAATGCAGCAATCTTATATTTATGTTTACTGTTCATATCTGGATGGGTAACTATCTCTAAAAAGGCTCGTCTGCTTTTATATCTAAATAATGCAGCTGTCTCCCAAACTTCTGCATTTTCTATACCGACTAAATCCATAGAATCATTTACGACATTACCTATGAAGGCTGGATGTGATGCTCTTTTAAAAAGCTCTCCATACATGTGCCCTATATACTCATTCATAAGCACATCTGATGATTCCTCTGACACGGTACCATCTGGAAACGTTGGATTTTCAGACATATCAATCACATTGACCATCATAAATTGCTTGCCTGAATCTTCTCGCATAAACTTTTGCAGCAATTTCATTATTCGAGGCTCTAAAACACGGCCGTCTTTTAAAGCATTGCTTTCAAATTTACTATAATAAGATTTGATTTCATCGTTACTTAACTTACCGCCAAAATCTGTATACCAAGTAAAAAATAAACCGTAAACAATAAATAGAGAAGTCCAAATTCTCATAATTATCTTTCTTTCTTATTAGCTATTGAGATTAAAAATACGGCTACCGCTATCACAAATGGAAGCGGAGCTAGATCATATCCTGGAGTAATATTTGTTGTGTATTCACCAATAGAAGTTATATCTTCTCTAATCAATGGATATAGAAACAATCTTTGCCCCCAGTCTAAAGTCCAAAATGCGCTCATAAGAGGTATCAAAGATTTATATTTAAGAATTACTACCCAGCAAACAAGACAGAATATCAGCTGAGCACTGCCCCATAATGAAAAGAACCTGTAGATAATTGGCATAGGGTCTGGCTCACCGGTTAAAACAACAAAGTTTGCAATACCATGAAAACCATAAGATTCAAAAAGCATATGTATTATTGAGCGCCAGGTCATTAGTGCAGTAAATAAAATAAATCCCCATACGGCAATCTTTGGGCTATCAAGCTCATTGTTGGCTACCTTGGGTAACACTTTGGAAAAGTTAAACATATGCCCATCTTACCTAAAATTATTACAATAGAGATACAGTAATTTTGCACACCCTCTGATAAATAAAAAAAATATTGTCGTAGTTTAATTTATACTGTATATTTATACAGTATTATAAAAATCCTTATGAAAGTTAACTATATCGGAAAAATTTCTGAAGAAAATCTGCCGGCAATATTTGTCCCTTATTTTCTTGAGTCTGTGCATGCAGGGTTCCCCAGCCCTGCAAGCGACTATATTGAAAGCCCAATAGACTTAAACAAACATCTTATAAAAAATGGTGCTGCAACTTTTTTAGTAAGAGCTCAAGGGCAATCTATGCTTGGCTCTGGAATAACTGATCAAGCGGTTTTGGTTGTTGATAGGAGTATTAAGCCAACTCATAACAGTATTGTTGTTGCCTCTATAGACGGTGAGTTTGTATGCAAAAGACTGAAGTTGAAACCGAAGATGTGCCTAATGCCAGATAACCCAGATTACCCTCCCATCTTTATAAACCATGGCCAGGAACTAGAAATAGTAGGCACTGTTACAGCAGCGATTAATAAGTTCTAATGGCGTTGGCTTTGGTAGATTGCGATAGCTTCTATGCTTCGTGTGAAAGAATTTTTCGACCTGATTTAAAAAATGTTCCTATAGTTGTTCTGTCCAATAATGATGGTTGCGTTATTGCTAGAAGTGCAGAAGCAAAAAAAATGGGAATTGGTATGGGCGTACCTTGGTTTAAAGTGAAAGATTCATTTCTATCTCATGGTGGCAAAGTATTCTCATCCAACTTTACCTTTTATGGGGACATGTCAGCTCGGGTCATGAACATACTGGAAGGCTTTGCTCCAGAAATTGAAGTCTATAGTATTGATGAGGCCTTTTTGGGATTAGATTCGCTAGATAAAAACTATGATTTATATGATTTTAGTTGCCATATGAGAGCTCTGATTAAGCAATGGACTGGTGTACCAGTAAGAATAGGAATAGCGCCAACAAAGACACTAACCAAGATAGCTTTAAATGAAGTTAAAAGATTAAAAATACCAACGAAAGTTCATAGAATATCTACAACAAGAGAGATAAAAGAAGCTTTGCGCAATACCCCAGTAAATGAAGTATGGGGTGTTGGAAGAAGGCTTACGGAGCATTTAAATAGAGCAAAGATAACCAATGCTCTTCAACTAGCGAGCATCGATCCGCAGCATGTTAAACGTAAATTTAGTGTAGTACTAGAGAGAACTGTTAGGGAGCTTAGAGGGCAAAGATGTTTGAATATAGAAGATAACATATCAGCAAAAAAACAAATTGTTGTTAGCAGAAGTTTTGGTACCAGGGTAACTGATTTAAAAACTCTTAGACCTATAGTTAGCAACTTTGCCGTTAGGGCTACAGAAAAACTAAGGCATGAAAAACAAAAATGCTCTCAAGTTTCAGTCTTCGTGAGAACAAGTCCCTTTAGTGATCACAAACCTCAACATAGGGGCTATAAAGCAATTGAGCTTACAACCCCAACGAATGACACAAGAGATATTTTGGTGGCTACAAAAAAAGCATTATTGCCTATCTATAGATCCGGTTATGACTATGCAAAAGCGGGGATATTGCTAAGTAGATTTTCCAATGAATCAGCAAAACAATATTCACTGTTTAAAGACTCAAATGAACCAAAAGAAGATTCAAGATTTATGAAATATATTGATAAATTGAATGCTTATGAAACACAGATTTATTACGCATCACAGAATACAAGCCAATGGTCGCCTATGAAACAAAATATGACTTCACCTAAATACACAACCAACTGGTATGAGTTACCAATTGCAAGGTAGCAAAGGTCTAATTAATATCTACTGCAAATCGTTTTAATATCTCAATATCTATAACGGTAAGAGCTTTTTTATTCGTCTTTTTTAAGGACACCTTTGGCGCAAACCCATGCTCATAGGCCTCTTTCCACCTTTCGGCACAGACACACCATGAATCACCCTCTTTTAAACCTGGAAAATTAAATTCAGGCCTAGGTGTAGACAAATCATTGCCTCGTGCCTTTGAAAAGCCAAGAAAGTCTTCAGTCATTAATGAACATACGATATGAAGCCCCCTGTCATGCTTGTCTGTATGACAAAAGCCATCCCTAAAATAACCTGTAATAGGATTAGAGCAGCATTCCTCTATCGGTTCGTTAAAAATATTAGTTTGATTCATTTTTGTCTATTTCCTTTTTGTATTTCTCATAATCTTCCCAGTCATGAGGGGTGCCTACATTTTGAATTCCATTAACAGCTCTAAATAAACTCTTAGATCTTAATTTGGTCCTGTCCTGTTTTTTCCCAAGAATCTTATTCCAGCCTTCTTTGAAATATTTGAAAAAATCTTTTTCTTTTGTCATGTATATTTATTTTGGCATAAGTTATTAGTATTAAAAAATATATTAAATGGATATTTGGTAAAATATAAAAATGAAGGAAGGAAAAGTTTTATTCAATGAGCAGTGCTCCATATGTAATTATGAAATAAAGCACTACAAAAAAAGATCAGAATTATCTTTTGATGACTGCAGCCACATGGATGATAAATATTTAAAAAAACTGCATGTAGTTTTTGAGGATGGACAAGAGTTAACGGGTGTAGATGCTTTTATTTATGTTTGGAAAAGGACAGATGGTTACATGTGGCTGGCTAAATTTACCAGTTTGCCAGTAGTGTATCACTGCGCAAAAATTGCTTATGCATTTATAGCCTTTCTATTATTTTGGCGTTTTAAGCTAGCTCTAGCTATCAGTGGGAATAAAGGTAAATGAGAATAGTTATCTAAACGATTACCATTAAAAAAATACCTAATATCAGTGCTTTACATATTATACTAAATCTATTATATTAGCTTTTTATTCACTATTTAAAGGGAGTTTTTCATGGAAATGAAAGAAATAAATTCAGAATTAGTATGTAATATCTTAAATGAAATTATGGAATATGAGCTGGCTGGTGTTGTGAGGTATACCCATTCAGCAATGATGGTAAGTGGCCCATATAGACTGCCTATAGTTACATTTTTAAAAGAGCAGGCAGCTGAATCATTGATGCATGCTCAACAAGCTGGTGAATTAATTGTTGGTTTAGATGGTCACCCAAGCCAAAAAATAGCAAAGATAAAAGAAACACACAGACACTCAATTGAAGATATTTTAGGTGAGAGTTTAGACCACGAAATACATGCGCTAAATCTTTATAAAAAGCTTTTAGAACATGTTGCTGACAGATCTATCTATCTTGAAGAATATGCAAGAGGATTGATTGGTGAGGAGGAGCAACACTCTTTAGAACTCAAAGCTATGTTAAAGGACTTTGGTTAAAACCAGTTATAGTTTTTTAAAATATCTCTGATGATGGGCTTCTGAAAGATTTAGAAGCTCATCATTAATTTCATCTTTAATCTTTCCCGGGTCATATTCAGCTAGAACTTTTATACCAAACTGACTTAGGTCTAGATGTTGAGAGCCGGCTGCTCTTAATAAATCAAAAACCCATGTTAATGGATCTAAGGCATTATTAAAATTTATAGCGTTTTCATTTAACTTGAGCTTAAACGCATCAGGATCCTCAATTAAAAACCTTTCTTTTAAAATGAGAACTTTAAACTCTTCTAGACGAGAATTAACTACTTCTTTTTCAGATGAGGAGTATTTATTCCAGTTTATTACTTCATGCACAAACCTTTTACATCCCTTACAAACATCATCACCATATGTTGTTGAACATATTCCGAGGCATGGTGTTGTTGATCTTGTTTTAAACATTGTATGTAAAAGATTTTAACCTATTTTTTAGAAAATTTATTTTAGATATTTTGTAGATAGCTACTACATAGAAGAGTAAAATAGCAGCCGGAGACAATCTTATGCTAAACGAATACAAAAAACACGAACAAGAAAGAGCCGAACAGAATATCCCTCCTCTTCCACTTGACCCAGATCAAACATCTCAACTTGTTGATTTGCTTAAATCTAACCATGATGAATCAGAGTTACTACTTCATCTTTTAAAAGAAAGAGTACCTGCTGGAGTTGACCAATCAGCTTATGTCAAAGCAGCATTTTTAGCAGATATTACAACCGGAGAGTCTTCAAGCCCGTATTTAACAAAACTTGAGGCAGTTAATATTCTAGGAACAATGCTAGGTGGTTATAACATCCAGCCGCTTATTGAGTGTCTAAAAATAGATGAGCTAGGTGATGCAGCAGCAGATGCTTTGAGTAAAACTCTTTTAATATTTGATGCCTTTAATGAAATCTTTGAATTATCGCAAACTAACCAGCATGCCAAAAAAGTAATTAATGCATGGGCGGAAGGAAAATGGTTTACAAGTAAACAGGATATTCCAGAGCAAGTTAAGCTTACTGTATACAAGGTGCCTGGTGAGATAAATACAGATGACTTGTCACCTGCAACAGATGCATGGTCAAGGCCTGATATACCATTGCATGCTCTAGCGATGTTTAAAATGCCAAGAGAAGGTTTAGATAAGCCATTGGAAACTATTGAAGAGTTAAAGAAAAAGGGAAATCCCTTGGTGTTTGTTGGTGATGTTGTTGGAACTGGTTCATCAAGGAAATCTGCTACCAATTCAGTCTTATGGCATATGGGTGATGAAATTCCATGTATCCCAAATAAAAAAGAAGGTGGCTTTTGCTTTGGTAGCAAAATTGCCCCAATCTTCTTCAATACTCTTGAGGACTCAGGAGCATTTCCTATCGAGTTAGATGTTTCAAATATGGAAATGGGCCAAGAAATTATCTTAGAGCCTCATAATGGTAAGGTTTTAGATGCCAATACAAATGAAGTTATTTCAACCTTCGAATTAAAAACTGAAGTTCTGCTTGATGAAGTAAGAGCAAATGGAAGGATTCCTTTAATTATTGGAAGACAGTTAACTGATAAAACTAGAGAAGCCTTAGACTTAGAACCTACTACTATTTTTAGAAGGCCTGATAGCCAAGATGAATCTGATAAAGGATATACATTAGCTCAAAAAATGGTTGGTAAAGCTTGTGGTGTTGCTGGTATTAGACCTGGTACATATTGTGAGCCTAGAATGAGTACCGTTGGGTCTCAAGACACTACCGGTCCAATGACAAGAGATGAGCTAAAAGAATTAGCATGTCTTGGGTTCTCTGCAGATTTAGTTATGCAATCATTTTGTCATACAGCCGCGTACCCTAAGCCAGTTGATATAGAGACACAGCACAATCTTCCTGACTTTATTATGAATCGTGGCGGGGTCTCGTTAAGACCAGGTGATGGAATTATCCACTCATGGCTAAATAGAATGCTTTTACCTGACGGTGTTGGTACAGGTGGAGATAGTCACACAAGATTCCCTATTGGCATTAGCTTTCCTGCAGGTTCTGGGCTAGTCGCTTTTGCTGCAACGTTAGGCGTTATGCCACTTGATATGCCTGAATCTGTATTAGTTAGATTTAAAGGAGAGATGCAACCAGGCATTACTCTTCGAGATCTTGTTAATGCAATACCATACGCAGCTATACAAAAAGGATTACTTACAGTTGCCAAAGAAGGTAAAAAGAATATCTTCTCTGGAAGATGTCTTGAAATCGAAGGTTTACCCGATATGAAGGTTGAGCAAGCCTTTGAATTATCAGATGCTTCAGCAGAAAGATCAGCCTCAGGTTGTACGGTAAGACTTAATAAAGAACCTATTATTGAGTACCTTAAATCAAATATTGTCATGCTCAGATGGATGATTGCCAGCGGATATGGTGATGCAAAAACATTAGAAAGAAGAGCACAGGCTATGGAAGAATGGATAGAAAATCCAGAGCTCCTAGAACCAGATGAAAATGCAGAATATGCTGAAATTATTGAAATAGATTTGAATGAAATCACTGAGCCTTTACTTGCCTGCCCTAACGACCCTGATGATATTAAACCATTATCAGAAGTTGCTAATACAGATATTCAAGAAGTGTTTATTGGCTCATGCATGACTAATATAGGTCACTTTAGAGCTGCTGGAACCTTGCTTAAAAAATACAATGAAACTAAAGCAAGATTGTGGGTTGTGCCTCCAACAAAAATGGATGAGAAGCAACTCATGGAAGAAGGAATTTATAATGTCTTTGGAACATCAGGGGCAAGAACCGAACTTCCTGGTTGCTCGCTATGTATGGGTAACCAAGCAAGGGTGCTTGCAAACTCTACAGTTGTTTCGACTTCTACAAGGAACTTCCCAAATAGACTTGGTGACGGTGCAAATGTTTTCTTAGCTTCAGCAGAGCTTGCTGCAATATCTTCAATTATCGGAAGACTACCAACACCTGAAGAGTATCAAAAGTATATGGAAGACATAAATCCTTTATCTGATGATATATATAAATATCTTAATTTTAATGAAATTGAGACTTATGTAGAAAGTGCTAATTCAGCTGAGATTCCTGCAGTAAATATAGTAAACCCTAGTTAACTATATTAACCTCTCGACCTTGCTTGGCTTGATCTTGCCTTGAGCTTTCAAGGTCGGATAAGTAGGTTTCACCTAACGGTGTAATGTAGTTACCTGTAAATATGGAAGTTTCAAATTCTTCAATGCCTGGATTGCCCTCTTTAACTGATTCAATTAAATCATCAAGTGACTGATATATTAGCCAGTCTGCTCCAATAGCATTTGCTATCTCATCGTGAGACTTATTTGCTGCAACAAGCTCTTTTGTTGCTGGCATATCAATACCATATAAATTTTGATATTTAATCTGAGGAGCTGCTGAGGCAAAATATACATTTTTAGCGCCTGCATCTTTAGCCATCTCAATAATCTTAGAGCTTGTAGTCCCTCTTACTATTGAATCATCTACCAACAATACATTTTTACCCTTAAACTCTAGCTCTAATATATTAAGCTTTCTTCTAACAGATTTTTTTCTTTCTTCTTGATAGGGCATTATAAATGTCCTTCCAATGTATCTATTTTTTACAAAACCTTCTCTATATTGAACTCCAAGGTCTGCTGCAAGTTGAAGCGCTGCAGTTGTCGAACTATCAGGGATTGGGATTACAACATCAATGTCATGATCAGGTCTTTGATTAATAATGTTCGCAGCGAGCTTTGATCCCATTCTCATTCTAGATTTATGAACTGAGATTTGATCAATCTTTGAATCAGGTCTTGCAAAATATACTTGTTCAAATATGCATGGTCTTAGTTGAGGATCATCAGCACATTGCTGAGAGCTTAGAATTCCATTTTTATCAATAAAAACTGCCTCACCAGGCTCTATATCTCTTAATTTATTAAAGCCTTGAGAGCTAAATAATGCATCTTCTGAAGCAACTATATATTCATCTCTACTTTTACCTTTTCTGATACCAAGAGAAAGCGGTCTAATACCATTATTGTCTCTAAATGCTAAAACTCCATGACCAGTAATGACAGCGATTACTGCATAGGCACCATCACATCTCCTATGAGTTTTTGTAACAGCTTTAAACATATGCTCTGGCTTTGGGTAAATTTCTCTTTGCTTGCCTAGCTCATGAGCAAATATATTTAGTAGAACCTCAGAATCAGAGTCTGTATTTAAATGCCTCATTTCTGCATGAAAAAGTTGTACAGCTAATTCCTTTGAATTTGTTAGATTTCCATTGTGAGCAAGGCTAATTCCATAGGGTGAATTGACATACATGGGCTGAGCAAACTCTTTCCCAGCACCGCCTGCAGTTGGATATCTAACATGCCCTATTCCATAATTACCATGGAGTTTTTCCATGTGGTTTTGCCTAAAGACATCCCTCACATACCCCATTGATTTTCTGCTATTCAAATTATCATTGCTATCACAAACAACCATACCAGCAGCATCCTGACCTCTGTGCTGGAGCATAAGTAAAGAGTCATAAATTTCGCCAGCAACATTGTTTTCAGCAACTATGCCAACTATGCCGCACATTATGTATTACCCTCTTCCGATTCTGGTAAGTTATTTTGAGCTTCTTCAATGATTGGTTCGATTATATTTGTAGCTTCCTCCACTAAATCTTTGTTTGCTAAAAGATTTCTAAAGTAAGCCTCAACTCGAGGAGCATATTCTTCAATGAATGGAGAAATTTTTGAATTAACAAATAAATCACTTTGCTTTACGCTGCTTGGAAGCAAAAGAAATACAATAAATACAAGCACTAAACCTCTTGTAAAACCAAATAGAACTCCTAAAAATCTATCAAAACCTGAAGCTCCTGACCATTTAACAAGGCTGCTAATAAACTTAATAAAAAAGCCTCCAGCTATGAGACAAACTATAAAAATTAGTATGTAGGAAATAATTTTAGAAATCTCTTCATTTCCAATTACTGCTGAAACTTGCGGCGTTGCAAGATGCTCAAGTGATAGAGCAGCTATAAAAGAAAAAACCCAAAGAAAGAGTGATAAAAACTCGCGAGTAAAACCTCTAGCTAAGGACATTAAGCCTGATGCTACAAGAACAACAAGTATTGCCCAGTCAGTAATGTTTAAACCTAGAGCTTCCATCTTGTAACCTCTCCCTGGCTGCTTTGAGAAACTTCTTCAATCTTTTCTATATTACTACTAATTTCACTTTCAGATAAGAAAGGTCCTATATATATTGCATATAAATTTTTATTAGTTCCAAATGTTTCTACAAATGATGGGAAGCCGCCTTGTTTTATTTTTTCTGATAGCTTTTTAGCATTTTCTTCTGACGAAAGAACATGAGCTCTATAAACAAATAAATCAAAATCTGATTTTTCAAAAAATATATTTTCAGGTTCTTCGCTTATGGGGTTGCTAATATTAAGATCTAAGGTCTCTTCTATTGGCACTTCTTGTGTTTTATCCTGATTAGGGTCCTCAAGACCTATAGGCATCTCTTTAGGCACTGAAATTTGTATATTGTTTTTATATTGACTTTGAGGTTCTGAAAAAATACCTATTAAAAAAATTATGCTAACTAAAAAAATAAATCCTATAAATCTTTCTAGGTTCATTTTTTCTTATGCAGCTTAGATAAAAGAGCATGTACTTTTGATCTTAAATTTTTTCGATGAACGATCATATCAATAGCACCCTTTTCAAGGAGAAATTCTGATTTTTGAAAGTCGTCAGGAAGATCAACACGAACTGTTTGTTCTATAACTCTTCTTCCAGCAAAGCCAACCAAAGCATCAGGTTCTGCAATGTTTATATCACCAAGCATAGCTAAACTTGCAGATACGCCGCCATAGATAGGATCAATCATAACTGAGATATATGGAAGATTTTGTGCCTTTAGTTTTTGAAGCGCAGCAGAAGTTTTAGCCATCTGCATCAATGAAATCATAGACTCTTGCATTCTAGCGCCACCAGATGTTGCAAAGCATACAAATGGCCTTTTTGTTTTTATTGCTTCCTCTACACCCATCACAAACTTTTCTCCAACAACTCCTCCCATTGAGCCGCCCATAAACCTAAATTCAAATGCAGCAACTATTACAGGCAAGGATTCCAGCTCACCTGAAGCAATTACAATTGCCTCATTTTCACCACTTGCTGCAACAGCATCTTTCACTCTATTGGTGTAATTTTTTGTATCTTTAAATTTTAAAGGATCTTTGGTAATTAAATCTGCAGCTATTTCTTTATAGGCTCCTCCATCCAAGAACATCTCTAGCCTTTTTCTAGCACCAATTCTTAAATGATGATCACATTTTGGACAGACAAATAATGATTTTTCTAATTCTGGAGCATACAGAACAGATTCACATGCAGGGCAAGAACTCCATAAGCCATCAGGAACTGTGCTCTTCGATTTAGAAGTACCAATGGTAGGTATTAATCTTGTTAACCAATTCATAATATTGCGTTTTTAAGCTCCCTTAAATACTTGCCTATTCTATCAAAATCTTTTGAGTCTGATTGCTTATCAATCATATCAACAATACTTGATCCTACAATAATACCATCAGAATATTCTGAAAGAAGTTTTGCATCCTCGTTTGATTTAATGCCAAAGCCTGCAAGTGTAGGTATATCTGAGTAAGATCTTATTTTTTGAATGTTTGTATTTATTTCTTTTACATCCAAATTAGATGACCCTGTTACTCCTCTTAGAGTGACATAGTAAATAAACCCAGATCCATTTTTAGCAATTTTTTCAATCCTTTCTTCTGAAGTTGTGGGAGAGATTAATGAAATTGAATCTATATTTGGATTTGATATTCCATAACTAGCAATGCTTAATTCTCCAGGGATATCGACAACTAATACTGCATCAACACCATGCTGGTCCGAATTATCAATTAAGTTTTTGTGGTAACTAAACGTATTGAGATACCCCATCAAAATAATAGGCGTTGAATTATCATTTTTTCTAAAGTCTTCTACTAACTTAATAATTTTTGGCAAAGAAATATTGTTTTTTAGTGCTCTGTCATGTGCTTTTTGAATGACTGGCCCCTCTGCAATAGGATCTGTAAAAGGAACACCAACCTCTATAATATCTACACCTGATTCTACAAATAAATGCATTAAATCAAGAGTGGAATCAAGATCAGGGTCGCCTGCTACAAGATAGGCAACTAATGCTTTCTCTTTGATTGATAAAAGGTGATCTAATTTTTTTCTTAATCTATTCAAAATTTTATTCCATCAATTTCTGCAACCGTATTTATGTCCTTGTCGCCTCTTCCGGAGACATTAACGATAATGTTTGTTGATTCGTCTAGTTCTTTTGAAAGTTGATCTAGATATGCAAATGCATGAGCCGTTTCGAGAGCAGGCATTATTCCTTCAAGTTTTGTAACAACATGAAACGCATCAAGAGCCTCTTGATCATTAATAGCTACATATTCAGCCCTTCCAATATCTTTTAACCATGAATGTTCAGGCCCCACTCCCGGGTAGTCCAATCCAGCAGACACGGATTTCGTATCTTTTACTTGCCCAACCTCATCTTGCATTAAGTAACTTCGAGCTCCATGAAGTACTCCAGGACTTCCATCATTTAAAGGTGCCGCATGCTCTCCAGTACTTACTCCATTCCCACCAGCTTCTACACCAATAAGCCTTGTTTCTTTCTTATCTATAAATGGATAAAAAGCTCCCATTGCATTTGAGCCGCCGCCTACACAGGCAACTATTGCATCTGGCATTTTTCCAAACATAGCCTTCGATTGGTCTATAAGCTCAAAACCAACTACAGAGTTAAAATCTCTTACTATCATAGGGTATGGATGAGGCCCTGTAACACTTCCAATAATGTAATAAGTATCATCAACATTAGTAACCCAGTCTCTTAAGGCCTCATTGAGCGCATCTTTTAAAGTTGCTGTGCCTGAATCGACAGCATGAACTTGAGCCCCAAGTAACTTTATTCTGTAAACATTAAGAGATTGGCGTTTTACATCTTCAGCACCCATGTATATATGGCATTCCAAGCCAAGTCGCGCTGCTACTGTTGCTGTCGCAACTCCATGCTGTCCAGCTCCTGTTTCGGCTATAATTCTTTTTTTACCCATATATTTAGCCAAGAGTATTTGTCCAACAGTATTATTTATTTTATGGGCCCCGGTATGGTTTAGGTCTTCTCTTTTTAACCAAATTTTTCCTGATTTATAATGTTTGGTTAGCCTATCTGCATAATATAAAGGTGATGGTCTTCCAACAAAATTTGATAAATCGGCATAGAATTCTTTTTTAAAATCCTCGCTATCTTTTAACTTAGAATAAGTATCTTCGAGCTCTTCAAGGGCATACATTAAAGTTTCTGGAACAAATTTTCCCCCATATTCACCAAAAAAGCCGTCAATGTCTGGAAAGTTTTGTTTAATAGTCATTTTTTATATTATTTAAAATATTAGTTATCAATTTTATATCTTTTTTGCCCTCAGACGACTCAACACCTGAATTTAAATCAATACACCATGGTAGTGTATCTTTAGCATTATCGACATTTTCTATATTAATTCCACCAGAGAGTATGATTTTTTTATTTTGATGATCATGACTCTTTATTAATGACCAATCAAAAGCTTCGCCTGTACCACCATAGAGCCCATCTTTATGGTTCTCTAAGAGAATAGCTTTAGCTGATTGATAGGAAAGAATTTCTGCAAACGAACTTGAGTTTTTTACTCTTATTGCTTTCCAGTATTCTAAATTAAATGAATTACAGAAACTTTCAGGCTCTTCACCATGAAATTGAAGAATTGGATTATCAAAATATGAAGATGTTTCTAAAACATAATCTTTCGTAGGGTTTACATAAACACAAACAGGTCTTGTATTACTAAAATCAATATTCAAAAGATTTTTAGCTATTTGATTTGAGACATATCTAGGACTTTTTTTATAGAAAATAAAGCCTATAAAGTCTAGTTCTAACTTTACTAACTGCTTAACCATTTCAGTATTCGATATACCACAAACCTTAACTTTTACATTGCTCATATCTGAAACTTATCCATAACACTATTTAAAGGTTTAGTTATTTTATAAAGATCATCATATTTAGGGCCAAGAAAAAAAAGACCTTTGGCTGAAAGTGTTCTACCTGCAAAGTTTCTATTTTTAGCATCAATAATATCTTTAATAGTCATCTTGTTTTCATTTTTAGAAATATCCACCAAAGTTCCCATGATAATTCTAACCATGTTATGGAGGAAGGCATTTGCTGTAATATGCAAAACAATAAAATTGTTCAATTTCTCTGCTTTAAAACTCGTTATATCTTTTATGGGATTTCTTGCTGAGCAGCTTGAGGACCTAAACGAGGAGAAATCATGAGTTCCAAGAAGCTTTTTTCCTTCATTCTTAAGGATTTCAAAGTCCAAAGGAGCTTTCTCCCAATGAACATAATTATTAAAAAATAAAGGCTTTGATCTAGAATTATAAATTACATATCCATAAGTTCTATTTTTTGCTAAAAACCGTGAATGAAATTCTTCAGGCACATTAATTACATCTTTTACTTGAATAGATTTTGGTAAATTTGAGTTAATACCATTTACCCAATCACTCTCACTTCTATTAATCTCAGTGCTAAAATCAAAAACCTGAGAAAGCGCATGAACCCCCGCGTCAGTTCTTCCAGCATAATTAATGGAGACTTTTTGTTTGGTTATTACCTCAATAGCATCTTCAATTTTTTCTTGAATAGTAATGGCATTGATTTGGCGCTGAAAACCTGAGAAATCTCCACCATCGTACTCAACGGTAAATGCTAATTTCACTTTGATTGAATTAGAGAGATCAGCTCACTTGCTTTTTCTTTAGCTGCCTTATTTTCCGATTTTTTTACTATATTTCGGAGTATTGTATGCGCCTGCTCAAGCTCTCCCATTTCAATATATGTTGAGGCAAGATCTAGCTCCTGCTCATCTTTATTGTTTTTAATGCTTAGTCCTGATGGCAATGCTTGCGTTTCTGGGCCGGATGAAGGAGCTTCCTCAAAATCATATACTACTGTTTTTCTTCTATTCTTGTTTAATTGGATGAAAATTAGAGATAGCAATACGCCACAAAGAACTGATATGCCTGCAACAAAGAGAAGGTCTATAAAATTAAACTCTGTGCTCTTTTCCTCTTCTTCGGCGACAGAAATTTCAACCAAGTCGTCAATAGTTTGGTTGTTGGTTTTAATGACTAAAGTTGAGGTGTTTTGTGAAATAATATCTTTAGGTGAATTTGAGAGTGGCTCTATTGATACTAAATCAACTTTTCCATCTTCATTATCTTTTACTAAATCTAGTTCATTTTTTTTAATAACTTTTGGTGCAGTCAAGGTTAATAATGACTTTGCTGGGGTTTTGAAGTCTAGGTTGAATGACTTATTCATCCTTAAAATAGCTGCTTTTGAATCAGATGAAGAGTTTCTAGACATCACTTCATAGCTAGGAACAATAATATCTATATCGTCTCTTACTAAATTTATGTTTTCGTTAATGAATGCTGATGGGTTCCCTAAATATATTGACCACATTATTTGATAAATAGATAAATCATCTGAGGATTTAGCAATATCCGTTGCAAGACTCCACATGGTTTTAATATCACCAGCAGGTATAGTTTTTCCAGAAAAAGAAGGGTCTTCTATTGGTTTTTGTATTTTAGGTTTAATACCTACCGTTGGCCTAACCTCATCATCATCAAGTACTTTTGACAAAGGATTGATAGAAGTAACTGTTGTACTCTTTTTTCTATCATCAAATGAACTTCTATTTATAGATGGAAGAAAAATAAAAATATCTTTTGAGAAATCATCTTTGATTTTAATCTTAAAGTTAAAGTAATCAGAGCTATAGCTGCCAGATAAAGCAATTAGAAACTCATAATACGTATCGTTATCTTTAAGAATAGTGTATTCAATTTTTTCGGCATCGATACCCTCTTCAGACCTATACTCTAGTAGCTTTATATCTTTATCATTTAAGTTATTGTCTTTAATCTTTAACTCAATTACCCTCAGCCCTGTTTCGTTTGTGGTTATTTTAGGAGAAGAAATTAGACTATCTGCACTTATTGTTGAAATAACAAAAAATAAAGATGCTAATAGGTATTTCATTTAATTTTATTTCTCCTTAGTAAATTTTCTGCAATTTGGACAGCATTTAGAGCGGCACCCTTCCCATAAACATTATCTGCAACAATCCATAATGATACCCAAGTCTCTCCTTGGATAGCCTGGCTTCTAATTCTACCAACATAAACATCTTCAGAATCATTTGCCTGCTCAAGAGGTGTTGGGTAAATAAGATTGCTAGGATCATCCATTACACAAACACCACTGATTCCAGTAAGTGAATTTATAATATCTTCTCTAGACGCATCATGCTCTAATTTAAGAAATACTGCCTCAGAATGCCCATTTAGAACAGGGACACGAACACAAGTAGCCTGAACATCAATTTTTTCATCTAGTATTTTTTTGGTTTCCCAAACTAATTTCATCTCTTCTTTGGTGAAATTGTTATCTAGAAATACATCGCATTGAGGTAAAGCATTAAAACCTATTTTTTTTGGATAAACTTTTGCTTCAGAATTTGGATTAGCTATTTGCTCTTTTAATTCCTCTACAGCTTCTTTTCCGGTTCCAGAGACTGCCTGGTATGTGGCTATATTTAAGAAATGAATATTAAACTTATCATGGATGGGCTTTAAAGCCATTAGTAGTTGAGATGTTGAGCAATTGGGGTTAGCTATTAAGGTTGGCTCCTTAAGACTTTCTAATATGCTTCCATTAATTTCAGGTATAACAAGCGGAATATCATCATGATATCTAAACTCTGATGATAGATCTATTACATAACAACCCTTTTCTACATAGGACTCAGCATGCCTTTTTGCTACAGAGGATCCAGCTGCAAAAATAGTTAGATTTGCATTTGATGCATCAAAAGAATCGACATCGCCAATCACATAATCATTCCCCAAAAGACTCACACTCTCACCGACTGAGGATTTACCCAATGGATAAAAATTATTTACAAGAAAATTCTTTCTTTCAAGAAGCTGAATGATTTTTTGACCGACTGCGCCTGATGCTCCAACCAAAGCAAGATTTAATACTTTATCCATTTTTCATTATCTCTATTAATTTTGATGAAACATCTGATGTATTAATAAATTCATTAGATGTGCTTATATCTTTAGTTCTATTTCCATTTTCGACAAATACTTTTATGGCGTTTTCTATTTTATCAGCCAAATCTGGCTGACTAAGAGAATACCTTAATGCCATAGCTAAAGAAGCAATCATGGCGATAGGGTTTGCAATATTCTGGCCAGCTATATCAGGGGCGCTGCCATGACAAGGCTCATACATCCCTTGGGATGAGCTGTTTAAAGAAGCTGAAGGAAGCATTCCAATAGATCCTGATAAAGTTGCAGCAATATCTGAAAGAATATCTCCAAAAAGATTGCTTGATACGATGACATCATATTGATTTGGATTAAGTACTAGCTGCATGGCAGTATTGTCAGCTAGCTGATGAGATAACTCCACATCAGGGTAATCTTTTGACATATCTGTAACTATTTCTCTCCAAAATTTTGAGACCTCTAAAACATTAGCCTTTTCAACCGAGCAGAGCTTGCCTTTTCTCTTTCTTGCAGACTCAAAACCAATTTTTGCAATACGCCTGATCTCATTCTCATTATAAATCATGGTATTAAATGCATAATTTGGGATTTCATCCTTAACTATTGCCCTCGGCTCACCGAAATAAACTCCACCGGTTAGTTCTCTTACTATAAGTATGTCTAGACCCTCAATAATATTATTTTTAATAGGAGATGCTGAAGCTAGTTCATTAAACAAAAAAGCTGGTCTAAGGTTTGCGAAAAGTTCAAGCTCTTTTCTAAGAGTAAGCAATGCTTGCTCTGGTCTATCATCCCAACTAAGATTTTCCCACTTTGGCCCTCCCACGGCACCAAATAAAATAGCATCTGAGTCTTTAGCACAACTTAAAACATCAGCAGGTATCGGTGATCCATGAAGATCATAAGCAGTGCCACCAACGTCCATTGCCTTAATTTCAAAATCTAGAGAATATTCTGCAATAAGATAATCTAAAATTTCATTTGAAGATTTAGTTACCTCTTGCCCAATTCCGTCTCCCGGAAGAATAAGTATTTTTTTAGTCATTTTTATATATCCAAGGTTTTTCTATCATTCGCTTTTCTTCATAAGTAGATATAGCCTCTTTATTCCTAAGTGTTATATCGACATCATCTAGGCCAAAAATAATTCTTTCAAGAAGATTATTATCTACTTCAAAATTTATTTCTCTATCATTGGATTTTATAAGTTTTTTTTCTAAAAAAATTTCAATATCTAATGGTGAGCTCTTAAACTCTTGGAACAAATTTTCCACATCGACTTTTGATAAAATTATTGGTAAAACTCCATTCTTGAAACAGTTATTATAAAAAATATCCCCAAACGACGATGCTATGACTGCTCTTATTCCAAAGTCCCTTAGCGCCCATACTGCATGCTCCCTGGATGAACCACAGCCAAAGTTATCTCTCGTTAGGAGGACAGATGCATTGTCGTATGGTGAGTTATTAAGAATAAATTTTTTATTTTTTTCTCTTTCCTTTGAAGAAATACCAAGCTTACCTTTATCTAAATACCTCCACCCATCAAAAAGATAATCTTCATAACCAAATTTTTTAATAGATTTAAGATATTCTGTAGGAATTATTTGATCAGTGTCTATGTTATCTCTATCAATGGTCGCAACCACTCCATGAATTAATTTTGGATTGATTTGTTTCATGAAAAATCACCCACTTTTCCATTGATAGCAATGTGAGCTGCCATAGCTGGGCTCATTAAGTGTGTTCGTCCCAAATTACCTTGCCTGCCTTCAAAATTTCTATTAGACGTAGATGCGCATCTTTCGTATGGTTTTAGCTGATCTGGATTCATGCCAAGACACATCGAGCATCCAGGATCTCTCCATACAAAACCAGCTTCAATAAAAATTTTATCTAAGCCCTCAGATTCAGCCTCAGACTTAACCGCACCAGAGCCAGGCACAACAATAGCTTCAATAATATCGTTGCTCACCTTTTTTCCTTCTATAACATTTGCTGCTTCTCTTAAATCCTCAATCCTTGAATTAGTACATGAACCAATAAAAACCTTGTCAAACTTAAGATCAGAAAGCTTTTGGTTATCCTCAACACCCATATATTCTTTAGCAAGCTCAATATTCTTACTATTTTCAGATAATTTCTTTGCTGAAGGTATTGTTTCATCAAAATCTATAACCATTTCAGGAGATGTTCCCCAGGTTATTTGTGGCTTGATATCTGAAACATCGATCCTTATTTGTTTGCTATAAACTGCATCTTTGTCTGATTTGAGTGTCTTCCAATAATGGATAGCTTCAACCAGCATATCTTTATCTAAAAAAGAATGTTCCTTAACATAGCTAAAGGTAGTTTCATCAGGAGCAACTAATCCAACCTTTGCTCCAGCTTCAATAGCCATATTACAAATAGTCATTCTTGCTTCCATAGAAATTGAATCAATGTATGAGCCAGAGAATTCTATTGCATGACCATTACCACCAGCAGTTCCAATTTTTTTAATCATAAATAAGACTATATCTTTAGAGGAAACACCAGGCTTCGGCTCTCCATCAAATATGACCTGCATATTATTTAATTTTGATATTTTTAATGTTTGAGTAGCCAGAACATGCTCAACTTCTGAGGTCCCAATACCCATTGCAAGACAACCAAAAGCACCATGTGTTGACGTATGAGAGTCTCCGCATACAATCGTCATTCCTGGGATTGTATAGCCTAGTTCTGGACCAATTACATGAACAATGCCTTGGTTTGAAGATCTTATGTCAAACTGCTTGATTCCAAATTTATTACAATTCTTGTCTAGCTCTACAACTTGTATTTTTGATATTTCATCAAGAATACTATCTGTATTAAAAGAATTGCCCCTTGTAGTAGGAACATTATGATCTGGTGTTGCAATATTTGCACCCAGTCTCCATGGCACTAAGTTTTTTTGCTCCAAACCCTCAAAAGCTTGAGGTGATGTGACTTCATGAAGAAAATGTCTATCTATATATATGAGAGATTCACCTGAATCTAATCTGCAAATGTGATGCTCTTCCCAAAGTTTGTCATATAAGGTCTTTGACATATCATTCAACAAAAGGGAGATCTTGGGTAATTTCGCCGCATTGTGCTCTATTCCTAAGCAGATGATCAATAAGCACCAAGTTCACCATAGCCTCAGCAATTGGTACAGCTCTAATTCCTACACAAGGATCATGTCTTCCAGTTACATTGATATCAACTTCATTGCCTTTTGCATCTAGCGTCTTTCCCGAGGCTTTGATACTTGAAGTTGGCTTTATAAGAAAGTCTAGATTAATCTCATCTCCATTTGATATGCCGCCAAGAATACCACCAGCATTATTTGAAGAGAAACCTGTTTTTCGAATCTCATCTCTAATTTCAGAACCCTTAAGGGCTAAGATATCTTCTGCGTTTCCAATAGAAACAGATTTTACAGCATTGATGCTCATGATAGCCTTGGCCAAATCTGCATCAAGCTTGTCAAATACAGGCTCACCTAATCCTATTGGGCAATTTTTAACACTAACTCCAAGTTTAGCTCCAACAGAATTGCCTTCAGAGATTAATTCTGAAAACATTTTATTTAAATCATCTAACTTGGTTTCGTCTGCAAAAAAATACTTATTTGTTTTTGGAGAATTTAGGTTGATCTTATCAGCTTTAATATTACCTATTTGACTTACGTAGCCCCTAGTAGCTACTCCAATACTTTCTAAGTATTTTTTAGCAACAGCACCAGCAGCAACTCGCATTGCAGTTTCTCGAGCACTTGACCTTCCTCCGCCTCGATAATCTCTATGCCCATATTTTGCATGATATGTAATATCAGCATGATTGGGTCTAAAAGTATCCTTTATATTTGAGTAGTCCTGAGATCTTTGATCATTATTGTAAATGATAAGCCCTATAGGTGTGCCGAGGGTCTTACCCTCAAATACACCTGAAAGTATTTGCACGGTATCATCTTCTTTTCTTTGTGTTGTGACGTCTGATTGACCGGGCTTTCTTCTATCAAGCTCTTCTTGAATATCTGCTTCGCTCAGCTTTATTTGAGGCGGACAACCGTCAATAATACAGCCAAGCGCCGTACCGTGGCTTTCTCCAAAGGTCGTAACTTTAAAAATTTTTCCGAAAGAATTCCCTGACATGACAAAATTATAGTCTAAAAATGCGATTCCTATATATTGTAAGGGGTTTTAAGATTTATTAGAACTAATTTTAAGATAATGAAAGCATTTGTTGGAAGTCTATAACGCTCATATTTTCTAATTCGTTTTGATTGATACATATATTAAAAATATCATCAGCTTTTTCTTTCTTATAAGTTAATTCAAGGTTTTTTCTAAATTTCTTTTCAAGAACAGGGATGCCCTCCTCTCTTCTTCTTTTATGGCCAATTGGATACTCTACTTCGATTGCTTCCGTTGCGGAGCCGTCAGTAAAATGAATTTGTATTTTATTAGCAATCGATCTTTTGTCTGCTTCATGGTATTCAGCTGAATATCTCTTGTCTTCGCTAATAACCATTTTTGATCTTAGCTCGTCTATTCTTGGATCCGCTGCAACATCATCCTCATAATCTTCTGCAACTAAATCGCCTTTGAGGAGACCAATAGCTACCATATATTGTAGACAATGATCTCTATCAGCGGGATTATTAAGGTCGCCAACTTTTGAAATAATTCTAATTGCTGATTCATGTGTTGTGATATTTACAGTTTCTATTTCCTCAAGCCTTTCTTCTATTTGAGGATGAAGTTTTACTGCAGCTTCTACAGCAGTTTGTGCATGAAATTCTGCTGGGAAGCTTATTTTAAATAGAACATTCTCCATAACATAGCTATCTAACTTTTGATGTAATGTGAGTTGTTTTTTATTAAAAGATATATCTTCAAAACCCCAAGTTGGAGCAGATAGTACGCCTGGATAACCCATCTCTCCTTGCATAACTATCATTGCTAGCCTAACAGCTCTGCTAGTTGCATCTCCTGCAGCCCAGCTCTTTCTAGAACCTGCATTTGGAGCATGTCTATATGTTCTCAAGCTCTGGCCATCAACCCAAGCATGGGAGATAGCATCTTTTATTTGGTTTAAATCACCTCCTAATAGCTTTGTAGCTATAGCTGTTGAAGCTACTTTTACTAAGACAACGTGATCAAGACCTACTCTATTAAAACTGTTTTTAAGTGCAAGGATTCCTTGAATTTCATGAGCAATTATCATGCAATGCAAGACATCCCTTACAAGAAGAGGCTCGCCACCTTCTTCAACTCTTTTTTGCGAGACATAGTCAGATACAGATAAAATAGCACCTAAATTATCAGAGGGATGACCCCATTCTGCAGCTAACCAAGTATCGTTAAAATCTAACCACCTTATAGTACAACCTATATCAAAGGCACCTTTTATAGGATCAAGTTTATAGTTTGTGCCAGGAACTCTTACTCCAAAAGGAACAGAGGTGCCCTCTACGACAGGGCCTAACATTTTTGTGCAGGCTGGAAATTGAAGAGCGAGAAGCCCGCAACCAACAGTATCTATAAGGCAATTTTTTGCAGTTTCTAAGGCTAACTTGGATTCAACCTTATAAGAGTAAACGTACTCAGCTATATCTGAAATTAATTTGTCATAATCAGGTCTGACATTAAGGTCTACATTTAATGACATAATTTTATGATCTATCTTTTATATCAATCCATTCAGAATGCTCAACACCAATGTAATCTGCGCTTGGTCTAATGATTCTATTATTTGCTCTTTGCTCCATGCAATGAGCAGTCCATCCTGAAACTCGAGACATTACAAATATTGGGGTAAATAGCTTGGTTGGTATGCCCATATAAAAATATGCTGGTGCGTGGAAAAAATCAGCATTAGCAAACATTTTTTTCTCGTCAGCCATTACTTTTTCAACTTCTTCTGCGACTTGATATAAAGAGTCATTAGGAGCTAACTTGGATAGTTCCATAGCAAACTCTTTAATTACAGCATTTCTTGGATCTCTAATTGAGTAAACTGCATGACCAAAGCCCATTATTTTTTCTTTTCTTTCAAGCATGGATAGAATATTTTCTTTTGCCTCTTCTCTTGATGTCCAATTTTCAATTAATTCCATAGCTTTTTCGTTAGCACCCCCATGAAGAGGCCCTCTTAATGAACCAATTGCAGCAACTACACACGAGTGAATATCTGACATTGTTGATGCACATACTCTTGATGTAAAAGTAGATGCATTGAACTCGTGCTCTGCATACAAGACTAATGAAACATCCATAACTCTTCTATGTAAATCAGATGGTGTTTTACCATGAAGGATATGAAGAAAGTGACCGGCCATACTATCTTCATTATTAACTAAATCTATATCCAAACCCTCATGAGAAAATTTATACCAGTAAGTAACAATCGAGGGCATGGTTGCAATCATTCTGTTAATTGAATTAAGCTGATTTGAGAAATCGCCCTCAGGCTCTAAATTTCCCAGCATTGATGTTCCAGTTCTCATCACATCCATTGGATGAGCGTCTGCTGGAATCTTTTTCAATACATCTTTTAAATCTTGAGGAAGGTCTCTTAGACCTTTTAGCAATGCCTTGTATGTATTAAGTTCGTCTTGATTAGGTAATTTATTATAAAGAAGAAGGTATGCAACCTCTTCAAATGTTGCCTTTTCAGCTAGTGTTTCAATTTTATGGCCTCTATATGCAAGCCCTTCAATCTGCCCAACTGTGGATAATGATGTTTCTCCAGCAACCTGACCTCTTAGACCAGCTCCTTCAAGTTTTTTTACCATTTCTTTCGTCCTCTAGTTATTTTTGTTGAAAAAAAGCTCATCCAGCTTATTTTCGTATTCATGATAATTAAGCCTTTCGTATAGCTCATTACGGGTCTGCATTATATCTAACAGAGGCTCTTGTGTCCCGTCTTTGGATAGTGAAATGTAAACTTTTTCCGCAATTTGGCTCATTGCCCTAAAAGCAGATAAGGGGAAAAGCACCATATCAACCCCAACAGAACTTAACTCCTCAGCAGTAAATAAGGGAGTTTTACCAAACTCTGTAATATTAGCTAAAACTGGTGCTGAGATAGACTCTTTAAGTATTTTATAGTCAGCGAGATTTGAGACTGCTTCAAGAAAGATGCCATCTGCACCCTGCTCAATATAATTTTGTGCCCTCTCTATCGCACCACTCATACCCTCGCTAGCAAATGAATCAGTTCTTGCCATTATAAAAAACGACTCATCTGTTCGCCCATCAACAGCTGCTTTTATTCTATCTTCCATTTCAGCTGATGATACAAGTGATTTATTTGGCCTATGTCCACATCTTTTCTGCGAGATTTGATCTTCTATATGCACTGCTGCTACGCCAGCTTGAATCATCTCTTTGATTGTTCTTGATATATTAAATGCCCCACCCCAACCCGTATCAATATCTACTAGCAATGGTAGAGAAGAAGCATTTGTAATTCTCCTTGCATCAATAAGAACATCTTCCAGCGAAGTAATGCCTAAATCTGGTAACCCATAAGATGCTGCTGCCACTCCGCCACCTGAGAGATATAGTGCTTGGTGTCCTGATTTTTCAGCCAAAATAGCTGAGTATGCATTTATAGCTCCTGGAATTATAAGGGGACTATTCTCTTTAAGAGCATTTCTAAATTTTGCGCCTGATGACATGGTCAAAAATTATAAAGCACAAACATGCTAATTCCCAAATGGTAATTTAAGAGTAAAATTTGATACCTCTAATGATCCTGTCTCTATTATTCTCTTTTCGCCATTTATTAGTATCTCGAAGACTATAAACACAACCACAATATTCTTGTTGGTAAAATTCTTCTTTTTTTGATATTTCAATCATTCTGGATGAGCCACCTTTTTTTCTCCAGTTAAAATCCCAATACATAACATCTTCGTATCTTTCAGCAGATCTATGGCCAGAATCATTAATTTGATCCATGTTTTTCCATCGCGATATACCAAGAGTAGTAGCATAAACTTTATAATTATTTTCTTGAGCATATAGTGCAGATCTTTCAAATCGCATGTCAAAACATTCAGTGCATCTTTTACCTCTTTCTGGCTCGTCCTCAAGACCCTTAACCCTTTCAAACCAATTATCTTTGTCATAATCAGCATCAATGAAACCAAAACCAAGCTTGTCACAAAATCTTTTATTTTCATCCTTTCTTATTTCATACTCTTCCTTCGGATGAATATTTGGATTATAAAAATAAACAGTGGTGTCAATTTTTGAAGCAGCAACTGCTTCCATAATCTCACCAGCACAAGGGGCGCAACAACTATGAAGCAATAATTTTGAATCTTTAATTGGAAGCTCTAACTCTGGTCTTTCGTAGTTATTATGTTTTAAATGTTCGCTCATTTCACAAAAATTGAGTTTTCTATAAATGCATTTTCTAAATCATTATAGTTATCAAATGCTTCTATATGAGGTTGAGAAGATGAAATTTTTTCTGGTGAGTTTATAAAAAACCCTTTTTCTGCAACATCAAACATTTGAATATCATTATAAGAATCTCCGGCAGCAAAACATCTATATCCCATAGACTGAAAGCCCAAGATAGCTTGTTTTTTTGCTGTTTCATGTCTCAAATTATATGCAGATATGCTTCCATCATTTTGAACCTCTAAGTTATGACAAAGCAATAATGGAAAGCCTAGTTTCTTCATTAGTGGCTGAGCAATTTCATGAAAAGTATCTGACAGAATAACAACTTGAAAGTTAGACCTTACTTTTTCTATAAATTCTTCAGCTCCTGGGAGAAGATCTAGCTGATTCGCAGCACTTTGAATATCAGATAGTTTTACTCCATGTTTTTTCATAACATTTAGTCGAAAATCCATAAGCTCCGCATAACTTGGAATATCACGAGTTGTCTTATTAAAATCTTCAATGCCAGTATTTAAAGCAACCTGCTCCCAAATTTCAGGGGTTAAAGTTCCCTCCATATCAAAACAAACTATTTCCATTTCCTATCCCTTATTTTTAATACCGTATGGTACATGTCCAGATGTTAATTCTCTAGAGGCCTCTATAATATTGTTCTTTTGGTCATCAAAAAATATATCTGCATCAAAAGATTTTAAAAAATCACTTTTAGGCATGCCTCCTAAGAATAAAGATTCGTCTATTCTTACACCCCATTCTCTCAATGTCTTGATAACCCTCTTGTCTGACGGTGCAGATCTAGCTGTAACAAGAGCTGTGCGTATAGGACAGTTGTCTTGATCAAAATCATTTTGGATCTTGTTAAGCTCTAAAAGAAAGTTCTTAAAAGGGCCAGCTTTTAAAGGACTTTTAGCATTTTTTTCATTATCTATAAAAGCATCTAAACCTTTTTCATGATAGATTCTTTCTGATTCATCTGAAAAGATAACAGCATCTCCGTCAAATGCTATTCGCAATTGTTCTTTAGTTGAATCACTATTTCTAGATTTAGAATCAGAAGAGATGATTGTTGCAGCGGCAACCTCTGAATCTATAGCTAATTTCACATCTTCAATACTGCTAGATAGGAATAAATGAACTCCAAAGTCCTTTACATACCTATGAGGACTTTCACCTCCGCAAAATGCGGCTCTGCTAATATCTAAATTATGCTCTTCAATCGAATTCCTTATTCTTAAACCTGTATCAGAAGAATTTCTAGACAAAAGTATTACTTCAATTCTTTTTTCACCATCATAGAATTTATTTAAATTTAATATTTTTTTTACTAGAGGAAAGGCCTCTCCGGGCTCAAGAATATTTTCTTCATTTTCTATTTGGTATTGTTTATACGATTCAACACCGCTTTTTTTATAAATATCATGACTAGCATCTAAATTAAATAAGGCTCTTGAAGAAATTCCTATAATTAGTTTAGATTTGCTTTTGTTCATATTTCTTGAAAAATAGTCCTATTTATTATACTGTATATATATTCAGTATAATAAAATGAATTATGAAAGATATTACACCTCAACAAAATAAAGTACTTAATTGTATAAAAGTTTACATTAAAGAAACAGGCTTTCCTCCAACTAGATCAGATATATGCAAAGAGATGGGGTTTAAGTCGCCTAACTCTGCTGAAACTCACTTAAGAGCTCTTGAAAAGAAAGGTTTTATATCAATTGCAAGTGGTGCATCAAGAGGAATTCTAGTAATAGATGAAGAAAAAGAATTGCATGAAGAAACTATAAAAGCGGATAACTACCCCATAATTGGTCTCGTTGCGGCAGGCTCACCAACGCTTGCATCCGAGAATATTGAAAAACAAGTGCCATGCCCATCTAATTTCTTTGGATCTTCATTTGATTATTTTTTAAGGGTGAAAGGTCTAAGTATGAAAGACGCTGGCATTATGGAGGATGATCTTATAGCTGTTCAGAAAACACATGATGTAAAAAATGGAGACATAGTGGTTGCTAGAATTGATGACGAAGTCACCGTAAAGTATTTTACAAAGCCTTCCAACGATAAAATAGTTTTAGAGCCTGCAAATGATGATTTTAGTGATATTGAAGTTGATCTGAGATCTGAAGAGTTTTTTCTTGAAGGGAAGTATATAGGCCTAATAAGAGAGAATTAGACACTTTAATGAAGGATAACGGGCTTCTTCTGCTTTGTATCTTTCACATTTTCTAAGAAGTCATCAAAGTCGCCAACATTCATACTCACCGACTCAATTCCAGCCTTGATCATCTCTTTAGCAACAGATAATTCCTGACCTTGCAAAAAATCTTTTGATTCACCAGAAAATTCAATTTTCACAATAGGATTAGAAGGATCATCAGATCGTCTAAGTACGATTGTTCCATCTGGTAGTTGTGCAAGTTCAAGATAGTTTGACATATTTTCTCCGAGTTAAATTAGCTTAACACTCATGATGAATTTTTCTAAAAGAAGATATCCATTCACTATACTTATTTAGTAATAAATTAAATTTTTTCAAGGTGTTATTGTTAGAAGAAATAATTAAATCTGCATTTGGTGGGTCAATTTCTTTTTCGAATATATCTTTGAATTCCTCAATAAGACCATCTGATTTTAGCTCTTTGGATATTAGCGCAATGTTATTTTGGTGATTAGAGATATTTTTTAGCTTAATGTACGTATTCATACCCATAAAACTATTTATATTAATATTTTGCTGAGCACAAATTTCGTTTGCGAAAGCGTCTAAGCTTTTTTCTAATGCCATACAAAAGAATAGCCTTAGATTATTATCATCTGGTGAATTATCAAATTTAATCTTATGTAATGTTTCTTTAGATAGGTCAAGATATTGATTAACTGATTCTGTATAGTCCACTAATCTTTAAGTCTTTGCTTCCAGCCGTCGTCTGAATAAACTGCGGTCCACTTAGTTTTCTTTCCATCTTTTTCAGATGCAAGATAATGAATGTCTTCAGCTTTGTTGTACCTGACCACATATGGATTCCCTTTCTTGTCATGGGTTGGCGCTGAGGCTAGGTAAGCATGTTTTTCTTTATCTTCTAAAAACCTACATGCCTCATTTAACTCATTCAATAAGGTATTGATTTCACCTACCTTAGGTGCCCTTGTTTCTCTATTTTTAGGAAATTTACTTGCAGCTAAAAATAATCCTTTCATGCTGTCGCGCAATAAATAATGATCTTCGCACTTAAGACATTTTAAATCTGGCAGAGGAATTGGCTCCATCATTAATGGTTTCGGCTCCCCATTTCTTTGAAGCTGTCTAGTAGTTCCACAGTTGTCATTAAGGCATCCAAAATACTTACCAAATCGACCTGTCTTTAATTGCATTTCTGAACCACACTTATGACACTCTATAACTGGGCCATCATAACCTTTAATCTTGAATTGACCTTCTTCAATCTCATAACCATTACAATCTGGATTTTTACCACATATATGGAGTTTTCTATCTTCATCAATAAGAAAGTTATCCATACTTGTTGAGCATATAGAGCATCTTCTTTTAATCATTAAATTAGAGGCTTCCTCAGCATCATCCACACTTACAGCCTCATCTCCAGAAATTAAATTAAGTGTTGATTTGCATTTATCATCGCCTTCATTGTTATAACCAGAGCAACCTAAAAATACTCCGTTACTTGAGTTTCTAATAACCATAGTGCTTGAAGAACAATCTGGGCAGGTAATATCTGTTTCTACTGGGAGATTGGATTTCATACCTCCGTCATCTGACGAGGCAAGAACAAGATCATTTTGAAAAGCGCTATAAAAATTGTTTAAAACACTTTTCCATTCAAGATCACCATCTGCAACTTTATCTAATGAATTTTCAAGGTTAGCAGTAAAATCATAATCCATAATGTCTGTAAAACTATCTAGTAGTCTTTCAGCAACAATGTGACCAATTTTTTTTACAAAAAATCTTCTATTTTCAATTTCAACATACCCTCTATCTTGAATAGTAGATATTATTGATGCGTATGTTGAAGGTCTTCCAATACCTTTTTTTTCAAGCTCTTTTACCAAAGCTGCTTCTGAAAATCTTGCTGGTGGTTTGGTAAATTTTTGATCAAGATTAACTTTATCAAGACCTAGAATGTCTCCCTCTTCTAAAGCTGGAAGAATATCATCTTCTGAATCCTTGCTTGCAGTATTTGAAACTTTTGTATGCCCATCAAAAACAACCTCTCTGCCTTTCGCAGTAAAAGTATAATTTTCTAAATCAATTTTTGCAGAAGTTGATAAGTACTGTGCATCTGGCAACTGAGATGCGATATATTGCTGCCATATAAGGCTGTAAAGCCTCTTCTCTTCCTCAGAAACATTAATCAATTGACTTGATTCCATAAAAGCATTTGTTGGTCTTATGGCTTCATGCGCCTCTTGAGCATTTTCAGTGCTTGAATATATTCTTGGTGCGTTAGTTAAGTATTTTTCACCAAGATTTTCACTGACATAGTTTCTGGCGTCTTGGATAGATTCTTTGCTTAAACTTGGGGCATCAGTTCTCATGTAAGTGATATGCCCAGCTTCATATAGCTTTTGTGCAACTCGCATTGTTCTCTTAACATTAAAGCTTAATTTTGTGCTTGCTGCCTGTTGAAGTGTTGATGTTATAAATGGTGGCTTCGGCTTTACTGATACAGGTTTTTTTACAACACTAGATATTTTAAGTGGTGAATTATTAATAAGATCAACAATTTCTTTTGCTTCATTTTCAGGAAGCAATGGATCAGATTTTTTTCTAAGCAATGCGAAGTTAATATTATTATTTATTTTATCAATAGCATTTAGTGATATTTCCCAAAACTCTTCTGGGACAAACTTCTGAATAAGCCTTTCTCTTTCAACGAGAACCCTCAATGCTACAGATTGCACTCTTCCTGCAGATAAGCCTCTAGCAATTTTTTTCCACAATAATGGAGATAGTTCAAAGCCGACAACCCTATCAAGAAATCTTCTAGCCTGTTGTGCTTTAACCAAATCTAAATCAATATCTTTAGGATCAGAAAAGGAGTCAATAATTGCATCTTTTGTTATTTGGTTAAACCTAACTCTAGAGAATTCATATTTATTTGGCCCCAGAGCTTCTTTAAGATGCCATGCAATAGCCTCACCCTCTCTATCTAAGTCTGTTGCAAGATAGATATGGTCGACGCCCTTGGCAGCTTTTCTTAAATCTTTTATAACCTTTTCTTTATCTGGGATAATTTGATAGTCCGCTTTCCACCCATTGTCTGGGTCAACACCCATTCTTCGCACAAGCCTTGCTCTATCGTTTTTAGCTTTTAGTTTTATCTTCTGTGCTGGAGATATATCTTTTGGTAACGTTAACCTTTTTGCAGGTGATTTGGATTTACCCTTAGGCAAGTCTCTGATATGCCCTACGCTAGATTTGACTACATAATCTTTTCCCAGATATTTGGAAATTGTTTTTGCCTTTGCTGGCGACTCAACTATTACTAACGAACTAGGCATATTATAAAAACTTATTTAAAAAATTTAATTCAACACTCTAATTTTTCAATGACATTGGACACTTCATCTAATACTTCCATACCGCCTTTTTCATTCCACAAAAATAAAACATGTGTGGAAGAAAAAATGATTTCAGACACCTCGTTTGGAAGTTTAGATAACACTTTTCTAATACCATCGTAGTCATCAGAATACTTTAACTTGAGTGGAGAATACAAAATTAATTCGTCTTTGTCTCTAATAAAATGTGCTTCTTTTAGATTTGCTGTATTTCTTAACTGGTAAACCATTAGTGAAAAATCTTTAGATTTGAAGTTAAAATTAGAGATTTTTAGTGCAGTTATCTTAAAGCCTTTTTTCATTGCATCTAATCTTAGTTTAGAGATAATCCTAGTATTCTTTGACGGCATTGCCATGCTTATCGAACCAAAAAGGAAAAGAATTACTAGGATAATTACTAAAACTTGCATTTATAACTAGTCAAGTAACTCATTAATAATTGAAGGTCCTTTTAAAATAAATCCAGTATAAACTTGGATTAAA
>ERZ767114.251-NODE-251-length-33812-cov-3.946850_pt1 | contig 33812 bp, 29 predicted proteins | sample MGYA00374952_ERZ767114 | MGnify/ENA primary metagenome ERZ767114 (study PRJEB28939, sample SAMN06267156) | marine metagenome | isolation source: Columbia River Estuary | place: USA:Columbia River Estuary, USA | collected 2012-05-05 ... | reverse complement strand
ACCTCGATAAAAAATAGCTGCAGCATCAAACGCCCAAGCGCATTTCGCGTGCTTTGGGATAGCGCTGCTACCGCTGGCGATCCCGCTCGATGACCCTCAACGTAGTCGAGCGTTAACACCTGAGGTCCGCAGTAGTCTTTCCAGAACTGTGGCACTGTCAGTGCCACCTCGGTTTCGGTCAGATGAGGGTGATGATCTAGTGCGCTGGCGAAGGTCCGCGCCATGGCCTGCTCTCGCGGGTAGTCTATTTCGGCGTGAAGTTGCTCGTGAAGCGTCGTAAGCCAACTATCGAAATCGCGGCTCGCGGGTATCCAGCGGGCCAGCCGTAGCATGCGCACTACCGCGTTAAAGTCGTCATCAAGCACCTCAGCGAGTTCAGGATATTGCGCCTTGAGCACCACTTCGTGACCAGTCGATTTAATACGTGCTCGATGGACCTGCGCTAACGAGGCCGCTGCTAAGGCCTCGGTCTCGATGTCGAGATCATCAAATTGTTTCCCTAATGCCGCGCGAAAATGGGGTTCCATGTCTGCCCAGGGCAGCGCCTCGGTCTCAGCTTCGAGCTCATGCAACGCACGGGTCAGTGGCGCCGGCAAAAAGTGCTCCCCAAGCAGCGCAAAAAGCTGTCCGATTTTGACGTAGCTCCCCTTGAGCTTGCCAAGCTCTTGCGCAAAACGGCGGGCTTCTCGGTCGAGCCGAGCGTCGTCCCCCGCCTCTTCACCCCGCAGGCGCTTGAGCGCCCCGTCAATGGCAAACACGCCACCCGCTCGTGCACCCGCAAGCGACACGCTCAGGGCACGGCTCAGCGCTCCGCGACGAATAGTCTGGTTTTTTGGCATGTCGGTGATACGCGACACGACTGAGAGCAGACTACCCTTTGCCGTAAATCCACTGGGCCAGCTCGACTGCCAGCATCGGCGAGGCTGTCAGATCACCGATTTGAACTCAGAGGGCACACAAAATGGCTCAATTTGGCAGCGACTGCTGTCGAGTGAACAACGATTTGAGTTGCCCATAAAGAGGCTGGTAGAGCTGATCATAAATCGCGTGGTAGGTCGGCACGGTGTCGGGGTTGGGATGAATCCGTGTGGGCGCGCCGACCATATTCTCGGCCGCCGCTTCGATCGAGGGGTGCCACCCCATTGCAGCGGCACCAATCATCGCAGCACCGCGACCACTGGCTTCGCAGTCGTCAAATCGCTCCACCGGCAGATTCAGAACATCGGCAATGATTTGCGCCACATAATCACTTTGCGCACCTCCCCCAGACAGTCGAATACACGTGATGGGGGTTTTGGTTCGTCGTTCAGTGCGTTCTCTACCCGACTGCAGTGCAAAAGCCAGGCCTTCGATCAGGGCGCGATAAATATGAGCGCGGGTGTGAAAATCTTGGAAGCCAATAATACTGCCTCGACCCTCGGGTCCTGTTTCACCGAGCACCGGATTCCAAAACGGTTGCAGTATTAAGCCCCCAGCGCCGGGCTCGGTTTGTTCGAGTAATTCGTCCAATAAGATCTCAGGCGCCACGTGCTCGCGGATGGCCCGCTGCCTTTCCTCTGCGCCAAACTGCGCTAAGAACCAGCTCACCATCCAAAACCCTCGAAACACCTGAATCTCGGTATTAAATTGGTCGGGTATCGCAGCAGGGTAGGCCGGCATAAAAGGCACCACCTCAACATAGCGAGCCCGTGAGGTATTGATCGTTGCGGTTGTGCCACAAGACACACTTGCCACAGATTCAGCCAGCGCACCCACACCTAATACCTCACAGGCCTTATCGGCTGCACCAGCTATCACCGGCAGGCCCTCAGGTAAGCCCGTTGCTTGCGCGGCCTCCTTGGTCACCGCGCCAAGCTGAGTTCCCACCGGCTGTAGCTTGGGCAAGGTGGCTCTGTCGACCGCCAGACTGTGCCATTTCCAATCTGAGGCGGTACACCAATCATGTTGCTTAAAGTCAAAGGGCAAATAACCCACTTGACTGCCAATGCTGTCCAGCACGTCACCGGTGAGGCGCAAGTTAAGATAGCCCGACAACAATAAGTAATGTGCGGTGTTCGCCAACAGATCCGGTTGCTGCTGCTCCAACCAGTTTGCCTCCGCTTCCCCTTCAAAATTGTCCACGACATCGCGAATACGGAGCAACCCAAAGAGCAGTCGCCAGAACCAGGGAAGTTTCTGTCGCAGCGCGGCCCGCCGCTGATCGGTCCAAATGATCGCCGGGCGCAGGGGCTGTTGATTTTCATCGAGGTTGATGATCGTCGCCCGCTGCGTCGTCACGACCACTGCCGCTATCTCGGTGGGCTCAATACCCTGTGTCCACAAGCCTTGGCAACTTGCGGTGAGTAGGCGCCAGAGCCCTTCGACATCGTGTTCTGTCCATCCGGGTTGCGGATGTTGGTAATCCTCAATTGGCAGTTGGCACTTCGCCACGCAATCGCCGCTGGCGCGATACGCCAGCGCCCTAACGCTCTGCGTACCAAAATCAATGGCAAGAATCAGTGACGGCGACGATGAGGCGGCAGTCATTGTCTCAACCCCTAATGGTCGCTCTGGGGCGGCAATAGGTTGCCTGGATTCAAAATGCCCTGAGGATCCAACGCGTTTTTAACCGTGCGCAGCAACGACACGCCGCCCTCCCCCAAATCATGATGAAGATAGTCCCGCCGCAACCGCCCAGAACCGTGGTGATGCGCAATCCCGCCGCCAGCCTGCGCTGTCGCCGTCAGTGCACGATCCCAGCTCTCTAAGTAGCGATCACCCATCACCTGAGTATCACCCGGCATACAAGCAAAGGTGAAGTACAAATTAATGCCCGAGCGATACACATGAGAACTGTGAGCAGACGCATTCACGCAGTCCGGTACCGCTTTGAGCGCGGCCACGACGTTGTGATAAATCGCATCGATTTGACTCCAGCTACCCGACACTTCAATCGTATCTGCGATCAGTCCTTGATCGAGCAGATCACGCCACTCGGGGACGTTATTGCGGTGCCCCATCCAGTTAGCCGCCGCGGCGGCATCAGCAGCGGCCAACCCAAGCCCAGCCATGATGTCCTGAATGGCATGCATTTCAGCTTCGACGCGGCCGGCCGGCCCCTCGTGCACCAATAGGATGAGACCACTGTCATCGCGTTCATGATCAGGGAATAATCGCGCGACCTCTGACGCATCGTATTGGCGCATCACAGGAGGCTTCCAATCCTGCTGAATGATTTCACGCTGCGCACGAAATCCGGTTGCCATATCAGCGCAATACCAGGCACTGAACTGCCTCGATTCGGGCTGTCGCCGCAATGACAAGGTCACCGACGTCACAACGCCATGGGTACCCTCTGCACCCAGCGCTAAGTGCCGAAGATCAGGGCCTGACGCAGCACGAGGCGCTTTACCCAGTGTCACCTTTTCGCCACTCGCGAGCACAAAGTCGATGGTGTACACGATGTCTTCGATATTGCCGTAGGCCGTTGAAAACTGCCCCGATGCGCGGGTCGACACCCAGCCGCCCACCGAACTAATACCGATCGACTGGGGCCAGTGCCCCATAGTGAGACCTCGCTCAGCGACGGCCTCTTCAGCCACCAATCCATTGATACCGGCCTGAACCGTGAGAAGCAGATTTTCCTCGTCGATTTCAATCACTTGATTCATCGCGCTCATGTCGAGCAAAATCTGGTCGTCGCTGGGTTCAATGCCCCCGCAAACACCACTGCCTAAACCCCAGGGGATCACGGCAATACCGTGTTCAGTGGCGTGACGCATCAACGCTTGAACCTCTTCCGTCGATTCGGGCCGCACCACACATCCCGGCGTGGGGAGTGTCTCGCCCTGCCAATCCTGCCAATGCTTGAGGCACCATCGGTCAAAACGATGTGCATTAAGCGCCTCTGCATCAACCGAGACCCGCTCTGGACCGATGGCATTAGCTAGCTTTTCGATGTGCATCCGTTGTGTCCTCTACGTAGTGTTGATTGGCATAGCCCGCGCGGCTCGCAGCATCAATAGCCAGGCAGTTCTCTATCTCTGCCGCCTCCCGGGTGGCGTCCCAATTTAGAAGCGCTCCCATCGCATGCGCTGCCTGGGCCAAAATCGGTAGGCCGGCCTCCTCATCAAACCAAGCACGACTGCTTCGGCGCGCCCAGTAATCTTCGAGTCGCAGTGCGCCCTCTGACAGCACTGCCTGACTCACCTCGGCAACCACTAAATCGGCTGTCGTTGATGTGGCAGACGCCACCTGCTGGGCTTCACTGCCATAAAGCCGTTGTATCCGCTCCATCGCCACAGCGCCCCAATCACCGGTAAGTGGTGTTGCGGTGCCGCCCCCCGGCAACGCCACCTCAGCGGTCTGGCAGGGCGCTGCGGTGAAGCTGTTGGCCTCAACAACTTGGTCGACAATCCGCTCAGCCATTGCCCGATACGCCGATAACTTGCCGCCGCCTACGGAGAGCATGCCACTACTCGAGACCCAGACCTCATCTTTGCGCGAAAGCTCCTTGGATGCGCGCCCCGAACCATCGGCCACCAAAGGCCGAATACCTGACCACACTGACACAATGTTGTCTGGCATGAGGTTCGCCTCAGGCATGACCTGTCGCGTGCCGGCCAGCAAGTAAGACACGTCACCTTCAGTCACGGGCGGCCAGTACTCGCACTCGGGATGATAATCATCGGTGGTGCCGATATAGGTGTACCCACCGAGCGGCACTGCAAAGATGCGGCGGGCATCGTGGGTACGCATGACCACGGTATTGTGCACAGGAAGGTCTTGGTGCTTAAACACCAAATGAACACCCCGACTGAGCGCTAATCTGGGTGCCTGCTCTTTTTCCAAACCACAGACCGCATCAACCCAAGGCCCCGCTGCATTGACGATCGCGCTGGCGCGCAGTGTCACCTCGCTGGTGTCACCCGGCAGGGTCGACCGCGCTTGCACCACAAAATGCCCCTCTCGCCGAATATTGACGGCACTCAAATACGTTGAGACACAGGCTCCATGCGCCACTGCTGAGCGCGCGGTGGCAACGGTTAAACGTGAATCATCAGTTAAAAACTCGGGGTAAACGACTGCGCCGTTCAGCCCCGCGGTGGCGATCAAAGGTTCATTTTGCTTCAACTGATCCAGGGACCACGCCTCATGAAAGTCGCTCCGCTCGACGCCTCCCAATCGCTCATAGGCCCACAGCGCCGCGCGTAACACCAACTTGCTACGGCGGTTGTGAGTAGGGATCACATAGGGTGTCTTTTGCGCCAAGTGGGGTGCAATGCGGTGCAAGATCGCGCGTTCCGAGGCAGATTCTTTCACCACTGAAATATCACCCGCCACCAGGTAACGAAGGCCGCCATGAATCATCTTGGAGCTACGACTACTGGTGCCACTGGCAAAATCCTGAGCTTCGATCAGCGCCACCGACAAGCCCCGCATGGCAGCATCTCTTGCCACGCCCACACCCGTAATACCGCCACCAATGACCAATAAATCAAACTGTTGACCCTCGAGCGCCCGCAGTTGTGCGCTTCGATCTGTTTGGTTTATCCGATCCATGAGCTTCTCCTCATGCAAAGAATCTCAATGTAACAGCGCGGATGCCGTATAATTGTCTAAAATATGACAATTTGTCGATCCGGTAAAAACCCGCCATGACTGACGATCTTCCCACCGCCGACCTGACACGGTTTCTCGCCAAACTGCCGGTATTCAAGCAGCTCAAAACAACCGAGCGTGAGCAATTGTTGACCCGGTGTCGATTACTTGCGTTAGACCACCGCAAGATTCTGCAGGCCGGTGGTGAACCGCACCATCATCTCTGGGTGGTGGTCACAGGGGAGGTTGCAATGGTCGCGAGCTCAGCCGAGGGCGACGATTTAACGCTGGCAATTTTTGGACCAGGCAGTACGTCGAGCTGGATTGCCCTATTCCACGACACTCCCGCAGAGCGCAATCTCATTGGTGCCCCCGGCAGCTATATCTTGGGCGTTCCTCGTGCCGTCGCACTCTCGTTATTAGAGGCGCACCCCTCGCTCTATCCAACCGTCCTAAAAATCGAGGCCAATCGCTTTCGCGCCGCACTGAATCTTCAGCAACACAACCTCGTGCGTGAACGCCCCCGTCGGGTCGCCGGCTTACTGCTCATGCTGATGGAGATGAGTGGGGAACCCCAACAATCTGCGGTCATCCGACTCACCTCACAGCAACTTGCCCGCATGGCGCATTGTTCTCGCCAGTCTTTGTATGAAGCGGTAAAAACGCTCACCGCGCTGGGTGCCGTGCAGCAGAGATATGGTCAGATCGAGATTATCGACCAGCAACGATTACGCGCTGCATACCAAGGAAGCGAAGCAACGCTTAAGGGGTGAGGCTGGTAATCTGAGTACCCACGCCCGCAGTGTCTAACATCTGGCCGTGCTGCACGGATACACGACCCGCGACAACGACACTGTGAATGCCCGTTGGCGCTAAAAACGGCTCGAGGTAGGTCGCTCGAGCCGACACCGTCTTGGGATCAAAGATCACCAAATCGGCATCGGCACCCACTTGTATGCGGCCCTTACGCGCAAAAGCCGGCGCAAATGGCGCCATTCGTCGCGCGGGTAATAAACTTAAACGCGCAATCGCATCAGACAGCGTCAGCCACTTTTGCTCGCGCACATAGTGACCCAGCACGCGTGACGAAGTGCCCGCCCCGTTGGGAACCACCTTTCGATCATAGTTCATCAGCGGCATGGCATCGCTCGCGACCATTACGTGATTGCGTGACAGCGCCGCCTGATTCCAGGACGCATCAATGTAGTGGTGCACTGTTTGGCCACCCGGACGCGTTTGACGATAGTGAGCAAAGCGCTCTTGTGTCAGCCACTCGCCGGTTTCTGCCCACTGCACGTCGGCATAATCAATCGAAAAGATAGTTCGCCAATCGCGGGAAAACACATCAGACGAAATCATCGCCGACCCCGCGGTCCACGGATACATTTCGGTCGTCACATCCACGCCACGCGCTCGCGCTGCATCGATCTTATCAAGCCATTGGGTCACGCCGCTCATCGCGCTCGCATTGAGATGGCAGATATGGACAGCCGCACCGGTTAGCTCTGCGGCAGCAATCACCTCATCAAGTCCCGTGGGATCACCGTCAATACCCCGCCGTACATGTACAAAGACCGGCACCTCATGTTGTGCCGCAACGGCAAACACCATGTCGCGCTCGGCGTCATCGACAGCACGAGTCATATAATCGAGTAACAAGCCAATCCCTAAGCCGCCTGCCAGCAGCTCTTGTTCAATCATCGACCTAATCTGTGCGCGCTGCTCGACGGTTGCCGATTGCGTAAACGCGCGACCCGATATATCCACCTTGCCCGTAGCCGCGATATCACTTAATGCCTGAGGGTCGACCACCAGCATACGAATCCACGCGTGACCCACCGATGCGCCAAAATGAGTGAGCGGCGCATCACCCAGCTGCTGGCCAAAACGGGCAATCGGAAAAGTACCTGCCTCCAGCTCCAGCACCGTGGTCACGCCGTCAAGCAGCTCCAAGCGGTAACCCGCCTCCGCCGCACTGTGCGAATGCAGGTTAATAAAACCGGGGCTCACGACCAAACCTGCAGCATCAATGACCTGTGCGGCGTCTAACGGCTTGTCGCTAATGGCCGCCACTTGTCCGTCACGAATACCCACTGAGCGAACGGCGTCGAGCTGACTTTCGGGGTCGATCACTCTGCCGTTTTGAATGACCAGATCAAACGGAGTAGCTGCATATGCTAGCGAGGAACCGCATAGCCATGCTGCCAACAAAGGGAGGCATAGCGCTGGATAGCACCAATCCCCGATCCCGTCACGCTTAGGAGGGGTCATCATCAGGCGCCTGCAACCACGCTTCGATCACGGGCATTAACTCTGCACTCACTAACTCTACCAGCCAACCGCCTGCCGGCGGCAACAGATAGCTGAGTGTGCCAAAACCATTGTCAGGTGAGGCACCACTGGCCAACACGCGCCACCCCGCACTCAACAAGCGCTCACATTCGACCGGCAAATCGTCAACCCAAACCCCGATATGACGACTGTCGGGTTGTGCCGCAGGCGCATAAAAAGGGCTGGCGCTCTCCACGAGCTCAAGATGATGGGGGCCCGGCCGGCTATAACAGGCTTTTAAGACAATTTCGTGCTCACCTGCTTCGGGCGTCCAAAACGGCAAAGGGTCCATCAACCATGTCGCCGTCCAAGACAGGTTCATATCGGCACCAAGCTGCACTCTGGCTGCCTCAATATCGTCGACGGCCATGCCGAAGTGAAAGGTTCTTTGGAGGTCAAACATTCGCTTTCTCCTGGGGCGCGTGACACGGGCGTGGGATAAGCCCTATCGAGCACCGTTTGTTAAGTACGCCCATACGCAGGTGAGCTAGATTAGCCACCACCCTACCTTCAGAATCGGCGATTGTGTGGGAACAGCGCATGATCATGTGATGTCTCCATCGCCCGAGATAGGCCTTGCAGGATGGTATCAACAAAGCCATCAACAGGGGCAATTGACAGAAGGGTTTTTTAAAGCGCCACTCGGCAAAGGGTTACACAAGAGAGCCCCTCGGCAGAGTGCGTTGAGAGCGTGCTTTTAAGAGCGTGCTTTGCGAGCGTGCTGCGAATCAGCCCCGATACTTACGACAGAAAGGGCTTGGGCAAGACGTAATGGTCTAGCAGCATAATTGGGAAGATCGCCATCAAATAGACGATCGAAAATCGAAACATCTTCATCGCATCCGCGTTGTGCATGCTCCGCAGTAGCACAATCGCTTGGTAGATGAAGATAGCACCGAGCACAGTGGCACCGACCAAGTAAATCCAGCCGCTCAGCCCGGTTGCGACCGGCAATAAGGACGAGACAAAGAGCATCAGGGTGTACAACAAAATATGGACGGCAGTGTACTGACTGCCGTGCGTAACCGGCAACATCGGTATCTCGACTTTGGCGTACTCTTCTTTCCGTGCAATAGCGAGCGCCCAGAAGTGAGGCGGGGTCCAGGCAAAGATAATCAGCACCAATAACAGTGCATTACCGTCTACCTGATTGGTCACCGCAGTCCACCCTAGCAGCGGTGGCATCGCGCCAGCTAAACCTCCGATCACAATATTTTGGGGGGTCGCACGTTTCAGGTAAAACGTATAAATGAACGCATAACCCACGAGTGAGGCCAATGTCAGCCAAGCCGTTAACGCATTCACCCACTTCAGTAACACCACCATTCCGACGCAACCAAGTACCAAGGCAAAGATGGCCGCGCCTTGGGAGTCGATTTTGCCTTTTACGATGGGTCGACCGGATGTGCGCGCCATGACGGCATCAATATGCTGGTCTGCAAGATGATTCACCGTCGCGGCTGAGGCCGCGCAAAGTGCAATACCGACGCTTGCTGCTACCACAATCGACATCGGCACCGCACCGGTGGTCGCCATGCACATGCCGACGATCGCTGTGAGAATCATCAACCAGACGACGTTCGGCTTGCACAGCTCGTAATAATCGCGCCAAGTCGCGCGCTCTGTCAGGCTGGATTCCATTACCTAGTTATACCCAATTGCTCTTCGGATTGAATGTTACCCCATGGCAGACCCGGAAGCGTACTCATGTGGTCAAATCCCTTGGTAATTATTGACGCAGGTAGCACCGAGTTGTCAGACTCAAGACTCAATGAGGAGGCACTGGCTGTGGCGAGGTGGTTCAAGCGAGACAAATGGATGTCTGCGACGTTACTCGCCGCTGCCATCGCGGGCCTGGCCTTGGCCGGCACGGGATATTGGACGCTTTGGCAAACGCAAAACGAGGCTCTCGATGACGCGTGGGCGCCAGCGCTCGTGGCCTTTCCAGAGCGCCGACCACTGGCAGAGTTCATTCTCGTGGACGACGCAAAGCGGGTATTTGATCTCAAGTCGCTGCAGGCACGCTGGTCATTCCTCTTTTTTGGTTTCATGTACTGTCCTGACATTTGCCCTACCACCCTGTACGACCTTTCTAAGGTGAGGGCGGCGCTGTATGAGCATGGCCTAAGTGAAAAAGACGTGCAGTTTGTGTTCATTTCTGTCGATCCCGCGCGAGATAAAGCGGCGAAGCTGCAGCGCTATGTTGAATATTTTGATCCCAGCTTTGTGGCTACCACAGGTTCAGTGGGTCAACTGACTAATCTGACGCGACAGCTTGGCGCGCCCTTTCGGACCGAGCCCGAAACCGCTGAGAATGTCTACGAAGTGACTCACTCCAGCGCCATTTACTTAGTGGATCCCAAGGGCCAATACGCTGGCATCATCAGCCCCCCGTTTGTCACCGCTGATGTTGCGAACCAATTTGTTTCGCTGTACGAGACGACTCAACCACCAATGCTCGCTATCGCTCGCTAGCCAGCGCACAACGAAACAAACTAGGTCTCGCTATTCCAACGATTTCTCAGCATGAGCCGAATCAACCCGGGCTGGCACGTCCTTATTATGACCGACCAAAACATAGGCAAACACATACATGAATACAGTAAGGAGCAGAAACACAATCACGTGTGTCACATAACTGGTGCTCTCTGACTTCTGGCCTCCCATTTCACTTACCTCTCTGCAAAATGCTATCGCTTACCACTCTAGTGATGCGGTGATACCGGTGCGGCAATGATTAACTCTTTCAAAAAGTGCACGCCGCGCTGAAAAAACGTCCAATCGGCTTCCAATGAACCAATAGCGACGAAGGTGAGCAACAATATTGGCGGCACCAATATAAAATAAACCAAAGCCAGCCGCTCCCATACCATGTGCATAAACACCGCAATAATGAGTCCTGCTTTCAGAACCATAAACATCAGGATCAAGAACCAACGCATGTAGCCCTGTACCTGGTAATAGTCCACCGCGTATGACATCGCACTCAAGACAAAGAGCAAGATCCAAATTTTGAAATACACACCAAGCGGGTGCTGAATCGCCTCTTCTTCTCGAACAACAGGTTCGTGCCCGTCAGCTGCATGATCCATGACTTAGCTCCTCACCAGAGATAGAAAAACGCAAAAATAAATACCCAAACCAGATCAACAAAGTGCCAATACAAGCCCAAGACCTCGATCTCTTCGTAGTTGCCGCCGCGCTTGGTAAACCAGCCCGGCGTTCGATCATCAAGGTGACCTCTGGCAACTTTGTAACTGAAAATGAACAGAAAGATCACACCGATCGATACGTGAAACCCGTGGAATCCTGTCACCATAAAAAAGACAGAGCCAAACTGTGCCGCTCCCATTGGGTTTCCCCATGGCCGCACTCCCTCCTCGAGAATCAACTTACTCCACTCAAAGACCTGCATGCCGACAAAGGTTGCCCCCAGCACTGCGGTGGCAAACAGCAACCAGAAAGTGACCCATTTGTTTTTGCGATAACCATAGTTGACCGCCAACGCCATGGTTCCGCTCGAGGTGATTAATACGAAGGTCATAATCGCGATCAAAATAAGCGGAATTGGCGCGCCTCCAAAGCTAAGCGCAAACACTTCACTGGGAACTGGCCAGGGCTCTAACGTAGACATGCGCACCGTCATATAAGATGCCAAAAAGCAGCCAAAAATAAAGGTGTCACTGACGAGAAAGATCCACATCATCGCCTTACCCCAAGGGACTCCCTTAAAGGCACGTTGATCTGATCCCCAGTCGTCTACAAACCCGGCAATTCCAGGTTTCAACTCCAGCGAATCTACTGCCATCGCGTCAGTCGACATGCTTCTCTCCTACTTTAAATAAAGCCACAGATCTTCAGTAAAACTTCAAAATTATCGCCCGTGAATAGCAACCCAAAGACGAGTAGCCAGACACCCAGCAAGTAGTGCCAGTAGAGCGCGCAGTTAGACACGTTATGCTCCATAGACTGAACATCAGATTGCGTAAAGGCGCGCTTAATGGCGCGCATCAATGCAACCATTCCACCTGCCATGTGCAGACCATGAATGCCGGTGATCATGAAAAAGAAGCCCACGGACGGATTACTAAAATCACCCAATACCATGGAGGTCAGTTGCTGCCATGCTGCCACTTGCCCCACTAAGAACAGGACGGTCAATATCCCAGCACCGATCAAAGCCCCTCGCACCCAATCAGTTTTACCCGCGCGCGCCCAAAGCAAAGCAGCTTGCAGGCACAAACTACTTAACAGTAAGACCCCCGTATTGCCCCACAGTAAATTAATTTGTGGCGTTGGCCGCCAATCTTGGTAAAGCATACGGCCGCCATACGCGACGATCATCAGTAAAAAAAAGACGCTCACCACACTTAGCAACATCTTCAGCGCTGACCGCCGTGCGTTGACAGAGATTTGTGCGCCCGAGAGGGCCGGCGTAAGCGGACCGGCGTCGGCTATCCAAGGCTGCTCGGTAAAAATATTGCTCATGATGCAGCCTCAGGCGTGGTGGTTCGGGGCGGCACATTCTGTGGAATAAAATCGTCTTCCACACCTGGCACACTAAAGTCATAAGCCCATCGATACACGCAAGGCAGCTCTTTACCAAAGTTGCCGTGCTGAGGCGGCGTATGCTCTGTTTGCCACTCTAAGGACGTTGCGTTCCAAGGGTTGCCTGGCGCCTTCTTACCTTTCATGGCACTAAAGATCAGATTGTAAATAAAGACCAACTGGGCAAAGCCGACGACCAGTGCAGCAATGGTGATACTTGCATTGACCGTTTGCGCCGAGTCGGGAAGGAAAGTAGTGCCGGTGATTTCGAAATAGCGGCGTGGCACACCCATAATACCGAGGTAATGCATCGGCAGAAACACCAGATAAGATCCCACAAAGGTGACCCAAAAATGAAATCTCGCCATGCCCTCGTGATACCAGCGGCCCGTGATCTTGGGGTACCAGTGATAAATCGCACCACACACCACCATCACAGGTGCCACTGCCATGACCATATGAAAGTGGGCAACGACAAACAGGGTATCGGACAACGGCATACTAACGCTCGCATTACCAAGAAACAGCCCAGTCATCCCACCGTTAATAAAAAACAACAGAAATGCAATCGAAAACAGCATTGGGATCGTCAAATGAATATTGCCCTGCCAGAGCGTTAGCACCCAGTTGTAGACCTTGAGTGCGGTTGGGACTGCGATGATCAGGGTCGTCGTGGCGAAGAAAAAGCCAAAGTAGGGATTCATTCCGCTGACGTACATGTGGTGTGCCCAGACGACAAAACTTAAAGCACCGATAATGATGATCGCCCATACCATCATGCGGTAACCGAAGATATTTTTGCGTGCATGGATGCTGATCAAGTCAGATACGATCCCAAAGGCTGGAAGCGCAACGATATACACCTCGGGGTGACCAAAGAACCAGAACAAGTGTTGGAACAGGAGCGGATTGCCACCGACGTGATCTGCCTCGTTGCCCATTGTCATAATGGCGGGCATGAAAAAGCTGGTTCCCAGTAAAACATCTAGCGACATCATGATGGCACTCACGAAGAGCGCCGGAAACGCAAAGAGCGCGAGGACTGTAGCAACAAAAATACCCCAGACCGTCAGCGGCATTCGCATTAGCGTCATGCCTCGTGTTCGCGCTTGTAAAATCGTGACGACGTAGTTGAGACCACCCATGGTGAAACCAATAATAAAGACCGCCAGCGACGCGAGCATCAGTAAAATACCCGTCTCTGAGCCGGGGGTGCCGGGCAGAATTGCCTGAGGTGGATAAAGCGTCCATCCCGCGCCAGTAGACCCCCCTCCCACAAAGAAGCTCGCTGCCAGTAACACCACCGCCGTGAAGTACACCCAAAAGCTGATCATATTCAGCCATGGGAAAACCATATCGCGCGCGCCCACCATTAACGGTATGAGATAGTTGCCAAAGCCTCCGAGGAAGAGCGCCGTCAGCAAATAAACCACCATAATCATGCCGTGCATGGTGACCGCTTGTAAGTAATAGGCGGGATCAATAAAGGTGAAGGTATTTGGCCAAGCCAGCTGCAAGCGCATGACCCAAGACAGCACCAGCGCCACCATCCCAATGGCAATGGCGGTCGCCGCATACTGAATCGCAATCGTCTTAGCGTCCTGCGAAAAAACGTATTTTCCTAACCATGTTTTAGCATGGTAGAGCTCCATCTCGCCGACTTCGGCGGGCCGAACAAAACTCGTTTCATCGTGTGCAATATGTTCCATCGTATTCTCTCGGCTATCGCTGTTGTGCCAGTTTGACTGGCGCTTCAAGGTTCTTACCCAAGGTAGTGATATAGGCCACCATGTCTTCGATCGCCTGATCGTCAGTCATCGTGTTGGAAACCAATCCCATCTGCAGTCCATAGAGGTCATCTGCATGACGACCTCGCACGCCATTTCGGAAGTTTTTAATCTGCTCGGCTAGGTACCATCCCTCTAAACCCGCCAGCGCAGGGGCATTGACGGTCCAAACACCCTCACCGGACGCACCATGACACTCGCCGCATGTCGACGCATAGAGCGCTGCTGATTTGCTGGGGTCCCCTGAGGCACTGGGCTCATAACGCTCAACCGCTTGGCTGAGTCCATAGCTCGTATCTTCATTAAAGTCGTGCTGCCCAGACAACGTGCCGATGTAGCTCACCACATTGTTAATGGCCGACGCATCAGCAAGCATCATCGCCATTGGTGCCATGGTGCGGCCCCAAGTATCTGACTCATCCGCCCCACGAACGCCGCGCTTAAAATGCCGTAACTGGCGCCGCATATATTCAGGATCCATTCCGGCCAAGCCCGGCGCATGCATGGCTTTATTACCTTCGCCGTTAGCACCATGACAAGAACTGCACACCGCGTAAGACGATTCACCCGCCATTAAGTTAGTGTTGAGCTCAACCTGAGTCTCTGCAAAGGTCGGCTGATCGGCGATCCAGGTGGCGTAACTCTCCTCGCTATCGACGATCACGCGACCACGCATCGCGTAGTGCCCTACCCCGCACAGTTCTTCACAAAGTAGGTCGTAACTCCCCACCTCGTTGGGTTCAGCCCAGATGTAAGATACCTGCCCTGGCACAAAATCCATCTTGACGCGGAACTGTGGGACAGTGAAGTTATGCAGCACATCATTAGAGCGGAGCAAGAATGTGACCGCTTCGTCTACTTTCAGGTGTAAGACCGGATCGTAAATAACAATATCGTCCTGACCCAAGGGATCCGACGGGTCGATTCCTAGGGGGTTATCACTACTGGTATGACTGACCGCGACGGCGCCGAGTTGGCCATCCTCTCCCGGCAAGCGATAAGACCAGTTCCACTGACGAGCCAACACCTCAATTTCGGTAGCGTCATCAGGCGGCGTCACTACGTCCGCCCAGACCAGCAAGCCCGGCGCTAACATTGCCGAAATAGCAACCGTCGTACCGATGGTTAACCAGGTCTCCATCTTGATACTTTCGGGTTCGTACTCGGCGCGTCTATCTGGCTTATGGCGAAACTTAATTAGGCAATAGGCGATGAACACATTGACCAACACGAAGCCAAGACCGGTTACTACAAAGGTCAGTGTGATGGTGTCGTCCATTGAAGACCAATTGGACGCTATCGGTGTGAAATACCAAGGGCTGAGGAAATGAAACGCGACGGTCCCCAACACCAAAACGAGCAATATAATTGCAATTAACATAGCTTATCTCTCGCACCCAGTGCAAAAATTGGGCACCAACGCCCCCCCAGTACACGACCATCAAGAGAATGAATCTTTACCGCTGATTACACTGCTCTTAGATGAATCGATACTCCCTTATTGGTGGCTGTACGTAGCAGCCGCTTTATTATTGGTTGTTATTGTTGTCTGTTCGGTCGGCCCTGAAAAATCAAGGCCCAATTTCTAAACTTTTCCCAGTTCCTCAGTAGCGCCATTAACGCCCCGGTATGCGTCACCTCGATGCCGGCGCGCTCCAGCTCTGGATGGCTTTTCACGATTTTCTTAAGGCTTTTTTCATCTGCAGGATCGGTCTCAACAAACAAGACATGGCGCCCTTTTGCGAGTGCTTTTTCAAAGCGCGCGAAATGCACGTTCGGGGAGTGCAGACCGATAAAGCCCGCCTCCCACGTCGCGAAACCAAAGCCTATGATGGCCAAAAAGATAAAGGGGACCCAGCTCACTTCGGCCGCAATCCCGGAATAATGCGCCACAAGCAGTATCAGTGCGGCAATAGCGAGGCCCAGTACAGCCCCAATCTCGCCCAAGTGCACAACATCGGTTTTCAGAAAACTCGCAACGCGATTCACGTCGTGACTCTCGAGCCCCACGTCGTCATTGCTGAGCAAATAGATTTGCGGACGAGCAATACCACTCGACTCTAGTTCGTGTTCGATCTGTTCCAAATCGTCCAGATCGTCGCTGATGTAGTAGAAGCGTCTCATGGACCCTCCTTAATTATTATTTATTATCGTGTTGCTGGCGCCGCCCTTTGGGTCAGTCATCAGCCTCGTTACCGCTCAACAACCTCTTCGTGCTGTTGCTTCCCATTCCGCGTCCCCCGACGCACTTAATGAATGAGCAAATCAAATAACTGACAAGACTATAACGTAGTCTTGCAAGGAGTGAAACCCGTCGATTGAGGTAGGTAATGGCGGCCATCTCGGACCCCGTTTGAACCTTAAAAAATAGGCCTAACCGTCAATTGATAACCCTTTTTTTTCGAGAAACTGACTGAGGGGGTCTAACTGATAATCGCCAAAAGGCGCGATCACACGGTAGCCCATCGACCGGTATAAGGCGGTGGCCTCGGGTTGATAAATGCCCATTTCGAGCCGCGCGCAGTCGATACCCTGCACGACGATACCTTGCTCAATCTCGCCCATTAAGGTTCTTGCAATTGAATGCCCTCGGTAGCGCTGATCCACGAATAAACGCTTAATCTCTGCGTAGCCCGCAGCCTGATAAAATCGGGCTGCTACGCAACCGATACAGGTATTGGCCGCTGCATTCGGCGTTTCGTGGTCTGTGAAAGCACCTAAAAATAATGCATCGCGCCCACGCAAACTGGCGCTACTAACTAGATGATTGCTTTCGGCTGGGTAAAGCGCCGCCATGTAACGATCCGACAGCACCAACAACGCATCGGCCTCGTCGCCCGCAATCCGTTTTACGCTCACCTGCATACTTGGTTTCCTAGACGCGTTATGGCGGCAATGTGCCTCCATGCGCCCGCTCTCCTCATAGCCAATCGCCGGCCAGCAACATTCCAGCGGCCAACATAAACATGATGCCAGCGATCACGCCATCAATCACTCGCCACGCGTGACGCTTACTCATTAGCGGCAGCATTAAGCGAGCAGCAAAGGCTAACGCTGAGAAAAAAACCAGGCTGGCAAGGACCGCTCCAACACCAAAAGCCACTTTCGCCGATCCCGAGTATGGCAACGACAAAGTACCAATTAGGACAACGGTATCGAGATACACATGCGGGTTACCGAAAGTGAGTAGCGCCGCCACACCCAAGGTGCTGCGCAAACTGCCTCGCTGCCCGCTAGCAAGTTGTAGCGTCGCATTTCCGCGCCAAGCATCTCGCAAGCGCTGTAAGCCATAGACACCTAACCACGCCGCCGCCAGTAAAAACAAATACGCCTCGTACTGCTCGGCAAAATCTTTGATCGCGAGCGACACACCCGCAATACCCAGAGTAATGAGTAACGCATCGGATAGCGCACAGAACAGCACCACGGGCAGAACATGCTGGTTCAACAAACCCTGGCGTAGAACAAAGGCATTCTGCGGCCCAATTGCGAGAATCAGTGACAGGCCTAATAAAAAACCAGTCATACCTGCGCTCAGGCCCTGTGCCATGTCCCAGTCTGTCATAGCGTTATCAAAACCAGCGCATCATGCCGATTAAGCCAGCAATCGCATAAAAAAATTGCAGCAGCAAAATACCCCGATGCCCACCGCGATACGCCCACAAGCCAATCGCCACTGAGGAAATCAGCAGCAACGAAAAGCCGATAAATTCCAGCCCAATATTAGATGCCACTAGCAACGAATAGGCGATTGCGGTGATAACACCCACCCACTCGAGCGCACTGTATGGGGCTTTCTGTTTCATGAGTCTCTCAGTTCTATTAATAGGAGTCGCCGCAACGATGGAGTACCCGCCTCGCCCTTCCTCTGGCGCATTAGTGCCTGCGCGGGCGTCCAAAGCAAGTCATATTACAACGCAGCTCCATGGCTCAGGAAGATTCGTCTACTCGATCGAGACTGTGCGCGCATAATCCTGCGATATAGGGGGTGTTCGTGACAGCGGGTCTTCGTGGTATCAAACCTTTCGCGACAGCGGCGGTTACCTCGATTTTTATCATGCGCCGATACAGACTGAGCGCCCATTGCGAAGAAAGGATTGAAGCAAAAAAATGACGCGCCTACTATGTGACGTTCTCGAGCAGTAACGGCAACCGTGTTGGCAATGAATAAATTGACGAGTGTTTTTAATTCACGCCGCTACTGGGCCGGGCTTGCGCTGATCGGCGTCGCCGCGCTCGCGGTGGCGCTTTACTACCAATATGGCGTTGGCGACGAGCCCTGTCAGGTGTGTATTCACGCGCGGCTGTGGGTGGTTGCATTGGTGCTAACAGGCGCCGTGATGTGCTTGCTCCCGCTGAATCGAGGGACACAGCTGGTTGCGAATCTCGTCGTACTGGTCTCTGGCGCGGGACTAGGAGAGCGTGCGTGGTATCTGTATCAACTCGAAAATGGCATCGGCAATGGTAGCTGCCAATTTCAACTCGGCATGCCCGATTGGTTCGCCGTTGACCAGTGGTTCCCTTGGCTTTTCGAGGTGCGTAATCTCTGCTCATTTACGCCTGAGATGTTGCTCGGGCTGAGTATGGCTGAGTCCTTAATGCTATTTGCCATCGGCTTGTGTTTGATCGCCACGACGGCTTTATTCATGCCTCAGCAACCTCAGCAGTAAGGCCCACCTTCATCACGAATAAGTGCTGGTGCCGCGGAACACCGTCTGACCATTAACAAACTCAACACTCGATCACGCTAACCGGCATCTCCAAAACATTAATTGCCAGTCCACCCCGAGCGGTTTCCTTGTACTTATCCTGCATATCTCGCCCGGTATCGCGCATGGTTTTGATCACTTGATCGAGTGATACAAAATGCTCACCATCACCTCGAAGCGCCATCCGCGCGGCACTGATTGCCTTCACTGCTCCCATGGCATTGCGCTCGATACACGGTACCTGCACTAATCCCCCAATCGGGTCACAGGTCAGGCCCAGATTGTGCTCCATCGCAATCTCTGCAGCATTTTCTACCTGCGCGGGTGTTCCCCCAAGGGCATCTGCCAGCGCACCCGCCGCCATGGAGCAGGCAGAACCCACCTCTCCCTGGCAACCCACTTCGGCACCTGAAATGGAAGCATTAATTTTATACAGAATACCGATGGCACCCGCCGTCAATAAGAATCGAGACACATCGTCTTCGCTCGCGCCGCGACAATGATGCAAATAATACTTTAATACTGCGGGGATAATGCCCGCGGCACCATTGGTCGGCGCTGTCACAATGCGGCCTCCCACGGCATTTTCTTCATTAACGGCGAGCGCATAGAGCGTGACCCAATCCATGGTCGTCAGCGATTCGTCCCCAAGCGTATCGCTTTGGCTTTTGAGCTGTCGATGGAGTTGTGCTGCTCGGCGTTTTACCTTGAGTCCACCGGGCATGATGCCCTCGGTGCGACACCCCCTTGCAATACACGCCTCCATTACCTCCCACAGCGCAAGCAAACCAGAACGAATCTCTGCCTCCGATCGCCACGCCTGCTCATTGGCCAGCATAAGCGCACTGATCGACAGCCCGTGCTCACGACACTGCGCGAGGAGTTCAGCTCCGGTAGAAAACGGATAAGCCACCGGTGTCGGATCATCGACGATCGCGTCACCGTCACTGGCAGATTCATCAATCACAAAGCCACCGCCCACCGAGTAATAGATGCGGCTGTGAAGAACTTGACCCGATTCATCCAATGCAGAGAAGCGCATGCCATTGCTGTGAAAGGGTAAGGATTCTGTGCGATGCATAATCAAATCATCGCGATAACTGAATGCGATCGGGTGCGATCCCAACAGCGTTATCTGCCCCTCCTCGCGTGCTAGGCGTATGCGATGATCGATTGTGCCAATATCAACCTCGTCGGGCGTCTCTCCCTCAAGGCCAAGTATGATCGCCTTGGGCGAGCCATGACCCGCCCCGGTCGCACCAAGTGATCCGAACAGCTCCACGGTTAGCCGGCGGCAGCGACCCAGCATCTGCTCACGCTCGAGCGATAGTGCAAATAGACGCGCGGCATGCATCGGGCCCACCGTGTGCGAGCTGGACGGGCCAATACCCACCTTAAAAAGATCGAATGTGCTGATAGACATAACAGCGCCTGACAGTGTGTAGTAAAGCGCGGAGTGTAGTCGCAAAAAAAAGCTCACGTCACGCTCTATTAACTGCCAAAAATGACTATTTTTACCGAGTCGTCAGGCCCTAGTGTCATCAGATATTTTGCACTTGATCGCGCGCGTGAGCCGCCTTAACGTGGCGCGGTTTCACCCGCTTGGGAGCACGCCACGCGAGCCAACCGCAGCGGCCTCCCAAGGGTCCCGCCCCTCGTCAAGTTCCGCAGAGGCCTCACAACCCTGTTTTCCGCCACGTTTTCTCCTTTATTGGAGGCAAAATCGCCCCATAAGACCGCCCGCGGCGCTTGCTTCACAGGCTCACTGCCTTATCATGCGCGGTCCTATCAAGCGTTCATGGCAGTCTTGTGTCAGAGCCGACTTCTTTCATTCATGGATTAACATTATGAGTAGCCCAACCAAAATCCTCCTTGATGAATCGGAAATGCCCACCCAGTGGTACAACATCGTCGCGGATCTTCCAGAACCCCCGCCACCGCCGCTGCACCCCGGTACTCATCAACCCGCAACGGCGGAAGACTTTGCAGCCTTATTCCCCAAGGCCCTGATTGAGCAAGAGATGTCGGCAGAGCGTTATATCGACATACCCGGTGACGTGTTGGATGTTTACCGCCTGTGGCGGCCCAGCCCGCTCTTTAGGGCGCACCGATTAGAAAAGTTACTCGATACACCGGCGCGTATTTACTATAAGTATGAGGGGGTGAGCCCCGCTGGGTCTCATAAACCCAATACCGCAGTGCCTCAGGTTTGGTACAACGCGCAAGAAGGTATTCGCAAACTCACCACCGAAACAGGCGCAGGCCAGTGGGGCAGTTCTCTGGCCTTTGCTTGTCGTCAATTTGGACTCGAGTGTGAAGTGTGGCAGGTTGCCGCCTCTTACCGCGCCAAACCGCACCGTCGCACCATGATGGAAGTCTGGGGAGGTAAAGTGCATCCCAGTCCTTCCACGGTGACCGAGTATGGCCGAAAGCTATTAGCCGAGAATCCAGATCACCCAGGATCACTTGGCATTGCCATCTCTGAAGCGGTCTATGAGGCCGTTGAGGATCCCAGTATTCGTTACGCGCTAGGAAGTGTGCTCAACCACGTGCTACTGCATCAAACCATTATCGGAGAGGAGGCTCTCCTGCAGTTGGCAAAAGTGGGCGAAACGCCAGATGTATTAGTGGGTTGTACCGGCGGGGGTTCTAATTTTGGCGGCCTCGCTTTTCCCTTTTTACGCGAAAAACTCGCCGGCAACATGAATCCCACTATTCGGTGTGTTGAGCCTGCAGCGTGCCCGACCCTCACAAAAGGCGAATATCGCTATGATTTTGGGGATACCGCAGGACTCACGCCGCTCATGAAAATGCATACGTTGGGTCATGGGTTTATTCCAGAGCCCATTCATGCCGGCGGCCTCCGCTACCACGGGATGGCGCCCTTGGTCTCCCATATTTACGAACTCGGTCTGGTCGAAGCCATTTCGATTCCGCAAATAGAATGTTTCGATAGTGCACTGAAATTTGCTCGCACCGAGGGCATCATTCCCGCGCCCGAACCCACCCATGCGCTGGCTGCCGCAATCCGCGAAGCCATGGCATGCAAAGAATCTGGCGAAGAACGCGTTATCCTCACGGCTTTGTGCGGGCATGGACATTTAGATCTGGCCTCTTATGAAAAGTACCTCGCCGGAGAGATGGTCGATTTAGACCTATCGGATGCGGCGATTGCCGAAGCCATGCAAGAAGTACCTAACATTGACGCCTAACGACATCACTCTTAATCCCACTTATCCCACATAGGGAGACTTACTATGAACGCTATCTCACTCCGCACCTCATTGTGCTTGGCCATCGCCGCAGTCGCAGCCGGCGCTGCAGTTGCGCAAGAACCTGCTAATTCCTCTACCGCGCGATTAATGGAAGAAATTGTCGTTAATGCGCGGGGAGTTGAAGAGGGTCTTCAAGATGCACCGATCGCGGTTTCTGCCTTTACTGGCGAAACCTTAGACTATCGTGGTGTCGACAGCCTAGATCAGATCGAGCGCTTTGTCCCCAGCTTGACGTTACAGAACAATCCTAGCTTCGGCGGCGCCTCCAACTCAGCGGCTATCTACCTGCGCGGTGTCGGCCAGAAGGAATTCCTGCCCACAACAGAGCCCGGTGTCGGGCTGTATGTGGATGGTGTTTACGTCGCGCGCTCCGTGGGAGCAATCCTCGACATTATTGATATTGAGCGATTAGAAGTGCTTCGGGGGCCGCAAGGCACGTTGTTCGGCCGAAACACCATAGGCGGCGCCATCTCTATTGCGACGCGAAAACCCGAGCCCGGCGGCGAGTTTGGTGGCAGTCTCTCGGCAACTGCAGGCACTGACAGCTTGTTGCACCTGAGAGGAACCGTACACATCCCCGTTAGCGACAGCTTCGCGATTCGCGGTAGCTTGGCGTCAATGACGCAAGACGGATATGTGGAACGCGCCGACGGCATCGATTTAGGCGACGACGACACCTTCACTGGACGTGTCTCATTTGCTTTTCAACCGAATGACAGCTTTTCTGCATTGGTCACCGCCGACATGACGCGAGACCGGGAGAATGGTCCCGCCCTAGAGTTAATTGGCATCGACTTTACCGACCTGAGTCAATTGCAAGGGGTTGTCTTAGCACCGCCCCCACCGATGGCGTTTATCCATAACGTGACGACCGCCGCATTAGGACCAGGCCAGCCCTGTGCCGCCACTGACCCCGCCGGCAATGGGGTCACCTCTAACCCTGCCTCGGCCAACTGCTATGACGCTCGCTACATTGGCGCTGACGGCAAAGATGAAGGTACTGCGCCAGCCTATTCCGAGACCGATGTGTTCGGCTTGTCAGCCACCCTGGACTTTAACCTCTCTGACACCTTGGCGATTAAATCAATTACGGCGTACCGAGAATTAGACTCTGATTTTGCGCGAGACGGAGACCACTCGCCGCACCGGATCTCACAATTTGAAGATACGCTTGATCAAGAGCAATTCACCCAAGAGTTACAGCTGATCGGCACCCACGATAGACTGGATTGGATTTTGGGCGCTTACTACTTTTCAGAAGACGGTAACAACGTGAATACCCTCGACTTCACCGTTTCAAACTTTCGATCCGGCGGTCAGTTTGACAACACCGCATGGGCAGCGTTTGCGCAGGCTACCTATGATGTAACGGACAGACTGCACCTCACGCTGGGTGGCCGCTATACCGACGAGGACAAATCCTTTACGCCGGACCAAATCATTTATAACAACTACTACGCCGGCTTCAGTAATCTTGTCCCCCCCGGCAATCCGCTGGCGGCGTTAGACGCACCTTTCTTGCAAGCGGGATCACGGATTTTACCGCTGCTCGAAAAAGAGATCTCGATCTCCGAGTTCACTCCGATGGCTAACTTGGCGTTTGATCTGAGTGATCGCACTATGATCTATCTAACGTACTCCGAGGGATTTAAATCAGGCGGTTTCACACAGCGTGTTTTCCCACCAGTGGTTGCCGGTTTTACCGCGCCCCCCGGAACGCCTGATATCGACTTAATTCCGACTTATGAACCTGAATTTGTCGAAGTGATCGAAGCCGGTATTAAGCTTGACCTGCTCGACGGGCGATTGCGCATCAATGGCGCAGTATTCCAAACCGATTACGAAGAGTTACAAGTGCAGGTCTTTAATAGTGTCGCACCGGTCACCCGCAATATCGGTGAAGCGAGCATTGAGGGGGTCGAGCTGGAAGTCTCAGCCTCACCTGCTGACGGCTGGTTCATCGAGGGCAGCCTGTCTATGCTGAACGCTGAGTATGACAATATTGATACCGCCAACACCCTGATCTTAAAGAGCAATGATTTTGAGCGAGTCCCCGAGACCATGGCTAGCGTCGGCATCTCTAAAGAGTTTCTGCTCGCCAGCAGCGGTTCAGTGATGCTGAGAGCAGACTGGAGTTATCGCTCTGAGACTTATAACGACGCCTACAATACGCCTCTACTAGAGACCGACTCCTATAGTTTGGTCGACGCCAGTGTCAGGTGGACGAATCAGCAGGGCGACTGGAGCGTCATTTTGTCTGGACGCAATCTCTCGGACGAACAGTATTTGGTCACCGGCGTCTATGGCACGGCGTTCCAATCTTTCGAGGGCATGTATGAGCGCGGTCGCCAATGGCGAGCCGAGATCAGAAAAACCTTTTAAGGCAGTTTTTCAATCCTAAAGCGACTTGCGAGGACGATTAGGCCTCGCAAGTCGACCGACCTCGGAGGCATTGCCCGTGGCACGAGTTGCCCTACCCCGCCCTGAAGACACGACTGACCCAGCCATCGATGAGATCTTTGCCTGGGTCACTGAGATGGAGGGCAGTGTCCCGAACCATTTTTTTGTAGAGCTGAACTTTCCCGAATTTTTTGTTGCGAAGCTAGGAGCGACGAAGGTGCTGTGGCAAATGGGTGAGTTATCCATGGACGAGATTCAGCGTGTCGGTATTCTTGTGTCACAGGCAAATGGGTGTGCTTATTGCACCGCTGCGTTCTGCACGATCCTCAACTTTGGGCTCGGCACCGCCGAAGACGAGGTAGCAGCGTTGCTCAAAGAGGGCTTAGAAACTGCCGATGATGATCGACTCAAAGCGGTTTTGACCTACGCACTGCAGGTCAATAGTGCACCTGCTGCCGTAACCGATTTACAGGTGAGAGCATTGCGCGATTGCGGTCTCACTGACAAAGGCATCGTGCAACTGACTCACGTAGTCAGTGACTTTGCCTCCTACAACACGCTCAATCTCGCACTCGATACCGACTATGATTATCGTGGACTTTGGCGTGAACTCGCTGGCTTTACCGGCTCCGCATAACGTATAGTCCCGCGCCCTAACACCACCTTTTTTTTGCGACTGCCGTCCGCTAGGATCGGCATAAACGGCCGCAAGGTCTTTTCATGTTGATAAAAACTCCGGAGCTCACTATGGCGGTCAAAACCAATTGGACCCCACTTAACTGGGAAGACCCATTCGAACTGGACAGCCAGCTCAATGACGAGCAACGCATGGTTCGCGATAGCGCGAGGCAATATGCCCAAGACCGACTGTTGCCGAGAGTAAAAGAAGCCTTCAGAAGCGAGAGCACGGATCCCACTATTTTTAGAGAAATGGGGGAGATGGGACTGTTAGGCTCCACCATCGACGGCTACGGCTGCCCCGGGGTAGATTATGTCTGCTACGGCCTGGTTGCGCGTGAGGTGGAACGCGTCGATTCTGGCTACCGTTCAATGCTCAGCGTTCAATCATCACTGGTGATGTATCCCATCTACGCCTATGGCAATGAAGCTCAGAGAGAAAAATATTTACCCAAACTCGCGACTGGGGAATGGATTGGTTGCTTCGGCCTTACCGAGCCTGACCACGGTTCTGACCCAGGCGGCATGACCACCCGAGCACGGAGTGTGGATGGTGGCTATCGGGTTTCCGGCGCAAAAATGTGGATTTCCAATTCCCCTATTGCGGATGTCTTTGTTGTTTGGGCAAAAACGGATGACGACGTGATCCGCGGATTCGTTCTGGAAAAAGGCATGGAGGGTCTTAGCGCCCCAAAAATAGAAGGAAAACTGGCGTTGCGCGCGTCGATTACTGGCGAAATTGTGATGGAGGAGGTCTTTGTTCCAGAGGAGAACCTGCTACCTAATGTCGAGGGCCTTAAGGGACCCTTCGGTTGCCTTAACAACGCCCGCTACGGCATCGCTTGGGGAACACTCGGTGCCGCTGAGACGTGCTGGCACACAGCGAGACAATACACCCTTGATCGGCAACAATTTGGGCGCCCTCTCGCAGCTAACCAACTCATACAACTGAAACTGGCAGACATGCAAACCGATATATCCTTGGCGATGCAGGGCTGCTTGCGCGCCGGTCAAATGCTGTCTGCGGGCAGAATCTCCCCAGATCTCATTAGCTTGATCAAGCGCAACTCTTGCGGCAAGGCACTAGAGATCGCACGTAAAGCACGAGACATGCTGGGCGGTAACGGTATCTCTGACGAATACCCTGTGATGCGCCATATGATGAATCTAGAAGTGGTGAACACCTATGAGGGCACCCACGATATTCACGCCCTCATTCTTGGCCGCAGCCAAACCGGTATTCACGCGTTTTGACACGCGAAGGGAATTGGTAAACGAAGCAGGGGCCACTGGGCAGTCTTGGGCGTTTCAACGGGCTGTCTTTAAAGCACAGCGGTAACCCTCATTGCCACAAAGAGAGATTTTCTCTGGTCGCTTTCTGCGCGTGCTCACAGCATCTGCTGCAGAAGAAACAGGTCGCTCAAGGACAAAGGTTACGTGCAGGTGACTCATGCGGTTTGTGACTTCACCTCGTGCAATGCGCTGATCCCCACACTCCATGCCAGTTTGGTTTGCCGGTCACCTTTGAAGTGAACTCGCTGGATTTACAGCCTCTGCATAACGTATAGTCCTGCGCCGCAACACCACCTTTTTTCTCACTGCCGGCCGCTAAGATCGGCACAAACGGCCGCGAGGTCTTGTCTATCGGAGGCTTAATGCAATCTCATTCACCGCGCCAACACCTGGATATGGTCATTGTCGGCGCTGGTTTTGCAGGTCTCTATATGATTCACCGAGCCCGCCAATCGGGTTTATCCGTGATGTGCTTTGAGGCAGGGGAAGGTGTCGGCGGGACTTGGTATTGGAATCGCTATCCCGGCGCCCGTGTCGATATTGAATGTGTCGAGTATTCCTACTCCTTCTCCAAGGAACTCGAGCAAGAGTGGGATTGGACTGAGCGATATGCGGGTCAGCCCGAAATCGAACGCTACGCTAACTATGTGGCGGACCGCTTCGAGTTGCGCACAGACATTGTGCACAGCACGCGTGTCACGTCGACAGTCTTCGATGCCTCACAGCGGCACTGGGTAATAAAGACCGATCAGGGACACGAGGTCACGGCGGACTTTTGTATCATGGCGACGGGCCTGATTTCGGCCCCCATTGAGCCCAGCTTTGAAGGACTTGAGGATTTTACCGGCGAGCAGTACCTCACGAGCCGTTGGCCGGCACAAAAGCCGAACTTTGAGAACAAGCAGGTCGCCGTGGTCGGCACAGGCTCCAGTGGCATTCAGGTTATCTCACAAGTTGCAGAAGAAGCTGGCAAGCTTTATGTGCTGCAACGCACCCCCGCGTATACGATTCCACTGCAAAACCGACCGGTCGACCCTGGACATGCCACAAAAATGAAAGCGCAGTATGCGGAACTGCGAGAACGGCAACGCAATTCTTTTTCTGGGTTTACCTTAGTGCACTCCGATCTTGCCCCCCCACCCACGCAATCCGCATTGGAGGTTAGCGATGAAGCGCGGCGGGCCGAGTATGAAAATCGTTGGGCGTCAGGCGGGCTGTCACCTTATTACGCCTTCACGGATAGTTTGCTGAATATGGAATCCAATCAAACGCTGGCTGAGTTTGCTCGGGAGAAGATCCGCGCGCGCATTGACGATCCCGTCATCGCCGAAAAGCTGTGCCCGCAATATCCCATTCTCACCCGTCGATTGTCTCCTGAGACGCGTTACCTCGAGGCTTTTAATCGACCCAATGTCGAGCTCGTTGATTTACTAGAGACGCCCATTCATCGATTTACTGAACAGGGCCTCGTTGTAGGGGACACGGAACTCCCACTGGATGCCGTTATCTTCGCGACCGGCTTTGATGTGATGACAGGCGCTATGGATCGCATCGACATCCGCGGTCGTGACAACCTGACTCTGAAAACGCGTTGGTCAGAGGGGCTCACCAGTCACCTCGGCATGATGACGGAAGGATTTCCCAATTTCTTTTGGATCAACGGTCCACACAGCCCCTTTTACAATCCGATCTTGCTCGCTGAGTATCAGTGTGACTTTATTTGCGATCTGATTACCGACCTCAAGGCGGACAATACCGATCTCATAGAGCCGTTACCCGAGGCAGAGGCACAGTATGTGCAGCTCACGAATGATATTGGCAACAGCACGCTTTACCCTCAATCTGACAATTACTACATGGGGGATAACATCGAAGGGAAGCCCCGCAATACTCTGTTTTGGTTTGGTGGCTTTCCGTTTTACCGTAAGCAGTGCCGGCTAGCACGAGCGGATTGGTCTGGCTTTCGGGTAGAGTGAGACGCCGATGGTGACGACACTCCTCGATCGCGTGTTAGTGGGACCAATCCCGTCAGCGCAACATCAAGGCTTCGCATGTGTCACCCGTGCGATATTTATTCAGCGATAACTGGAAAACCCCATGGATAGAGTAAAAGACAAAGTCATTGTGATCACCGGCGCGGCCTCAGGCTTAGGACTCGCTGATGCGCGCGCCTTAGTCAGTCAAGGGGCAAAGGTCGTGATGACTGATATCGATGCGGAAGCGGGACAAAGCCATGCATCAGATATTGGCGCCACATTCTTCACACAAGATGTCAGTAACGAAGCGTCTTGGGATGAGCTCATGGGACAGGTTGAGCAGCAGTTTGGTCGCCTCGATGGGCTAGTCAATAACGCCGGTATCGCACCGATCGCGACGATCGAAGACACCACGACCGAGATGTGGCGACGCGTGATGTCCATCCACCTCGATGCCACGTTTTGGGGATGTCAGTCGGCGATTAAACTCATGAAGCAAAGTGGCGGTGGCTCCATCGTCAATATGTCCTCTACCGCAGCACTGATTGGACTGGGGCCGTATCTCGCCTATTCCGCCGCCAAAGGCGGTATTCGCTCCATGACCAAATCCATTGCTATTCACAGCCGGCAAGCGGGTCTGGGCATACGCTGTAATTCAGTGCACCCAGGCTCCATTAGCACGCCCATGGTACACACAGCGCTCAAAACGTTGATGGGTACTGACTTGCTAGCCGAAGACGACCCAGAAAAGACGCGCAAAGCAATGGGTATCGGTGAGCCAGACGACGTCGCACAGATGATCGTGTATCTGATGTCAGATGAGTCGAAACATGTCACCGGCACCGAGATGGTGATCGATAATGGCGACACGGTCATTTAATCAATAATTCAGTCAATTAGATGAGGACTCACTGATGCATATCACCGGCATGGTGCACATCAATATCAACTGCAGTAATTTTCAACAATCAAAAGTGTTTTACGAAATGCTGGGATTCAAGGTGTACTGGCCGGTCCCTGAGACCAACACAACAGAAATTGCCAATGCGGTGGGCATGCCTAGCTATCGAGTCGAGGGCGCTTTGATGGAGCTACAAAATGCCCAGCAACGCATGGTGATTGATCTGCTCGAATGGAAGTCGCCAAGAGACGACTCGCCGCCCTACCCTAACCTCCATCGGCCGGGTCTATCGCGCGTGGCCTTAGCCAGCGCCGATATTGACGCCGACTATGCGTATCTCGTGGAACAGGGCGTTGAGGTGGTTTCGGCGCCTGTAAATGTCGTCATGTCCGAAACCAGCTACGCCCGATTCTTCTGTTTTAAAGACCCAGACGGGACTTTTTTAGAGTTGGTGCAGGTGGTCACAACGGATTAACCCGTTAATGCGCGAGTGCCACCCGTCAAAGACGTCGCATTATTCTTCAACAGATCTGGCTGCAAATTCCGCATAGGCTTTTGCAGTCCCTTTCGCCATCTTGTCGCCATCAAAAGGGATCGACATCTCAGGCGTAAACTCGAGCACAATCCGCTCCGGGGTGTCTAAGAACTTCACAAACAGATCGGGATCTAACCCCATGGTGAAGTCATTGTCTGAATCCGCGACTTGGGCCATCCCCATTGCCAGCAAGTTGTACATCCACAGTTTAGTCTCACGATCATCATGGATCACCGTGTGCCCTTTGTAGGTCACGGTCTTGCCTCCGCCCATATGGGTGCCTTTACTCGACATCACGACTGCCGAACGACCATCGCGAGCAATCGCCTTAATGCGCACCCGCTCACGCGTTGCCGTCATCCAAATCTTGCCGTCTACTGGCACATAGGCGCTGGTCACACCCAGCGGGTGTCCCGCTTTGTTGGCCCAGCAGAATGTGCACTCGCCCGCACAATTAATCAGCTCCTGCTCCCGTTCAGGGTCCAGACGATATTGCTTCACATCATCATAATTGGTGTTTTGCTCGGCCATGCTTGTGATTCCTTTTGCAACCGTGAAAGTAACTCGCGCACAAGATACTGTTTTTTAATGCCGGAAGTCTCAAGCTCATTCGGCATAGCCGATAGCTTACTAAATTCATGGGCGATTGGGTCTGATCATACTCCCGACATGACGCCTCGCGCGAAGTAAGCAACCTGCTTATGACACCTTCCACGGCTTGTCACTGACCGTGGCGCAAAAACCACTTGCAAAAATTACAGAGTCGTGTAATTTTCGCTCCACAAATCGTTAAACGTAAAAATAATATGACCCAAGGTCGGGGTAAATATGCGTCTCCCGTTCAAATTGAACGCAGGGCACGTATTTTGAGCGAAACACTCAAACTGCTCGAGCAAGAACGCCCCAGCGACATCAGCATGGGCCAGATTGCCGAGACAAGTGGTGTCAGCACCAAAACGCTCTATAACCTTTTCAACAATCGCACGACGCTATTTCTGGCCGCAGCGATACAGAGTCGTCGTGAGGTTGAAGCGAGCCTGCCCGTGGTCAATGCGGGAGGCGGCATTGAGCGCATTATTGAGCTCACTCGGAGGACCATGGCCGTCTTTAAACAGTCACCCGAATTCATGAACTCTGCTATTTCAATCGCTTTGGGCATTAGCGCCGAGGAAGAAGCCGAACACGACCGTGTCGGACGAACAGAGAAGTCGTTTTATGCGTCGTTACAAGACGCCAAAACCGAGGGTGACCTGCTCCCCGAGGCGGATTGCGCACAAATGGCTCAGTTGCTCACCGCCAGCCAATGGGGCGTCACGCTTATGTGGCAAAAAAACCTTATCTCACTCGAGACCCTCGAAAAACATGCCATCGTCAAACATTGCACAGATCTTATGCCGTTCTGTGTCGCTGCTAAAGCAAAATGGCTATCGGAGTTAATGTCTGAAACGTTGAAGAAGAATTGTGGCATTGAGGGGAATGGGCCTAACGGAATACTGAAAGCGGTATGAAAATCGAGCTAAAAAAATCTCGAATGAATAAAGTAGTTCACAGCTAAACATAACAATTAACTAACGTTGTAGTTCACCATGAAAGGGGTAGTCATAATGAAAAAACAGCATCACATGCGACTAAGCAGCACTCCCAAGCGACTGCTAACTGTCGCCTGCTCAGCCGCTATTTTGGCAGGTTTCAACAGCCTGCCTACACTCGCTCAAAACGAGCTGGCACTTGAAGAGGTCATCGTTTCAGCAACACGACGTGATGAGTCTATTCAGGACGTTGCCGTATCGGTAGCAGCGATTACGAGAGAATTAAGTCAAGCACAGGTGCGTCGACTGGAAGATCTCCAAACCTTCAGTCCCAGCACTTATATCCGACGATATCCTGGCGGCGGTAGCATTGCGTTCATTAACATTCGAGGCGTCGGTACCACTGACTACGACAAGAGCTTGGATCCGCCAATTGGCGTCATTATGGATGGCCTATTTTTAGGCACCGCCAGCGGCGTATTGATGCAGAACTTTGATATTGAGCGTATCGAAATACTGCGTGGACCACAGGGCACCCTGTTCGGTAAGAACACCACCGGAGGGTTAATCAATGTCACTCGTGGCGACGTCACGATGGAATGGGGCGGCGACTTTAGTGTTGCCGTTGATGAGCATGGTCGTGAAGACGTTAAAGGCGTTGTAAACGTGCCACTCATCGACGATAAGCTTGGCGTCAAGCTTTTCGGTGCCCAGATTAAGAGTGACGGCTGGGTCTACAACACGACTCGTAATGAAGACGTGGGCGGAGACGATATTGTCAACTACGGTTTTGCCATGAAGTGGCAGCCCAGCGACAACTTTGATCTCAAGTGGCACTACGAGAAAATGAAAGATCAAAGTGACCAGGGCGCCTACGTTAATACCAATGACGCGACTGACTTAACTTGCGCGGTTTATCAGCAGTGTTTCAGTAACACCAGTGATAACGAGACGCAGAATTCGTCGGACGGCACTAACTTCAGTGATAATGAGTACGACACCAACATCATCACTGCCAACTGGCAAATGAATGACGGTCTGTTACTGACCTACATCGGCGGCTTCCGCGAGCAGGATGAGCAGAACATGCAGGACTTTGACGGCTCACCCGCCCCAATGCTCCGCATGAACTTCTACAACGACTGGGAACAAACATCACATGAACTGCGTTTGAGCAGTACATCAGACGGTCCTTTCCAGTTCATCGCTGGCTTGTATTCTTTTGATGTTGACTACGAACAGCGTTGGGATGTGTTCGATCTGCACGCTACATTAGCTCTGATTGGCGCGCTTGGGCCAGGTGTTAGCCTGCCCTTCACTACTGCCAGCAGTAATGGGCAGGAACAAGAAACCGAGTCGATGGCCGCGTTCTTCTCTATGGACTACTCCTTCAATGATGCTTGGACAATGACCGTTGGCGGACGCTACACCGAAGAAGAAAAAGACTTTCTAGGTGGCAACGGCGGCGTCTTCTACATACCGGGGCAAGATCCTATCCCTGCGCTTAAGGACCCTAAGCCATATGATGGGAAGTGGACAAACTTCAGTCCTAGTGCCTCGCTTAAGTGGCAAGTAAACGATGACACCATGGTATGGGCGTCATACGCTGAAGGCTTTAAGAGCGGAGGCTTCTTCGGACGTCAAGCCAACTTTGACTGCTGTGAGCCCTCTTTTGAGCCAGAGTTCGTTACGAACTATGAGCTGGGCCTGAAGAAGACGATGCTTGATGGCAAACTCACCTTTAACCCTACTGTTTTCTTTAGTGACTACGAAGATAAGCAAGAATCCATCCTGATTCCTATCGATCTTTCAAACGTCGCGACCGTTGTTCGTAACGCTTCAACACAAGAAATATTTGGTGTTGAGTTAGAGATGAGCTACCAGATCACCGAAAAATGGTTTCTACGAGCTAGCTACGGCTACATCGATGCCGAGTATGACAGCTACTTAGCTGACATCACTGGCGACCAGATCGTGACCGATAACTCGTCTCTGATTCCACGAAATGTGCCCGAGAATACCTTTGGCATGAGCACCACTTACACCGCTGATATGGGACCGGGCTCTCTACAAACTTCGCTGTCGTTCCGATACCGCGACGAGGTCGAGCATGATCCAACCAATGATCCTATTGGGCACATGGACAGCATTACCGATCTTAGTGGCCAAATCAGCTATTTGTGGGGTGACAATCGCTACCGTCTGTCGGTCTATGGCAAGAACTTGACTGACAAGCAAGAACTGGCGCAAGCGACCATCCATCCGCTGGT
>ERZ767114.250-NODE-250-length-34083-cov-3.899959_pt1 | contig 34083 bp, 20 predicted proteins | sample MGYA00374952_ERZ767114 | MGnify/ENA primary metagenome ERZ767114 (study PRJEB28939, sample SAMN06267156) | marine metagenome | isolation source: Columbia River Estuary | place: USA:Columbia River Estuary, USA | collected 2012-05-05 ... | reverse complement strand
ATTTTAATTGAAGTTTTATTTAGTATTGGTACTATGTGGTATTTCTTTAGAGAAGAAGCAAAAAAAGGAATTATTAGAACTACAAAAAATAGAATTGGAATTATTTCTGTTTTCGCTTATGGAATTATTTTTATACTACTCATTGCTACAAAATCTTTTAGAGAGTTATTTGGTATTCCTGAATTTGATTTAGGATTTAACACCAATATACCTACGATCATTTTTACATACGGAGCAATGCTTTATTACTTAAATTATTTTGTGCCAAAGTTTACTCTTGGCACAAAATAATAAGGTAGTGATAACAGGAATATTAAATTTTATTAAGGAATTAAAAATTCGGAATGAGTCCTTATTTTATTTTGGTTTGTTCTGCTTATCTCTTTCAATACTATTTATCGTTTTAACCAAACTTACAACTACCCAAGTTCAAGGAGTAAACGCTTGGTTTAAGCCTTTTAAATTTGCAGTTTCAATAGGGTTATTTGCTTTAACAATGGCTTGGTATTGTCATTATTTGTCAAATTTTAATGTAATACCTTTTAACTGGGTAGTTATTATTTTGTTTGGTTTTGAACTTTTATATATCACATATCAAGCCTCACAAGGTCAGATGTCTCATTTCAATGTAAGTACATCCACGTATTCAATTTTGTATTCATTAATGGGTTTAGCGGCTTCAATCGTAACACTTTATACAGCATATATTGGCTTATTGTTTTTTACACAGACATTTCCTGATTTACCAAATTACTATATTTGGGCGATTCGTTTTGGAATACTCATTTTTGTAGTTTTTTCTTTCGAAGGTCCTTTAATGGGGTCGAGAATGAACCATAGCGTAGGAGCAATCAATGATAATTCTAACTGGTTTATTGTCGGTTGGAGTAAAACGGTAGGCGATTTAAGAGTATCTCACTTTATAGGAATGCACGCTTTGCAGCTACTTCCATTTCTTTCTTTTTATATTTTTAAAAATACAAAAGCGATTATTATTATTTCAATTCTTTACGCAGCTCTTGCTACTACAACATTAGTTCAAGCTTTAAATGGAAAACCTATTTTAACACAAAACGAATGAAAAGAATCGGAATAAAAACGGCATACAACTTAGTATAAAAGTAATAACGGTTTGGGAGTAATCTAGAATCATTTTTTTAGATACTAGTTCTTGTATCTATTATATAACCCAAAATCTCAGGATATTAATACACTACATACATTGCACACTAAATCTTACATCTAATATAATGACAATCATAGCGTTATAGATTTATTAAGTAGGGGGGTTTCCTTAGGTGTTAACTGGCATAGAGGGGTGTAATCCAAACTCCACTAGACAGAGATGTTTTCTTTTAATTCTCCTAAAAATTCTGAAGGGACAAAAGAATTTACTTGATCAATAGATATTTCTATTAATGGATCCCCTTCTTCAATTTCATTTCCGACATCTTTAAGCCAAGAAACTAAAGTAGCTTTCGGAATACTTTCTCCAATTTTTTTGAAGTCTTATCTAAGGTTTTTTTGATTTACAAATGTTTTATAAATATAACAAAGCTTTTATTTTTCATTTTAGTCTTGTTAGTTAGTTCAGAATGCGCCTCTAATTAATTTTAATGGCGTATTTCTTTTAAACCAAAGACATATTATCTTAGGCAAGTTTTTTATTTATATTTGAAATATGAATAAAACTACTAAAAGACTGAAAGCGCTTCAGAATAGACTTGATAAGGAAGCTGAACACTTCGATAATTTAATTGATTTACTTAACTCAAGCAAAAGTAAAGAAGAAACAGTAGAAGATGTGAAAAGAGAGTTACTTCTAGGGCAGCTTAAAAGGAATGTAGTTGTCACTCATGAAATAGCTAGTTTACTGAAAGAAGATACACTCATAGATGCAGAGGGCATGAGAATTTTAGCCTACACAGAGGACGTTTTAAAAGTGAGATCAAAAGTCGAGAATTAAATTACTTAAGTTTTATTAATGGTTCTTTTTAATGAAATTGTGACTCAAAATGATTTTTTGAGTAGATTATTAATTTTTACACCATGGCTAAAGAATTAGCTTTCTAATGTAAATAAATATAATTATCAAAACGGAATATCCTATAAAAAAAGGGATAACAAAGTTTTGCAGATTAAAGATCAACATGAGTGCCATTAGTAATAATTGAAACCCGAGACCATATAATGAAATTAGGGTCATAAACCATTTTGGGAAAGGCTTGCTAAACCTTGCGTCTTTGTCCATGTAATACATACTCTTGTCAAAACATATATATAAAATATTGTAAATTTTATAAAATAGATTTACTCTGGACTGACTCTCGCCTTTGAAGGCTTTTGGTTTGCTATTTTCAATAACCCGGCTGGTAGTATCACCTTCTACGGAATTTCGTAAAATCACATAATAGAAGTTATAAAGAGTGCCTTGAAGTTGGATCCCCAAAAAAGCGATTAACATAAAAATTATCGAAATATCAGTTAGGTACCAAAAGGTTAATAAAAAACAAAAGTTGAGTACTAAATCTGCTATTGAATCATAATAGCGTCCTACATATGAAGGATTTTTTTTCAGTCGTGATAATTCTCCGTCTGCAGCATCTAAAATGGATTTTAATATTATAAAAAAAGCAGATGTAATCAAGTATCCATTTAACATGAATCCAATTGCTATAAGCCCGGTTATAATAAACATTGTAGTTACATGAATAGCTGTTAAATTGGTATGCTGAAGTATGCTAGCAATCCAATGCCCTGGTTTACGTCCGTAATCAGATAAGTCTATAAATTGATACTTTTTCGGTAATTTTGACATTTATAAAAACTAGAAGGAAAAAAATTATTTACTAAAAGTACAACGATTTTTTAGCTTTTTTTTAAATAAAAAAGGCTTTGCTAAAAGTGAAGATATGATTTAAGTTTTGGCCTTTACCTGATTAAAATCAGTTTTAAATTCTATTAATCTTTTAGAAATTTTATTTATGATTCAAGTATAAAAATTACTACTAGATTTATTGAGATAATTTTCTATTGTTGTTAGATTATAAATTAGCATTATTTTTTAGTGCCCCAGGTCCTTTAACAAATTGTCCCGGGAAAGAATTCGTATGCTTTCCGTCTTTAATTACAATAGATCCATTAACCCAAACATATTCAATACCATTTGCATATTGTAAAGGATTTTCAAACGTAGCATTATCACCAACAGTTATGGGATCAAATATAACTACATCACCAAAATAATTTTCTTTTAATAAACCTCTATCTTTTAGTCCTAAATTACTAGCAGGAAGTCCACTCAATTTTCGAATAGCTTCTTCAAGGGATAAAAGATTTTCGTCTCTTGAAAATTTACCGAGAACCCTAATAAAACTTCCATATGCTCTTGGATGAGTTCTAAATCCTTCTATTGGGTCGGAATAAGAGCCAGCATCAGAACAAAACGAAACCCATGGGAGTTTAATTTTTTTCCTAATGTTTTGATCGCTCATACTAAAATAGATACACTGAATTCGACTATCATCTTCAATAATCATATCTATAATAGTTTCTTCAGGACTTTGTTTTCTCATTTCAGATGCTTCAGCAATAGTTTTTCCTTGATACTTATCTGCCATTGATGGATTTTTAAATCCAACCATAAGTATTCCCTCAGGGGGCTGTTGACTAAGTTCTTCTCGGATATCTTTAAGCAATCTCTTTCGAGCTTTTGGTTCTTTCATGCGATTGATCCAAGCTTTATGACCTCCCTCTTGAACCCAAGTGGGTATTACACCAGTTAATCCGGTCGAACTCGCAGGATAGGTGTACATGTCTGCTGTAATCTTTAAGCCCTCTTTTTGGGCGTTTTCAACATGTTCAATAATTGTATCTAAAAGGTGCCAATTTGGTCTTCGCGAAGCTTTTAAGTGATAAATTTCTGCCGATACCTTAGCTTCTCTGGCAATTGTAATTAATTCTTCCAGCGCTTCTATTACACGATTATCTTCATTTCGCATATGAGAGATATACATACCATTATATTCAGAAACTATTTTATTTAAGGCAATGAGCTCCTCAGTATCTGCATAATCTCCAGGGGCATAAATCAAAGAAGAGCCAATTCCCATAGCACCTTCTTCCATTGATGTTTTTACGGTTTTTTGCATCTCATTAATTTCTAAAAAACTTGCTTTTCTATTGGCATATCCAATATGTTGAATTCGAACAGTAGCTGCCCCTAGAAAAGATGCAATATTAGGAGAAACTTTATTTTTTATTAATTTTTCCATAGCCTCACCAAAGGAAATATAATCTAAACTATCAGGATGTCCATTAGGACCTGCAGAAGTTCCTTCTCCAAAAACTTCTAAAGTTACTCCTTGTTTAAGATCACTTAGAGAACGACCATTTTTTAACAAAGAAGAATATCCCCAACTTAACATATTTATAAAGCCAGGTGACACTCCTTTTCCAGTAGCATCTATTTTGTTTTTGGATTTAAATTTTTTTGGAGGACCAACGTAGATAATTTTATCTCCTTTCATTGCAAGTGTACCTATATACGAGGGAAGTCCAGAACCGTCATATATAGTTCCATTTTGGATAACAGTATCACAGATAGGATCATTATTACAACTGAAAAAAGCGAAGAAATTAATAATAAATAAAGTGAATAATGTTTTTGAATTCATTTTAAATTTATTTAGGTCTAATTCTCTTCAATTTAGAGATATTCTTAAAGAATCACAAATCCCGAAAATTTAAAAGAGAATATGCCTAAAGTTAAAAGAAAACTCTCCACTTTGCAGGATGTGAATTCAGAATCTTTATTATTAAAGTCAATTTTTTGATAAAAGTATTAGGCTCTTTGGCAATCGTTTCTTAAAAAAATTAAAATAATTATTGTTAAAAGCATTTTGATTTTAAGGAGGTGAGTTATAGTGATGACATAAAAGATTTATTTTACCTTTAGATTATGGATAGTTTAACAAAAACACAAAAATTATTAATTGCTGGTGCACTTTGGATTGCTACTGGAGTCTTTGCATATATCTACTTTACCAAGTAATAAGAACCTAGGATGTTTACCTCATGAATTGGAAAACTATTTATCAATTTGTTTACAAGGAAGAAACTCGCTGGGTATTCATGTTTAAGTACTATTTTCTGTCTACGGTAATTATATTAATTACTGCATGTTCAAATGATGGGATCTATTTCGAAAACTCATATTTGATTGAAAACATTAGTATTATTCACCCAATTGAGGAGGCTGAAAACCAGATGACTTTGGTTATAAGTGAAAATAAAATAATAAATCAATTTAAAACCAATCAAGTTAAAGTATCTCAAAAAAATATTATTTATGATGGATATGAAAAATATATTATGCCTGGTTTATGGGATGCACATATTCATTTTGCTTATGAAACTGACTTAGCGAATTCGATGCCAGATTTATTTTTAGCACATGGTGTAACTAGCCTAAGAGATACGGGTGGAGAGATTAATTTTGTTAATTCATTTAAACAAAAATCACTTGAAAATCCAAAAACGACACCTCGAGTAAAAATTGCAGGTCCTTTAGTAGATGGTAATTATAATGTATATGATGGGAGTAGTCCAAACTATCCTGAACTTTCGATTAGAACTACCAATGTGATAGACTTAAAAAAACAAGTTCAAATATTAGTAGATAAGAATGTAGACTTTCTAAAAGCATACGAAATGTTAAGTCCTACTCAATTTGATGCAATTGCTGAAATTGCTAAAGAAAATAATTTAAAACTAACGGGTCATGTTCCATTGAGCATGAGTGTAATAGATGCCTCGAATTTAGGATTAAATAGTATTGAACATTTAAGAAATATAGAACTCTCGATGAGTATTCACTCCGAAAGGTTTTTAAAAGAGCGTAAAGAAATATTAGAAAATAAAAAACAAATAAAAGGATCTCAATTGAGAAGAACATTGCACAAAAAACAACGTTTTAAATCGATTTATAGTTTGGATTCTAGTAAAATAAAAAAGGTTGTTTCGATTTTAGCTAAAAATAAGACATGGCAAGTACCCACTCTAAGACTTTATAAAAACTATGTTTATCAAAAGTATAAAGACTCATCTTATACTTCTTATTTTAAGATGCTTCCAAAAAATAAAAAAGAAGAATGGATCAGTGAGATTAAAAAAATTCCTAGGAATTTAAATATGGATTTAAAAAATTATAGTGATTGGACACAAATAATGGTAAAATATATGAATCTAAATGGAATTAAATTTATGGCAGGAACTGATGTTCCAATTGGGTATTTGCTTCCAGGATTAAGTTTACACCAAGAACTAATAGAATTAAATAATTCAGGTCTCTCCAACAGAGAAGTAATTCAATCTGCTACTATCAATCCTGCAAAATATTTTAACATGAATGATTCCCTGGGTAAAGTAAAAATAGGATATATTGCAGATCTTATTATTTTAGACAATAATCCACTTGAAAAGATTGAGAACACTTTGAGTATAAATGCTGTGATTAAAGATGGAAAATATTTAGGGAGGAAATATTTAGATTCACTTTTATATCACAATAAAGATGATCAGTATTTTCCAAAATTAATCAGTAAATAAAAAATTTTTCAGCGTTAAATATAGAGGGTGCTTGAAGCAAATAAATTTGTAGCATGTTTGATTTTTTTATTGAAAATCAATCCAATAGAAGTTCTTTTTATTTTATTCTACCAAAAAAAGTTTTTCTAGACTGTTCTGATAGAGAAATTCCTTTAGTTTCATTATAATTAAATGTAACTAAAATTCTCTCTCCTTTTTCAACTGCAGTAACCTGATGTATTGATTTATTACCTTTAAAAATCATTAAATCACCTTCAAGACTATCTACTTTTGTCCCTTTAATTTTTTCATCTAATATTTTTTCTACAAAATCATAGTCTTCATCACCTTCTTTATATCTCATATCATTAAAAAACTCATATACACCTCCTTGAGGACAATTTTTAACTAATAATGTTATAGTATAGTCTGAATTATCAAAATGCCAACCTAAAGCATCTCCTTCATCATAATAATTTATATTAATACTAGAAAGAGGATCTTGATATGGATGTAATTCTTCTTTATTTAAAAGATCTAGAAAAAAAGATCTAACTACAGTAGAATCATATATTTTTTGAAGAATCGATTTTTTTGGTATTAAATCATTAGGGATACATTTTTTTGATGTACTCATAATTCTATTTCGTGGACTATTCTTATTAAAAGAAGGGTCATGTTCAGAGATATAAACGTTGTACTCTGAGGAACTTTTATAAGAATATTTTTTAAGCTCATTTGCTTCATTTTGAAGAGCCTTTAATCCATCGGGTCCAATAAATGAGTTAAAGATTAGAATGCCTGCCTTATTTAAAGTTTCTCTATACTTTGCGCCATTAGAAAAAAAGTCATCTGAATATGAATCACCTAAAACAAATTTTAAATCAGGATCTAGCATACAATTAATTAATATAAAAATTGATGTATTTAAATAAGAGGATAGTCCAAGCAATAATTAAAAAAATTCCACCAATCGGAGTTGCAGGGGCCAACCATTTTAAATTAAAACTTATAATAGATTGCAATGAAAGAAAGAAAATACTAAAAGAAAAAAGAAAAGTTCCAAGTATAAAAAACCCCTCAATCCATTGTGTATCTTCTAATGATAAAAGAGGTAATATTAATAAGATAAGTCCATGGTACATTAAATATCTAATCCCTACTTCAAAAGATTGTAATGCTGATTCTGGAAGAATTTTTTTCAACAAGTGTGCTCCAAAAGCACCCAAAATTACAGACAGCAATGAAAAAGTTATTCCAAAAATTTCAGAGATGTACAGCATAATTAATAAAATTACAAAAAAAACATATAGTGTATAAGTTTACATTGCCCTGCCAGCAGATTTTCTTTCCAAAATGTATGACAGAATTTTGTTAGTTTATGAAAACCCAAACATTTCAATTTCCACAACTTATCTAATTCCTCTCTTTATTATTAAAATTTTCCTTTTAAACATCTTGAAAAATAAGGAAAATCGTCAGTAACCATATAGTAATAAATTCCCTCAGGAAATTCAGGAGTTGCTCCGACTCTTCCATTGCATTCATCTAAATCACCAGACCCTTCTAAATATTCAAAGTCTTGTGTAAATGACCCCATTGAAATTGGAATATTTGGATTAACTGTTGGTTGACCTGGTCCCCCAATTAAGGAAGTTAATGTTTCAGGACGATTTGCATCAGGCTCTGATTTTAGTGCGTAACTAGGATGAAGTACTACTACTGGACTATTAATATCATTAGGGTCAGAGTAACCATATCTTGCATAAACTGGAAAGCCATCTGAAGCCCATCCAACAATTGTCATGCCTTTATTGTCTCCTAAGAAATCAATAAGAAGTTCAGGCATACCATGGTAGTGATACTCACCTGTTGGTTGAACATGCGCATGATTCATATCATCTCCAAAATCAAATGTGTCGTGTCCAAGGGCTTCAATGCTCCAATTTCCTTGTCCCATTGCTAAACTACAAACACCATCATCATCACATCTTCCTGCAGTTCCTGGATCAAATTTCACACTATTTATGGCATATGCAATTGCTCCAGTTGGACCGCCGAGTCGTCTTCCTGTATCTGAAATAATTTCTGGAAAAAGAGTAAATCTTTTATTTACATCTTGCTTACTAATAGTGTTTGGGTTGTTTTGATTTGGAAATGCACCAACTTCATGATTAGGTATTCCGTTTCCATTTAGAATTCTGTTTGTCTCGTCTGATGACCATGAATATATACTATTTGCTTTAACCGATTCATCATCATTATAAATATTTTCATCTATATCGGTAAGAATATTGGCAGTGGTGTATATAACCTCAAAGGGCTCTTTTTTAGAAGTTAAATTATCATCTGATTCATTGCAACTAAATAATAAAAGAGTAGAAAGTATAAAGGATGGAAATTTAATTGATTTCAATTAGATTAATTTTAAATATTTTATAATGCAATAGTACTTCTCCAAAAAAGAAACTCTCATAATATTTTAACAAATTTTCTTTAAAGATTTGTTAAAAATAAAACATCACTAAGTTTGTTGGTGATACTAATTACACAAAAAAATCTTTCATTTTAAAAAATAAATCTCAATTTTTTAAAAAAATTATGTCAATGAAGGTTCTTCTTAAGTTATCATCTTTTTAAGTTCATGGATTTATTATATTTGAGTATTGTATATCATAAATTAATTAAAATAAACATTATGTTGAATCGAAGACAGTTTATTCAGACTACTTCTCTTGCTGGAATTAGTCCTTATTTAATGAATACTGTTCCAGTTGTAGATTCACTAAAATCATTTAGAGCATCCTTGAATCCAGGAGCTATAGGACTTCAGTGTAATGCCCAAGAACTTCTCGATTATGCGATTATGTTCAATTTTTCTTCGATTAGCCCTCTTTTAAATGAACTTGTTGCATTCAGTCCCAATCAAAAAAAAGTTTATCTCGAAAAAATGAGAAACCATGGAATAAAATTTGATGGGGGGGGACTTCCTATTGAATTTCGTTCTTCTGAGAAGATATTTCAGCAAGGGCTTAAATTTCTCCAAAAAAATATTAAAATAATAGCTTCTTTTAATATTCCCAGTTTTGTTACATGGATTATGCCCACAAATAAAAGTTTAACCTATCTCCAAAATTTTAATCAGCATCAAAAACGATTAAAGCAAGTTGCAGCTGTTTTGGAAGAAGAAGATCTAAAACTTGGATTAGAATTTGTGGGACCAAAGACTTTAATGTCAAGAGATAAATATTCTTTTTTACACAGTATTAGTGAATTAAGAGAACTTATTGATGCTATTGCCAAAAAAAATGTGGGTTACTTATTAGACAGTTTTCACACTTACTGCGCCGGGGATCAAATAGATAATATGAATTTTTTGGAAGCCAAAGATATTGTATCTGTGCAAATTAACGATGCTGTAATTGGTCGTAGTGCAGATATGCAAATTGACCAAGAACGAGAATTACCAGGTGATTCTGGATTAATTGACCTAAAAAAATTCTTAGATTTTATTAGTTCGAAGGGTTACAATGGAGCGGTAAGTGTTGAGCCTTTTAGCAAAGAGATAAATTTAATGGAAACTAATAAAAAACTTAAAAGAGTTAGAGCTTCTATTTTAAAGTACGGTTTTTAAAATCATATCTGCTGCTTTTTCTGCAATCATAAATACTGGAGCATTGGTGTTTCCAGAAACAATTTTAGGCATGATAGACGCATCAACAACACGAAGGTTTTTAACCCCATGAACTTTTAAAGTAGGATCAACAACTGCCATTTCATCATTTCCCATTTTACACGTACCCACAGGATGGTAGACAGTTTCTAAAGTTTTCTTTATATGTTCGATAAGCAGATCTTCAGAAGATCGATTATATGGTAGGCCATTTACTTTTGTGTAATTTTTCAATGCTTGTTCTTCCATTATTTTAAATACCAATTTACCTCCTTTAACTAGATAATCTAGATCTTCTTTTTCTTTTAAAAAATTTGGTTGAATTATTGGTGCTTCTTTAGGGTTAGATGAAGAGAGGTTAACTGTACCTCTACTTTTAGGATGTAACAGTGTTGGTAATATAGTAAAACCGTCTACTCTTGGATAGTCATAAAGATCATAAGCATCATAACCGTAATCATTTCCAATTGATATTGGTGAAAAATGTAATTGAAAATTTACTTTTCCACCTTTTTGGTCAAGATCAAAAAAGGCCATTCCCTCAAGGGGGCTAGTGCAAAAAACCCCTTTTTTGTGAACAAAATAATTCCATGCAGCCTTGAGTTGTTTTAAAGGGGAGATATAATGATTAATCCATTCTTGAGTTTTTGATTGAGCACTTATTGGATAAAATAAATGATCCTGTAAGTTTTTACCAACCCCTTTTGATTCATGAACGCAATCAATCCCATGCTTCTTTAATTCGGAAGCTTCTCCAATTCCAGAAAGCATTAATAATTGAGGTGATTGATAAGCTCCAGCTGAAAGAATAATTTCTTTTTGTGCTTTTACTTGAATCGTTTTTACTCCCTTTTTGTATTGAACTCCTACCGCTTTTTTTCCATCGAAAATAATTTTTTCAACAAAAGCGTTTGAAATAGCGGTTAGATTGTTTCGATCTAGAACAGGTTTTAAAAAAGCAGTTGCGCCACTTTCACGTTTTCCATTTTTGATTGTGCTCTGAACTAAACTAGCACCTTCTTGAATTGCACCGTTATAATCTATGTTGGCCGGAATACCTATTGCTGCACACGCATCAATAAAACCTTCCACATATGGAGTTTGAAACCGAATGGGAAGGGTAACTCCTAACTCTCCAGATCTAGAATGATAGCCAGAATCCATCGAGTCAAATTGTTCGTGATTTTCTGAACGCTTAAAATAAGGCAGTAGATCTTTATAACTCCATCCTAAATTTCCTAGTTCAGCCCAACCATCATAGTCAGCAGCGTTACCTCTTACATAAGCCATTGCATTTGTGGAGCTGCTACCACCAAGAGTTTTTCCTCTAGGTAAATAGATTTTTCGATTTGAAACGTTGACTTGCTTTTCAGTCCAAAACCCCCAGTCATTCCTACTTTTATGAACCTTTAAATATGCACCAGGAATATGAATATTCATATTATTATCCGGTCCACCAGCTTCTAATATTAAAACAGAGTTTTTTGGGTTTTTTGATAAACGGTTAGCTAAGACACATCCTGCTGATCCTGCACCAATAATAATATAATCGTATAATTTACTCATTTATTAAATCTAATAATTATTATTGAATAAAGCACCCTGAACACTTACTTAAACTAAATATAATAAAAACACTGTAAATCAATTTAGGGGATTTATTAAGTTTAAATTTTTCGTCAATATCTATGTTTTTTTAATCAAGAGTTTTCACTTCAGTTTAGTGTAAATGATAGAAGACTTAATTTCATGAATCTAAATTTAGATTTTGACGTTAACACATAAAAATCTGACGCTAAAACTTCCTCTAAAATTTAAAAATAAAATTATATTCCTTTTTAGTTTTAAGCATCAAGATTGTCCTATGACCAAAAAAACTAAGTCTTTGTAATTTAGTATATTGAAAATAATATATTTAAGATTATGAAAAATCAATTAATTATTTTTTTCAGTTCACTTTTTTGTTCTTTAATGTTCTCGATTTTTTTACACGGACAAGAAGATATTTACGATAATCTAAAAAAGATAGCTATTGTAGATCAAAAAGTAATGATGCCAATGCGAGATGGAATAAGACTTGCTAGCGATATTTATAGACCTAAAGGAAATGGTAAATATCCGATTATATTTTCAAGAACTCCCTATAATTTCAACTCTTGGGTCGATGGCGAACAAAAATTAAGGACTGCAAAACGCGCCTATGAATACCTTAAAAAAGGATATGCATATGTAGTTCAAAATGAACGAGGGCGTTATTATTCAGAAGGAGAATGGGATATTTTAGGAGTACCTCTTACAGACGCTTACGATGCTTTTGAATGGATGAAAAGTCAGTCCTGGTCTAATGGAAAAATTGGAACCCTTGGATGTTCTTCAACCGCTGAATGGCAAATGGCTGTTTCTGCTTTAGATCATCCGTCTCATGCTGCTATGGTTCCTCAAGGATTTGGGGCAGGTATTGGACGCGTAGGCAATATTAATGAACAAGGAAATTGGTATCGCGGAGGCGCAGAACAGATGTTGTTTTTTTCATGGCTCTATGGAGTGGAGCACGACAAGTTTAAACCAAGAATTCCGAAAGGAGCAACACAAGAGGATTTAATTAGAATATCAAGGTTTTATGATTTAGCACCTGAGAATCCAAAAGTAGATATGGCTAAAGCTTTAAATCATTTACCCATTCAAGATATTTTAAAAAATATAAATGGTAAGCATGAAATTTTTGATAAAATGATTCTTCGCAAACCAAATGATCCTGATTGGTTTAATGGCGGTATTTATCATGATGATAAAGACATTGGTACGCCTAGTTTTTGGTTTGCTTCATGGTATGATGTTTCTATTACACCAAATATTGCACTATTTAATCACGCTAGGAATAATTCAAAAGATGCATTTATAAGAGATAACCAATATCTAGTAATAGCTCCAACCCTTCACTGTGCTTTCACAAGAGCCACTGAAAATACAATTGTAGGTGAACGTAGTGTTGGAGACGCCCGATTAAATTATGATGAACAAATAACAAAATGGTTTGATATGTGGTTAAAAGGAGCTTCAAATGATTTTAAAGAAACTACTCCAAGAATTCAATACTACACAATGGGTAGTAATAAATGGCAATCTGCTGAAACATGGCCTCCAAAAAATACTAAAATGATTACTTATTACTTAAATAGTAATGGAAATGCGAATAGCCGTTTTGGAAATGGCACATTATCAACTAGTAGAGCTATAAGAGATAATCCAGACCAATTTACATATGATCCCATGGCACCAGTACCTTCATATGGAGGTAATGTTTGTTGTACTGGGAATGCAGTAAAAGGAGGAGCTTGGGACCAAAAAGATATGGAAGCTAGAAATGATATTTTAGTGTATACAACAGAAGTCTTAGATCAGGATACAGAAGTTAGTGGATTTATTAATTCTAAATTATATGTGTCATCTGATGTAAAGGATACGGACTTTACTATTAAATTAATAGATCTTCATCCAAACGGTTCAGCTTATAATTTAGATGAAACTATACAACGTGTTCGTTATCGTCAGGGGTATGAAAAGGAAGTTTTCATGGAAAAAGGGAAAGTTTATGAAGTCAATTTAACTCCAATGTCAACAAGTAATATGTTCAAAAAAGGTCACCGTATAAGAATTGAAATTTCAAGTAGTAACTTTCCAAGATTTGCCAGAAACTTAAATACTGGGGGTAATAATTACGATGAGAAAATAGGGGTTATAGCTCATAATAAAATTCATCACTCTAAAAAGTACCCCTCCCATATACAAATCCCTATCACTAAAAATTAAATACATTAACTAGCTGATTATCTATTTATAATCACGTTAATTATGGATTGCCATATATGTAATATTCATAAAATCTGTAACTTTTAAAAAAAGTCAATAAAATGGAAAAAAGAGAATTCATTAAAAATCTTGGTTTGATCGGTGTTAGCCCATTGATTCCAAGAGAAATGTTACTAAATAATTCCTCAAATGAAATAATTTCATTTTCAAAAACAGATAGCGATGATGATTTCTGGACCAAAGTAAGAAGTCATTATGACTTACATCCTGATTTTATTAATTTAGAGAGTGGATATTATAATATCATACCAAAACCCACACTAGAAAATCATATCAAACATATAAAGCGTGTGAATTTAGAGGGATCATTTTATATGCGTTCTAATCGTTTTAAGGATAAAAATGAGATTACATCTAAACTTTCTGAAATTGTTGGATGTAATAGTGAAAATCTAGTTATCACTAGAAATACCACGGAGTCTTTAGACCTTGTTATTAGTGGGTTCAATTGGAAAAAAGGTGACCAGGCTATTTATGCACTTCAAGATTATGGGGCTATGCAAGACATGTTTGAGCAAATTTCTGAACGTCATGGTGTTATTTTGCAAAAGATATCTGTACCTAATCATCCTAAAAACGACAAAGAAATAGTTTCCTTATACGAGTCTAAAATTAATTCATCGACGAAACTTATTTTAGTTAGCCATATGATTAATATAACCGGCCATATTTTACCCATTAAAAAAATATGTCAAATGGCACATAAATATGGAGTAAAAGTCCTTGTAGATGGCGCGCATTGCATAGGACACTTTCAGTTCAAGATTGATGATCTAGGTTGTGATTATTACGGTTCTAGTCTACATAAATGGCTTGCAACGCCCTTGGGAGCAGGTCTTTTATATGTTGCAAATGAAAGTATTTCACAACTATGGCCTTTAATGGCTGATCATGAAAAAAATCCAAATAAAATTAAACGTTTGAGTCATACTGGGACCCATCCAGTGCATACGGACCTTGCCATTGTTGACGCTATTGAATATCTGAAGTGGATGAATCTTGAAAGAAAAGAAAAGAGGTTGCGTTTTCTGAAAAATTATTGGCAAGATGCTCTGAAAGAAGTTCCTAATGTTGTAATTAATACACCTTTTGAAAGTTCAAGAAGCTGTGGAATTGGGAATGTAGGTATTTCTAAAATGAAGCCAGAATTACTTGCTCAAAAACTATTTAAGGAATTTAAAATTTTTACTGTAGCAATTGATTATGCAAATGTTCAAGGATGTAGGATATCTCCTAACGTTTTTACAACAATCTCAGAACTGGATTATTTTATTAAGGCAATTAAAACATTGTCTAATGCTTAACAAATAATAATCAAACCATTTTAAATAATTTCTTTTTTATATTCTTAAAATTCAAGAATAAAATCATCAAGTTTCTTTTATGCTTAAAAAAATAATTTTTACAATATTCAATATATTATTTTTCATAAATTCTTCAGCTCAAATAAAAAAAAATAAAAAATTTGATTTAGGTCCGATTTTAGCTAACAATGATTCAGAAACATTATTGATGGTCAATATGCTTCAAGAGTTAAATGATACTGGAGACCCAATAAATAATTACCATTGGAATAAAAAACTCGCAGACTTATATTATTCTCAAATTGAATTAGTTCCTAGAGATGAAAAAGTAAAATATTGGTTTAAATACTGCACACAATTGTTGTTGGCAGGTGAAAATCAAAATTGTATTAACGAGATTGAGGCTTTATTGCAAAAACAAAACTTAGCATATGAAAACCTAATTAATAAAAGTAACCTTCCACTAATTGAACTTTTAGCCCTTGCTTATCTCAGGCTTGGAGAATACAATAACTGTCAAAATAATCACAATGAGTATTCTTGTATTCTACCATTAGAAAATGATGCTTATCATAAAGATAAAGAAGGATCTAAAAAATCCATAGAGATATACTCGAAGATTTATAATAAATTTCCTCTTGATAAATATAAATGGCTACTAAACCTAGCACATATGACAATTGGAGAATATCCTTTTAATGTTCCAGATAGTTATTACATTAAATTTCCAAATTGGGAAAAAGAAAAAAAAGACTTTCCAAAATTTAAAGAAATTGCCCAAAACATTGGTGTAGCAGAAAATGGTTTATCTGGAGGAGTCAGTCTAGAAGATTTTAATAATGATGGTCTTATTGATGTTTTTATAACATCTTATGGAATGAAAGATCAGTCTAAATTATTTATTAATACTGGATTTGGATTTAAAGATTCCACAGAGGAGGCTGGTTTGGCCGGTTTGGTAGGGGGCTTAAATACTGTTCATGCAGACTATAATAATGATGGTTTTACGGATATATTTATTTTAAGGGGCGCATGGTTGGGTAAAGGTGGAAACCATCCAAATTCACTTCTCAAGAATAATGGTGATGGAACATTTAGTGATGTAACAAAGTCATCGGGGTTATTATCTTTCCATCCGACTCAGACTGCAGCATGGGCTGATGTAAATAATGATGGTCATCTAGATCTTTTTATCGGAAATGAATCAAGATCCAATGAATCACATTCATGTGAATTATATATAAATCAAAAAAACGGAAAGTTTCTAGAGAAATCTTCAGAACACAATCTTTCATCTATCAAAGGTTTTGTTAAAGCTGTTGTATTTGGAGATATTAATAACGATCAATTACCCGATTTATTTATTTCTATGATGGGAGCTCAAAATTTATTGTTTAAAAATGATAATGGAGTTTTTAAAAATATTTCTAAAAGCGCAGGAGTGGAAGAACCAAAATATAGTTTTACAAGTTGGTTTTGGGATGTCAATAATGATGGTTTCAATGATATTTTTATCAGTGCTTACGATGAATCCAATTTAAAAAATCTTTCTGGAGATTTTGTTAAAGAGCTGCAAGGAGATCAGATTATATCTGAAAAGTCAAAATTATTTATAAACAATGGGGATGAAACATTTAGAGAAGAATCAAAATCATTTGGTATGGATATTAGCATGTATGCTATGGGAGCTAATTTTGGTGATTTAGATAATGACGGTTGGCTTGATTTTTATATTGGCACTGGTTCTCCTGAATTTAGTTCTGTAATTCCAAATAGAATGTTTAGAAGTATTGAAGGAAATCAATTTGAAGAAGTCACATCGGCAGGTGGATTTGGTCATATCCAAAAAGGTCATGGGGTCGGATTTGCAGATTTAGACAATGATGGTGATCAAGATATCTATGCTGTACTAGGTGGAGCATACGAGGGAGATGAATATCCAAATATTTGCTTTGAAAATCCAATATCATCTAATAATTGGATAGTACTAGACTTAAAGGGTGTTGACTCTAACAGGAGTGCAATCGGATCACTTTTAAAAATTGAGTTAGATAATGAAAGAAAAATTTATAATTCAATAAATACTGGTGGAAGTTTTGGAGCAAATAGTTTACAGGCTGAAATAGGATTAGGATCATGTAAATCAATAAAAAAATTAACTATCAATTGGCCAAATTCTAAACCACAAATTTTTTATAATATCAACGTTAACAAAAAGTATGAAATAGTAGAAGGCCAAGATGAACTATCAGAAAAAAAATATCTAAAATTAAGAATGAGAGATAATAAAAAAATAAGCCATCATAATTAGAAATATTTATTTTTAAAAATTTACATGAAAAATTTAGTGGAAATCAAAACTTATATTCTAAGTGTTTATTTATCAAATTGATAAACTTTCATCAATTACAATTAAATTAAAAGTGTAGTACCGTTGTCGTATTGAATTAGCAAATATTCATATCTGTTTTTGATACTTTTAATGATATTGAATATAATAGAGTTTCTCCTAAAACAAAAAAATTATTTTGAAAAAATTATTTATTATTATTTTATTTCTTAATTCATGTGAAACGGAAATCCAAGATTCTGATACCTTTATTGAGAAAAGTAATAGTTCTAGTCAATCACAAATTGATGTTGATGGAGATGGAATTTTAGATGATTTTGATCTAGACAATACTACAAGACAAGGTGCTGAAGTTGATGAAAATGGGGTGATGATAAATCCAATTTATCTAGACGAGAATCAGATTACAATTAAAGCTAAAGAATGGTCAATATCAGGTGATATTGGTTTGATTAATGAAATTGAATATGAAGTTATAAGTGAAGATGAGTTAAGAAAAAGAATACTTAATGACGAAGACATTACAAGAATATGTACAAGTAAAATAACTTTAATGACACAACTGTTCAATGATAATAAAACATTTAATCAAGACATTAGTACTTGGGACACTTCTAATGTTAACGGTATGAATTTTATGTTTAATACGGCTGAGGCATTCAATCAAGATATTAGTAGCTGGAACACTTCCAATGTACAAGACATGAATTATATGTTTAAAAACGCTTTATCATTTAATCAAAATATCAGGTTTTGGGACACCTCAAATGTAACTATAATGAGAGATATGTTTAATGGGGCAATTTCTTTTAATCAAGACTTAAGTTCTTGGAATGTTTTGAAAGTTTACGATTGTCAGTCAGTTTTTTTCAACACCCCTAATTGGACTCTCCAAAAACCAAACTTCACTATTTGTAGTCCTTAGAAATTTAGAATTAGATTATAAACATAGTATTTAAATTAATTGAGTTTAAATGTTTGTAAAACATCATTGTTATTTGCAACTAAAATGAATTTTCCGTCATGTGTTTTAATCTCAATCATTTTTTTAGCATCTCCTGGTGTAAAAAAACCACTTTTTGTTAACGGAGTAAATTCAAATTCTCCATTTTTAGTTCCTAATAAAAGAGCACCAATTCCAGCATCATTTCTAGGTGTTTCAATCTCTACCTGATACATATTTCCAATCAAAAGAATATCTATAATCCCGTCGTTATTAAAATCGCTAGTTAAAACATCATTAACTGATGATAACTGAGCACGATATGGTAATTCTTTGGCAGTATAAAAACCACTCCCATTATTGATAAATATTAAACTTGAAAAATCGGTAGCTTTTAAGTTAAGTACATCATTTAATTTTTCACCAAAAACACTTTTTAGATCTAAACTTGCGAACATATCATATTTTTCAAACTTATCTTGTAATTCAGGAATTTGTTGGGAAGAACATGAAAATCCACGTAGAGGATATTGTTTACCGTAATTATAATACGAGAGAACAACATCATTATTACCATTTGAATCAAAATCACCATAATGCACTTCAAAAGGGAATTCTTTAGAGGCTTTATATTTAAAGTTTTCTCCTAAATTTCCAGCTATTAAATCCATATCACCGTCATTATCGATATCCGCTTCATTAATAGAAAACCACCACCCTTTATACTTATCTAATTCAGGAGTTTTTTTCTTGTTAAATACCCCGTTTTCATTTATGTATATAGTTGGAGATGTCCACTCTCGTAAAATAATTAAGTCTTCATCTAAATCATTATCTATGTCTGACCATAGAGCATCATTAACCATACCCCAATTTTTAAAAAGAGAGCTATTGATAGAATCTATTGTAAAAATTCCATTCTTGTTCTCAAGTAAATAACTTGAAGAAGGTTCAGGGTAATGCCATGGTTTTAATTTAGTTCCAATAAAAAGATCAAAATCTCCATCTTTATCATAATCTGACGAAATAACAACAGATCCACTTTCAAAAATCTCTGGTAAAAGCTCTTTTTTAAATTTAAAATTTCCAAAACCATCATTGATATAAAGACGATCCAAGTATATCTGATTTTGGGGTTCAAATTCATTTCCTCCACTCATCACATATAAATCTAAATCTCCATCAGAATCACTATCAATAAATGTAGCATCAATATCTTCTGAGTACTTATGTTTTTCCCATGGGATTGAAATACTTTCTTTAAAAGCATTTTCACTTGTTTGAATAAATAAAGCTCCAGCTTTAGAAGAAGCTCCACCGATAAAAAAATCTTCTAAACCATCTCCATTAACATCTCCTTTTGTTAATGCGGGTCCACTTTGAGAAAACTTATGTGGCAGTAATATTTGTTTTTTGTAATCGTCATAAAAATTTTCTTTGTGAGAATATTTTGGAGCATTATCATTTATTGAGATATCTTTAAAAATAGTTTTATGAATGTAATTTTTATAAATATCTCTATTTGGGTCATATTTAATTGTGTGTAATTTATTCTCTTTTAGAGAATAAAGAACTTGTTTTTTTTGATCAGGCCAATAAATTTCAATGCTATCAATTTTTTTTTCTTTTCCAATTCCAAAATGTATCTCAGATTCACTCGAAGAATACATCCCACGAATACTTGATATTTCAGAATATTGAACATTTCCTGGTGTGTAAAGCACACATTTTGCACCAAAACTGTTTCTATTTTTTTTATTTATTAATTTAAAACGTACATAATTATTATTTGTATTTTCAACACTAAGATTTTTATATAAAAATGGTTTTGAATTAACATTGTTGATTACAATTTCAAGATCTCCATCATTATCTAAATCAGCATATGCAGATCCATTTGAAAAAGAGGGTTTATCCAATCCCCATAATGATGTCGTATTTTCAAAATCAAAACCTCCTTTATTGTTGAACATATAATTAGGAAGTTTAACACTTGGTAAAATTGATAAAACCTCATTTAAAGGTAAAATATCCCAAATATCAATGTCTCCTTGACTTGGGTTATTTTTTATATACTCCTTAATATAATTTTTGACAAATTGATCTACTTCTTTATCCGCATCAGTGTTTCTGATATCACGAAGTAATCCATTTGTTATGTGTACATCACGTAATCCATCATTATCAAAGTCTGCAATAAGGTTAGACCAACTCCAATCTGTTGAAGACATGCTCGAAAAATGAGCAATTTCACTAAAACTCTCATTCCCATTATTCAATTGCAGGGCGTTAAACATATATTGATAATGCCCCCCTTTTGATACTACATTCCAGAAATCTTGGGGATTCATGCCACTCATATTAGACTTTATTCTAAAATTATCTTCAGCTACCATATCTAAAGTCATAAAGTCGGTGTATCCATCGTTATTTATATCAGCTGCATCTATCCCCATGCTATAAAACGATGTGTGACGTAAGGCTTTTTCAGTTTGATAACTAAATGTCCCATTTCCGTTATTGATGTATAAAAATTCGGGAACATCAAAATCATTTGTTACATATAGATCTGGCCATCCATCGTTATTTAAATCTGAAGCAATAGCACTACTTGGATAACCCGTTCTCAAAAGATTTGCTTCAACAGTTACATCTTCAAAAAATTCATTATTAATATTTCTATATAGTCTAGAACTATACTTTGGTTGAATTAGATCTTGACCAGAAAAGGGTGAATAACTTCCTCGGTTAGGTGGATGATTCATTACAAAAAGATCTACAAAACCATCCCTATCATAATCAAAAAAAACAGATTGTCTCGAGCGCTGGTTATCTGCAACACCCCATTTTTCTGCAGCTTCAATGAATTTGAAATCTCCTTGGTTTAAATAGAGTTTATTTTTACGCCTTTCGGGTTCAAAATCATAAAGTTCTTTACTAACATAAATATCTAAAAGCCCGTCTCCATTAACATCAGCTATTGCTACCCCCGAAGACCAATTTCCGTCATCTATAATCCCTGACAAAGGGGTCATTTTTTCAAAAACTAAGTTTCCCTTGTTTTTATAAATTTCATCACCTACCAAATTACCAGTTAAATAGATATCAGTTAACCCATCATTGTTAAAATCAGCTAACCCAACGCCACCACCGCCATAAAAATTAGCATAAAGTAGAATGTTTTGTTCTTTAGAATCCTTGATAATATTATTAAAATCAAGTCCTGATTTATCAGAATCTACAAGATTAAATAAACTTTTTTGTGAAAGTAATGAAGCTGTTCCAGCAATAAAACATATTAAAATTAGTAATCTCATTTTTGATTCCCAAAATTTAGTTATTATTAAATAAAGGTAAAGTTTTAAGCATTAAACACTTAAATGAAATCCTAGATTTTAACTGATTTTTGATTATTTTTTAAAAAAAAGAAAGATGAAACAATTGTTTCATCTTTCTTCATGGACATAAAATTAAAAACTAACTAACTAACTAAAATCATAACTTTAATTTCCATTTAATTATCCCACCAAACCCTTGTTGTTTGAGTATTTGGACCTTGACGGCTGATCATTTCGTTATAATTCTCAGTATTAACACTACCTTCGGCTGCTTCGTTAAGAATTAACCTTCTAGGTATTGTACCGTTTGTTAAATTTGTTGGATGAGCCGGTCTACCGCCAAACGGCTTAAGAGCGGGGAAACCTGTTCTTCTCCAATTAGCAAAAGACTCAAAAAAGTCAAAGAAAGAAGCAGCCCAAAATTGTTCTCCAATCATTTCATCCCATTTTGATGAATCGTATGGATTAGCTGTTAAATACGTAGCCACGTCAGCGTCACTTACCTCTAGTGAAGCTCCCCACATTGCCCATTGTTTCATAGCAGCCTTAACACCATTATTGTAGTGTTGTTCAGCAGTCGTATGATCCCCACTGGAGGCGGAGTTCTCAGCTAACATTAATACTGTTTGAGGATAGGTTAAAAACATTCTTGGTGAATCAAGTTTTGTAATTGCTGGGTTTACATCTGCATAATCCGACCATGTGATACCCTCAGCTTCCATTTCACTTAAATTTCCATAACCATATGGTATTCCTGCTTTAGGTCCATTTGGATTAGCGATTATATTTAATCTAGGATCGTTATGGTCTGAAAGCCAGTCATAGATTGTTTTACCTAAACGTGCTGGTTCATAACGAGGCACATAGGTACCCCAAGCATTTCTATTTAAATCTGTTGGGCCATTTGTGTGCTCCATGTATGCATTATCTTCTAATGATTGCATAACACCACCAGAAATTGCTTTGTTTACATAAGTTGAAGATGTTGACGCATCTACATTTTTAATTCGCATAGCAAGGCGAAGCATTAAAGAATTACCAAACTTTTTCCATTTAGATGTGTCACCATTAAAAATAATATCAGAATCTCCTAATGTAGTTGATCCTCCAATTTGAGATACAGCTTGATCTAACTCATTTAACATATCCATATAAATAGACTCTGCACTATCATAGACAGGGCGAACATTACCATCTAGAAAACCTCTTCCTGCTTCAAAATACGGAGTATCACCGTAGGTGTCAACAATTTTATGAAAAATAAATGCTCTCCAAATTCTTGCAATACCCATTTCAGAACCAGAATTTCCTTCTGCATCAAGTTGAGCGATTATATCAACTACAGATTTTATAGTTGTCCCATATTGAGTTTCCCACCAAGCATAATTCAAATCTTGTCTGAGGGTATAAATACTTCCTTGAGGGAATTGAATATCGAGAACTTGTTGCACTAATTGTCCCGCACAAAGAATTTCTGTAAATGACACCTCGTATTCTTCACCAGCAGATTTAAGAAATAAATAAGCAAATTTTGGATTTACTCCTAAATCAGCACTTGCTGTAGGATTAACGTTCAGTTCTTCGAAGCCTTTATCATATTCACATGATGCGAATATAAAGGCAATTGTTAAAAATAATATATTTAATTTTTTCATCGTAGTTTATAATTTTAAGTTCACAGAAAATCCGATCGACTCTCCAATTGGCATCGCAATACCTTCAACACCAAGAGCTCTTGATTGGTAGTAAGCTTCAGGATCAATATTAGGAACATCTTTAAAAATAAATCCCAGGTTGTTCCCAACAAGACCAACACTTACTCTTTTTATAAAAGTATTTTCAAGAAGTGATTGAGGAAAGTTATATGAAAGTGAAACTTGACTTATTCGTAAAAAATCATTATCATAAACATTTCCTTCTCCAAGAGCAGCTGCATTAGTACCAGCGGCATTACCTGTATTCCAGTATAACTGAAGATCAGCTTCAGAAACTTGAGGCATGGCAGAACCGTCTTCCATAACTCCTATAGGAATAAAATTACTTCGTGATCCGTTAGGAGCAGTATCTTGGTGTAATCCTAATGATTTCATTCTAGCATTCGTGTTAGAAATAATACTTCCGCCATACTTTCCTTCAAAAAATACATTAAGAGAAAAGTCTTTGTAACGAAGATTTGTTCCAAAACCAACGGTTGTAGGTGCAACACCTAATCCAATTACTTCATTATTGTTTTCACTTTTTGGAATTGGTATACCATTTACTAAAGAATGAACAATATTTCCTGCTGAGTCTCTAACATACTTATTACCGTAAATTACTCCATAAGGTTGGCCTTCTTGAATTCCAATGTTAGTTTGAAAAAGTTGACCAGTTGCTAATTGGATATTATTTCCAGCCTCGTCAGTTTTAACAACAATATTTGTATTGTTAGTATAATTAAAACTAAAATCTAAGCCTAAATCTGATTTATCTATCACATTTGCTCTTAAAAGTAATTCAATACCTTCATTAGACATTTCACCTAAATTTATTAAAGTACTCCCAAATCCAGATCCCGTCGATGCAGTTGCATTCACAATATCTCCAATTGTAGTGTTTTTGTAATATGCCAAATCAAGAGAAATTTTATTGTTTAGCATTTTTAAGTCTAAACCAACCTCTATTTCATCTTTTTGAAAGGGTGTTAGACCCTGATTTGGGATAGCATTACCATTTATAACCCCGAGTGGACTTCCTAAATGTCCTGAACCAGTTAATCCATATGTAAGTGACAATGAATATGGGTTATCAGCTCCACCAGCTACCTGAGAAACACCACCTCTTAATTTAGCAAAGCTAAAGAAGCTAGGTAATGCTACTAAGTCTGAAAGAATAACGGATAAACTTGCAGAACCATACAAATCATTATTTGGTGTTGTTTTTCCTGGCGCTGAAAGCGTTGAAAACCAATCATTCCTTGCAGTTACTGATAAATAAATTTTGTCTTGATATGAAAATTCAGTAGATCCATAGACAGAATTTATTTTTTTACCACCGTAACTATAAAGGGGTGATTGACTTGCAGTATTTAAAATAGTATATAGCTGAGGAATAACAGTCTGATCACCAAAAATACCCACGGCCTCATTTTGAAATTCAAAAGTACCTGTTCCTACAAATCCATTAAATGAAATATCATTAGTAATATCTAAATTGTCAGTACCAATGAAAAAGTCAGCATCGTATTGCTTAATTGTTTGGGTTTGCTCAAAAAGTTGCCCCTTTTCATTATAAGCTACTCCAGGTTGGAATAATGGAGCTCCACCGATTGGATTATTGTTAAAATGATTAGTTCCCCTATCCATACCAGCTTGTCCTCTTAAATACAGAAAATCAGTTATGTCATATTTAATATTCACATTTGCTAAAAGTCTGTCCTTATTAGCCGAGGTAATATTATTAAATTTAGCGAACCATGGATTAGTTGTAAAAAGACCAACATAAGGTTTATACTCGTTTTCACCGTCAGATGTACCGTTTCCTTCTGGCCCTATGAAATTATTTATATCAACATTAGGAGCAAAATCGCGAACTGCACCGTTTGGACTCATAGGAGCAGTTGCCATTACAACATTTCCATTTTCTTCGGTTTCAGAATATTTGATACTGGCATTTACTGTGACCTCATCAGAAAGCTTTTGAGATGAAGAAAAATTAACTGAGTTCCTATTTAGCTTAGAAGTATTAATAACATCCTGACTATCCATTTTAGTAAATGAAATACGAGTACTTCCTTTTTCAGTATTTGAAGTAAATGCAGCAGAATTTGTTAAACTTATTGCATTATCATATAATGAACTCATATTATCATAAACTTTACCCCCACCTATACTGGGTCCCCACGAACTAAATGGATCTGAATCGCCAACGGCGACATCACCGAAGGTACCGTTACCATATTGAGTTTGAGGATTGAATAAACCATTAATGGAAGTAAATTGAGTTTGATTAGAAAGCTCAATTCCAATACCTTGTTTTTCTGCACTACCATTTTTAGTAGTTATTAAAATAACACCGTTAGATGCTCTTGAACCATAAAGCGCTGCCGCAGCCCCACCTTTAAGTACACTAACATTTTTTATGTCATCAGGGTTGATAGCTGATAAACCATCTCCGTTATCAACCCCTCCCCATTCTCCAGCAGCACCAAGTTGCTCATTTTGAATAGAAATACCATCAACTATATATAAGGGCTGATTATTTCCTCCAAAGGAACTATTTCCACGTATAACTACTCTTGTGGAATTCTTTACACCAGATGCGTTGCTATTTATAGATACCCCAGCGATTTTCCCTCGAAGAGCCTGAAGCGGATTTGTTGATTTAACTCTACTTAATTCGTCACCCTCAACTTGTGTAACTGAATAGCCGAGAGCTTTTGTTTTTTTCTCAAATCCAAAAGTTGTAACGACTACTTCTTCTAATTCATTACCCTCTTTAAGTTGGATAGTGAAATCATCCGTAAGATTTGAAATTTTGAGTTCAAAAGTTTCAAAACCAACAAAAGATATTTCCAAGACATCATCTATAGATGCATCAATACTAAATTTACCATCAAAGTCTGCTGAGACTCCATTCGAAGTGTTTAAATTTAGAATCGTGGCCCCTGGAAGAGGTAAACCCTCACTGTCATTAATTATTCCTGAAATTGATTGCGCATTTAACGAAATCGAAAAAACAAAGAATAAAAATGAAGTAAATATAATGTATTTGTATATTTTCATTTTTAATAATTTTAGTTAAAATATTAATTCAAAAATATATTATGTATGGATAATTGGCTACGAATTATTTACTACAATCCTACGTCAATTCCATAAATGCTTAAAATATACTACTACATTGATACTACAAAAACTTTAAATTATTTATTAAAAACCAAAACACTTAATTAATTCAGAAGTATATTTATATGTTCACAATAAAAACATTTTTGAAAAAAGCATTACTTCTTAGCGTATTTTTTTTAATCACATACAAGTCTTCTTATGGGCAGGAGTGGTCTTATCTATTAGATTCAATTGATAAGTATAAAGAGTATGATCCCCAAAAATCATTAAAATTTGGTTTTCAAGCTTTAGAACAAGCTGATTTTGATCAAATTTCGTATGATTTATATGATTTAAATTTCAAAATGGCTTCAGTTTTTTATCTAACTAAAAATTATGAAAAATCTTTTCAATTTTTAACTACATCTCTTGCTGTTTTCGAGTTAATACCAACTAAAGAAAGAAGATTTAAGTTCATTAAAAAACCTCCTTGGCTTTTACTTCTACTAGGAAATGTCTATTCCAGATTAGAGAGATATGAAAGAGCAAAAAAAATCTATAGTGAGGCAATTTTAAATTTTAATTTAATTGAAGAGGAGGCTGAAAAAAATTATGGATTAAATACCACTGATGATTCCTTGGGAAAGTTATACTTAAATCAAAACGATTATGATGAAGCAGAAAAATATTACAAACGATCATTAGAAAGGAGAATTAATTTTGGAAGAGCATCAGATATAATGTTTTCTTATTCTCTGCTAACAGAACTTCATTTTAAAAACAATCAAATAGAATTAGGGCTTGAATATTTAAAATTAGCTGAAGATTTGTTTAAAAACTCAAAAACTGATAGTAAGTCAGAAACTACAATTTTTTATTCCCTAACTATTTCTTCATTCGCATCTTATTTAAAAACTAACGGTAAAATCTTAAAAGCATTAGATTTATTTAAAGAAGCAAAAAATCTTATTATAAATTATTCTGACATATACCTTCAAGAGGTAAATTTTTCGATATCAGAATGTCTTTATGAATTAAAAAAATATGATCAATCAAATGAAATTATTTTAGAGAATTTAAATAGTGAATTCTCTGACGTAAATAGTATAGTAAATAACTATCAGTTATTATTAAAAAGTTATTCAGCACAAAAAAGGTTTAAGGATTTGCTTTCAATAAATGATTCTTTGAAATATTATTCATCAAAACAAAATAAGATTAATAGCATTTCTTTTATTGATTTAGAGACTCAGCTTATTATGGCGGAAAAACAAAAAGAATTGAATCTAAATAAAATAAAGTACAATAAATATCAATATCTCTTTATAATATTCATTTTATCATTCGTTGGAGTTGTTATAATTCTATATTATAATTATAATTATCAAAAAGAAAAAAATTCACGTTTAGATCTTGAAAAGAAACAAATCATGAATGAGCTTGATTCCAAAAACGTAGAATTAGTTAGCAAAGCAAATTTTATTATGCAAAGAAATGAATTTCTAATAAACCTTAATTCTAAAGTAGATAAAATTTCACCAGATAAGGTAAAAAAAGAAATCTCAAGTGTTATTAATGCTGAAAAATCCTATGAAGAATTTGACAAAATATTTACTCAAGTATACCCAGGATTTTATGAAAATTTGAGATCGAAGCATAATTTATCTCAAACTTATCTCAGACTTGTTGCTTATATAAAAATGAATGAGAATAATAATGAAATAGCGACTCTTAGTGGAGTTTCATTAAGAACCGTCGAAACACAGCGCTATAGGTTATCAAAAATATTAAAATTAAAAGATGACCAAGACTTAGACTCTTACATAAAGAATATATAGTTTTATAATATTAAATTTTCATATTTAAAAGCCTTGAATTTATTAAACTAATTCTTTATTCATTAGAATGATTAACCACTTTTGGTAAATCAATATCAAATCAAACTTTCTAATATTTTTTAATCTGATTTTAGTAATAATGCAAAAAATTAAAGATTGGTGTGTTTACATAGTTGAGTGTTTTGATAAAACTTTGTACACTGGAATTACAACAGATCCAGAAAGAAGAATCATTGAACATAACGATTCTAATAAAGGGGCTAAATATACTAGAAATCGAAGACCAGTAAATTTGGTTTATCTAGAAAAAAATCATGATAAATCAACCGCATCTAAACGTGAAATTTTCATTAAAAAATTATCTAGAGAAGATAAATTAAAACTAATAGGGACAGAATACCTAAAGTGATGTATTGGTTGTCTTTTTATGAATTCGAATTTAGTACAAGTATTTAATTTATTGTACTTTTAATGACCTATTAAAACTCACTTATGTATTTACAATTATTCAATTTTTTTTTAGCCACAATATTTTCTTTCATAGGGACAACTATTCCGACTAATTTTGATGAAATTCAAGATTTTCAAGGCAAGGCGTATTACTTTTCTAAATCTACTATGGATTTGGGATCATGGGGAGCAAGAATGAGTGAAGTTCAAAAAAAAGATATTAAAAATCGACTAAAAAATAGATTAGAAAAAACCTACGTTCTAACCTTTGATAAAGATGAGTCCATATTTAAAGAAGAAGAAAAAGTAGATGCAATTTCTGGTGCCACTGATTCATGGGGAAGTAATTTTGCAAGAGGTAAACAGTATAAAAATGTTAGTAGTAATCAATTAATCCAGGCACAGGAGTTTTATGGAAAGCGTTTTTTAGTGAAAGATGAATTACAAAAAATTGAATGGAAAATGGGTTCAGAATCAAAACAAATTGGACAATATTTGTGTTTTAAAGCAACTGCAGTTATTCCTACTGATGAATTAACCTGGTATGATTTTTCTTGGAATGATTTATCTTCTGATGAAGAGGATAAAGACATTGAATTAACTTCAGTTGAAGCATGGTATACACTTCAAATTCCGTTAAATCATGGCCCTGCTGAATATTGGGGTCTTCCTGGACTTATTTTAGAAGTTAGTGCAGGTAATACTACAATGCTTTGCTCTCAAGTGATTATAAATCCTAAAGAAAAAATCGAAATCAAATCTCCTAATAAAGGAAAAGAAATTAATAAATCTAATTACAGTCAAACAGTTCAGAGTAAAATGCTTGAGATGAGAAATAACCGAGGTAGAAGAAGAGGTTAATCAGTTAGCTTTTTTAAAAGATCAATCTCCAGTTATGATTAAAAACATTTTCTTATTCTTTTTATTCTTAAGTATTACTTCCTATGGACAAGTTAAACTAGAAGGTATTGTTAAGGATAGCTTAAAAGCCCCATTAGAATCAGCTAGTTTAGTAGCGATTGATCAAAAAACAAATAATTTAGAATCTTACGTTCTTACCGATATTAATGGTAAATACAAGTTAAACCTTAAAAATAATAGTAATTATAAAATACAAGTTAGCTATATAGGTTTACGAACCATTAATGAAACCCTGGACACTAAAGAAGGTGATATCTTAAAAGATTTTGTATTAAGGTCTGACATAGCTTTGGATGAAGTAATTGTCAAAATGCCGGTAGTGGTAAGAGGCGATACTTTAATATATGATGCCGATTCATTTAAAAATGGTTCTGAAAGAAAGCTAGAGGATATAATTGATAAGCTACCGGGTGTTGAAATTAATGAAAGTGGTCAAATTGAAGTTGAAGGCAAAGTTGTCAATAAATTAATGGTCAATGGTAAAGACTTTTTTGACGGTGACACTAAAATTGGCACCAAAAACATCCCGTCAAGTGCTGTTGATAAAATTCAAGTGTTACGAAATTATGCTGAAGTTGGTCAGCTGAGTAGTGTTAGAAACAACCAAAATAACTTTGCTATAAATATTAAATTAAAACAGGGTAAGGAAAGTTTTTGGTTTGGAAATGTTACTGCAGGTGCTGGAAATTCTCCAGATGAAAAACTGTATTTAGTTCAACCTAAATTATTTTATTATAATCCCAAATACAGCATTAATTTTATAAGTGATTTAAATAATATTGGTGAAGTAGCTTTATCCAGAAGAGATATTAGAGGTTTTGGTGGTGGGTTTAATGCTCCAAGCAGGCAAAGTGGAACGAGTATAAATCTTGGGGATAATAGCTTAAATTTTTTAACAAACCAACGTAATGCTTTAAAAATAGAGAACAAGCTTGCTACGATGAATTTTAGTTATTCTCCCAATAAATCACTCGATTTAAGTGGTTTTTTGATTTATAACAATAGTCGAATTCTTTCCAATGAATTTAACCGAATTCAATATACCAATCCAGATTTAGGCATCCCAGATGAGGCAACTGAACAATCAAATACTGAACTCTCAAATCAAGGACTTCTTAAGTTGAGTACCTCATACAAGCCTAATGGCATGAATCAAATAGATTATGATATTTTGGCCAGGATATCAAATGATTCTCAAACAAAAAACAACTTTTCTTCTATTCTTGGAAATACAGACCAACTCGATGAAGTAACTCCTTATAGTATAAATCAAAACCTTAGTTATTATTATACTCTTGATGAGAATAATATTTTTGCTTTTGCAGCCCAAAATTTAATTAAAAATGAAAATCCCTTCTATAATGCAGTACTAGAAAATAATTTAGATGAACTGGATCCTTTTGATTCAACGGCATCAGCACTAGGATTGGATACTTCAAAGGAAAATTATAATCTAAGCCAAAACAAAAAAATTCTGTCTAATCAACTAGATGCTAAGCTCGATTATTACCATATTATTAATCCAAAAAGTAATATAAATTTAACACTGGGTACTCTTTTGAGTCGACAGGAATTCAATTCAAATATTTTTCAATTTCTGACAAGTGGATCTAATTTACAGCCAATTCCTTTATTTAATAATGGATTAGCAAAAAATGATATAGAATACACTTTTACAGACGTATACCTTGGTGCACATTATCGATTTAAGACTGGTATTTTCACCTTTACACCAGGTTTTTCTGTTCATGCTTACGGAAATAAAAACATTCAATTTGGCGAAACCGTTTCAGATAAATTTTTAAAAATATTACCTGATTTTGAAACTAGAATCCAACTAAAGAAAGGAGAGTCACTGACTTTTAATTATAATATGCGTAATCAATTTACAGATGTAACACGATTGGCACGAGGCCTAGTTTTTAATGATTATAATAGCTTACAATATGGAGAACCTGATTTACAAAATGCACTATCACACAATTTGAGTTTACTCTACAGCAGTTTTAATCTTTTTAATTATACCAATGTTTTTGCAAGAGCATCTTATTCAAATAATATAGATCAAATTAGAGGATTAACAAATTTTGAAAATGTAATACGTACAAGTACTTTTTTTAATTCAAATTTTGCTGATGAAAACTTTAATATTTTTGGACGTATTCAAAGAACATTTGGCAAAGTAAGAGCCAGTTTAAACACTAATTTTAATTACAGTAAAATCAATCAATTTATTCAAGATAGACAATCGTTAAACGAAAGGTTTACCCAAACATTTACTCCTGGTATTAGAACGAATTTTAAGGTTGCTCCAAATATTAGTCTTCGATACCGGTATAGTATAACAAACAATATTCAGGGTAGTAGAGAAACTAAATTTATTACTAAAGTTCCTTCTCTAGAGTTTGATGCATTTATTGTAGAAAAATTTACTTTTAAAACTAATTACAGCTTAACTACGCAAGATCAAGTTGATGGAGAATCTGAGTCTTTTCAAATTTGGGAGGCAACACTTTCTTATAGAAAAAATAAAGATGCTAAATGGGAATATGAGTTTAAGGGGACTAACTTATTGAATGTAAATTCTCAAGTAAGAAACAATGCGAACAATATATCTGTTTTTAATTCTGTAACATTTATTCAGCCAAGATTCTTAACTTTTAGAGTAGTATATCAGCTTTAAAGATCATTTTTATATGACAAATTCATCTTTTTTTAATCACAAAAAAATTAAGTGAATAATTGGATTGTATGCAGGAAGTGTAATGGTCAAGGAAAAATTAGCAGGAAACTTTCTAAAGTTAGTATGCAGAATTTCCAAAAGGGCGTACTTCAATTTAATAAAAATAGCGCTGGAGAGAATACTACTACTATTTTAAAGCGACATCTATATGCATGTAAAACTTGTAAGGGCTCAGGACTTATTATTTCTGATGTCCCTCCCTCAGCTAATAAAAATCTGTATCCTAACCTTGCTATTATTGGTGGTGGAATTGCTGGAGTAGCTCTGGCAGTAGCTTGTTTACACCGAAGTATTCCTTTTACCCTTTACGAACGTGACACTAATTTTGAAGCACGTTCACAAGGATATGGACTTACATTACAACAAGCGAGAAAATCTATTAAGGGTTTTGGACTTTTCAAATTAGATCAGGGTGTGGTTTCATCAAGACATGTCGTACACACAACGGATGGGAAAGTAATTGGTGAATGGGGTATGAGGAAGTGGATGCCAACAAAGGAGGTTTCTGCTTTAAAGCCTTCAAATATTCATATTGCGCGCCAATCTTTGCGCTTAGAATTACTTAACCAACTTGGTGGATCTAATTTTGTGAAATGGGACCATAAGCTCGTTGCAATTCAAAAAGATACCGCTAAAGGGGTTAAGTTACGTTTTAAAGTAAATGGTAATTTAAGGGAAACAAGTGCAGATTTAGTTGTGGGGGCAGATGGAATTCGAAGTACTGTTCGAAAGCTGATGCCTTTCAAGGATAATGATTTTTTACATTATTTGGGATGTATTGTGATATTAGGAATTTGTCCTTTGAAAAAACTTAAAGATCTAGAAAGCCCTTTGCTAGATTCAGCGACAGTATTTCAAACTGCAAATGGCAAAGAACGTATTTATATGATGCCCTATACGACAGACTCAGTTATGTGGCAACTTAGTTTTCCTTTATCAGAAAAAGAAGCTAAAGAATTGAATACCGAAGGAACAAAAGCACTTAAGGAAGAAGCGTGTCGCAGAACTCAGTGGCACAATCCTATTCCTCAGATTATTTCAGCTACCAACGAAGCACAAATTTCCGGATATCCCGTGTATGACCGTGAACTACTCAAACCAGAATTGTTCGAAAATGCTACTAAAGTAACGCTAATTGGCGATGCTGCTCACCCAATTGTCCCTTTTCTAGGTCAGGGTGGTTGCATGGCTTTAGAGGACGCGTATATTTTTGGGAAGCTATTAATTAAAAATAGAGATGATATTGCTCATGCCCAG
>ERZ767114.248-NODE-248-length-34536-cov-3.541281_pt1 | contig 34536 bp, 28 predicted proteins | sample MGYA00374952_ERZ767114 | MGnify/ENA primary metagenome ERZ767114 (study PRJEB28939, sample SAMN06267156) | marine metagenome | isolation source: Columbia River Estuary | place: USA:Columbia River Estuary, USA | collected 2012-05-05 ... | reverse complement strand
CAGTGTTCGCGCTATTCGCGCTTTTTAACCTCCCTTTGCTTTCTTAACTAAGTCAACTTTTTCTTTTAGAAAGTTTATTTCACTCATCTGGAAAATAAGTATCTATCCAATATTGGTATAAGTGAGGGTCTTTGCCTAATCTATGTCTTAACATTTCCCAAATAACATATTGTCTTAAATACAGTCCACTATCATCACCATATAGGTCAAGATTCTCATTTAGTAATTCTCTAAAATAGTCATACTCCTCTTTTGATAATGGTGGGAATTTTTCTTCTGAATATCTCATTTAATTTCTTTTTGTTCTTGTTTTGCTTTTAGAAGTCCGCAGAACTCTCTAAAGTCAAATCCTTTCTCTGCATCTGCTGGAGCTTCTAGACCAAACGATTTATATATTTGTGTGCTAACTGGCGTGCTTGGTTCTATAAATAAATTGTCATCTGTTGCCTTAGGTAGTATGTAAGAAGCTAATCTTGTTCTTAACTCCATTCTTCCGTTTAAATCTAAAGACATCCAATCTTTAATAAACTGCTGCTCATCAAATAAAATACTATGAAGAAATTCTCTATTTGCTTTAGTTAACTTATTTAAACTACCCTTAGGTCTACCAGTAGCTAACTTGTGTCCTTTTTGAAATGTCATACAATACTTTTTAATAAACTATCCTAAATAAACAACCCTATACATATAAACGTTTGAAAACACTAACCGTTATATATTTTTAAGTATTATTTTAATGTGTAGCAAACGCTAAAAATTTGCTTAGCAATGCTCAAGCACCGCTTAAGCCACCCTTAAGCACCGCTACATTTTACTCTGTTAATCAAAAAATTACTATTAAATTCTTCTTCTTGCTTCACATTATTCATCTACATCATCATTTACATTAACATCTTCATTTACATTAACATCTTCATTAGGTTATTCTTGGTTATTGTTAGGTTTTATCTTGGTTACTGGTCTACCGCCTTTACAACCATTCTTCCACTTTCTTAAGTTAGCATCAATATTAGGTTTACTAAGAATCCAGAATGAAGACATATAATCACTAATATTTTTACTGTTATCTACTTGATTTAATGCATACTCAAAGATTAATTCATAATAGGTCAATCTATCTGCATCAGGAAGGTGTTTAGCGGCTTCGTACCAGCTTCTGTAGCACACAAAGGAATCTTTTCTTTTCTTACTCATAACTATTGATTTAAAAGATTATTTACTTCCTCAGCTTTGTAGTATACTCTATTACCAATGAACTTAGGTTTTATAATACCTTCTTTAGACCAATTGATTATAGTTTGTTTTGATACGCTTAAATAGTCAGCTAACTGTTGTCTTGTAAGCAGCTCCTTGCTGCCCAGTTTTTCAACATCTAAAAGAATCTCTTTTTTTAGTTGTTCTTTCATCCATTCAAACTCTTGGTGCAATTGTTCAACTGAAACTACTGCTACCTCCATTTGTTTATTTTTTAAGTTTTAAAATTTAATGACACAAATAAAAATGATAGTTTGTGTAGAAAAAATACACACCACTACACAATGAAACTTTACAGGTAGAAAAGAAAAAAGGACTTACAATAAGCACATATATAAGCACACATTGTAAATCCTTATCTGTTAAGAGTTGTCCCACTAGGGCTCGAACCTAGACTCTTCTGTACCAAAAACAGACGTGTTGCCAGTTACACCATGGGACAATTTTGGATGCGAATTTACTTTCAATTTTTTATCCTACCAAATTTTTTACTTGTGTATTAACGCTGTTTTTAATCTTCTAAGGCTATAAATATATATTTTAACGTTTATTATAGATGTATTTTTCTATTTTCGCTATACATATTTTATTAAATGAGCTACAAAAAATTAAATAATATAACTGGCTGGGTTGTTTTTGCAATAGCAACCTTTGTATATCTCTCTACTATGGAGCAAACCACAAGCCTTTGGGATTGTGGGGAATATATTACCACAGCAAATAAGCTTGAGGTTGGTCATCCTCCCGGAGCTCCATTTTTTATGATGTTAGGTAGGTTGTTTTCTGCTTTTGCAAGTCCAGAAAATGCAGCAATGATGATTAATTCTATGTCGGCATTAAGCAGTTCTTTTAGTATCTTATTTTTATTTTGGAGTATAACTATGTTGGCTAGAAAAATGGCAATGCTAAATGGTGAAATTGATAGAAATTCTTCATTTGCCATTATCGGAGCTGGTTTAATTGGTGCACTTTCCTATACATTTACCGATTCTTTTTGGTTTTCGGCAGTTGAAGGGGAGGTTTATGCCATGTCATCTTTCTTTACAGCAATTGTCTTTTGGGCCATTTTAAAGTGGGATATTGAAGACGACCAGTATAGCGAATCGAAAGAGAAATCCAACTCTACTCATCCAAATAGATGGATATTATTTATATGTTATATGATAGGGCTATCAATAGGAGTTCATTTACTTAACTTATTGGCGATTCCAGCAATTGTTTTTGTTATTTACTTTAAAAAATATGATTTTAGTTGGAAATCATTTTTCTTAGCTGGCTTGGCTTCTTTAGTGGTTTTGGGAACTATACAAAGTATTATTATCCCAAGTACAGTTTCACTTGCCGATTGGGTAGAAAGACTATTCACCGATAGTTTTGGACTTCCTTTTAACAGTGGCGCATTTTTCTTTTTAGGATTAATTATTTTTGCGATTTTTGCTGGATTAAGGTGGACTAATAAGACTGGAAGGGCTTTACTAAATACTGCTATTTTATCCCTTGCCTTGGTCTTAATGGGTTATTCTTCATTTGTAATGATATTGGTAAGGTCTAACGCAAACCCTCCGTTAGATGAAAACAACCCAGAAACTTTATCTCAACTGCATTCATATTTAAAAAGAGAGCAGTATGGAACTTGGCCTATTCTTTCTGGAAGATTTTGGAACTCCCCAGCTTATTCAGACTGTAGTGAAGACCATTTAGGGCCTGACAAAAGTAGTTTTATGAAAGTTTTTTCATTAACATGTAAGAGTAATACTCAAGAAGTTCTAAGTAAAGATACTAGCGATATTAAAAAATTAATTAAGCCACTCAATCTCCACATTAGGTTTTTTAAGGGCAGAGAGTCTAACAAGTTTAGATATTCATTGGTAGAGAAAAAACTATCCTTTATGAATGAATGGGCTTTATATCAATTTAAAGGTCAATGTGATACAATTAATTTAGAACTATTAAATAAAAATCTTCCTAAAGTACTTTCTTTCCAAGACGAGATAACAAAAGGATATATAGATAATCTTAAAGGAAAAAGAGGTGACAAATTATACTTACCAGAGTATACAACGCTTTTTCCTAGAATGTATAGACAAGGAGAAGGTTCAAAATATAAAGTTTGGTGTGGTTATGAAGGAAATACTAACAAACCTCTCCCAGCTTTAGGGCAAATAAATAAAATGCTTCAGCAAAGTTATACTGATAGATACCAGCAATATAAGGCTTTGATGTCTTATGCTAATAATACTAGTGCACCAGATAATAACAGGCAGTATTTAAGAGATATTGCTACTGATCTTTCTAAAGACGGTTTGTTTTTGCCATCATTTACAGAAAACTTACAATTTTTATTTCAATACCAGCTCAATTGGATGTATTTACGTTATTTTCTGTGGAATTTTTCAGGTCGTCAAAATGATATTCAAGGATATGGTTTAACTGGTGGAAGTGGAAAAATATTGGAGGGAAACTGGCTAACTGGATTAGACTTTATTGACGATCAAAGATTGGGACCGCAAGAAGGTTTATCTGATGATATAAAGCTCAACAAAGGATATAATAGATACTTTATGTTGCCTTTAATTTTAGGTTTAATTGGATTTATCTACCAACTTTTTAAACATCCTAAGGGTTGGTTTGTCGTGTTCTTGCTCTTCCTGCTTACCGGAATTGCAATTGTTATTTACCTAAATCAGAAGCCTGGAGAGCCTAGAGAAAGAGATTATGCATACGCTGCCTCATTCTATGCTTTTGCCGTCTGGATAGGTCTTGGAATATGGTCATTATTCGATTTTGCAAAGAATGCAAACTTTGAACATTTAAAAAAGTTAGCAATGTATATTCTTGGTGGAAGTGGCCTTATTTTATTAGCTCAATATGTTTCTGGAAATGGACTGACTTTTGGTTTAAGTATGGCTTATATGAGTGTTGTATCAGTATTACTTTTTGGATTGATGTACTTTTTAGGAAAAAATTATCCTTCTCATATTATGATTCCTATTATTCCTATTGCATTAGGATTATTTGTGCCTAGTGTTTTGGCGTATAACAATTGGGACGATCACAACCGGTCAAACAGGTCTACAGCTAGAGATTTTGCGGCCAATTATTTAAATTCTTGTGACTATAATGCAATTCTTTTTACTAACGGAGATAACGATACTTTCCCACTGTGGTATATTCAAGAAGTAGAAGGTGTAAGAACAGATGTAAGAGTTGCAAATATGTCTTTATTAAGTACCGATTGGCATATAAATCAAATGAAAAAAAGAGCTTATGATTCAGATCCACTTCCCATAAATATGAGAGAATCTGTTTATAGAAGTGGTAATAGAGACTATGTTTTAATTAGCCCGAACGATAACACAAAATATAAATCAAATTCTAAAAGGTTAAAAATTCAAAAGACACTTAGCAATTTGAAAAATTCACTAGTTCAAAATGGGCTAAATGAAAAAGCTGTAATTGAACTATTTAAACAGGTTTATTGGCTGAAAGATATTGCAGATTCTCTTAAAAAAGATGATTTAGATTATAAAAGTAATTCGTTAAGTGCTAGAACATTGAGTATAATTAACTCCGGATACAGAAATTTAAAATACACAAGTAAAGTGAAGGGATTTCTGTCCTTAGCGGGGATTAATAATGCAAGCACCCAAATTAATCAAATTCTAAGCCAAGCTGAGAAAACTATAAACAAGTGGCCTGAAAGATGGTATTCGGCACAAGAAGCAATAGATTTTATAAGCGATGACAGAAATAAAAAATTTCAAAATTTTTCTTGTAATAACGAGTCTTATTTAAACTTCAGTAATTTGTATTTAGAAGTAAATGAAAAAAATGCTATTAAATATGGAATAATGGATAGTTCGGACTTAAAAAAAGCTAATTATAAACCAGTAATAAAATGGGGGCTTAAAGGAAGTATGCTTTACAAAGCAGATATTGCTGTTTTAAGCCTTTTAGCAAACTATCAATGGGAAAGGCCTATTTACTTTGCGAGCGTTATGGGAATGCAGGCTAATAGAAATTTACAAAAGCATATGTACTGTGAGGGACTAACTTATAAATTATCTCCAATAGAGTTTGGTGGTAATGGAGGGACTAATATCAATAAAATGGTTCAGCTATTTAACGGTAGTTATGGTCTGAAGAAAAGAAATAATGAAGTTGATAGCGTGAGTTTTTTGTGGGGAAACATGAAAGGAGAAGGTGTATTGGTTGATTATTATACTATGAGAATGGTTCAAAATATTCGATTACAAATGATGAAATTAAGTGATCAACTTATTTCAGAGAACAGATATGATGAAGCAATAGATATTTTAAACTTGTGTTTCGAAGAGATGCCGATTGAAAATGAACAAGTTGCTGCAGATGATATTTGCTACTATTTGTGTGCAAATTATTTTGAAGCTGGGGATACTACAAATGGAAATATTGTAGGTAAGCAATTAGCAGAACTGCAACTACAAAGGCTTAAGTATTTTGCTGCTATGGACAAAACTCAATTGAATTTTGTCTGGACAGCTTTAGGAAAAGCTATGTTTAACGTAGAAATGCTTAGAGAAGCTTCATTAACTGGAATGGACAGAAATAAAATGTTCGAGCCAGACCAAACAAATATGAACGGAAGTGTGTCGTTTGCTAATAAAGGAGTCCTTAAAAACACGAAATACGATGAAGTTTGTGCTGACATTAAAAATATTTTCGTCGATAACTTTAGAGAAAAAAGTGCGTTTTTTGGAAATCAGCAAAAATTCCCAATCTACTATACTCAGCTCTGGGGTGGAAATAAATAATGAAATATTGGATTAAAACACCATGGTTAATCCAAATTGTTTTTTCAAAGATTATATGGAAGCTTCAGTCTAATAAAAAAGAAATATATCTAACATTTGACGATGGTCCTTCTTCTGTTACACAAGAAATTCTAACTGTTCTAGAAAAAGAGAATATAAAGGCAACTTTTTTTTGTACAGGTAATAATGTTAAAAAACAACCTGAATTATATAAAAAGATTATTTCTGCTGGACACAGTGTTGGCAATCATTCTATGACTCATTTAAATGGATGGAAGGTTAATAAAAATGATTACTTACTTGATATTGAAAATAGTTCTAAGCTTATTAAAAGTAACTTGTTTAGACCTCCCTATGGAAAAATAAATATCCGAAGTATTTCTAAATTAAAAAAGAAATTCAAAATTATTATGTGGGATATTAATAGTGGCGATTTTGATCGAAATAAATCTTCAAAAGAAGTGACTAATAATGTAGTTGCAAATTCTCAAAATGGAAGTATTGTTGTCCTTCACGATAATGAAAATTTTAAATCCTTAATACTTCCTTCCCTTTTGCCAATTATAAAAGGACTAAAAGAAAAGGGATTCTCATTTAGAGCTATTCCTTATCTTCCTTTAAAGTAAATCTAAATCCTAAGTATATCATTCTTCCAAAAATTGGAGCCCATATTAATGAACTGTCAAAGTGTTTGTTATAAGGATCTTCTGAAGATAGTATTGGGTTTTTTTGCGTGTAATTTAAAGCGTTTTCTATGCCCAAATAAGCTTCGATTCTATTACTAAATATTCTTGTTATCTGTCCGTTAATCAGTAAATAATCTTCACTTCTTTCGGGCAATTGAAATTCTTGCTCATTATCTCCTGTAAAAGGGATTCTTTGGCTTCCAATCCACTGAGTTGTAAAGTCTGCTTTCCATTGCCTGTTTTTTGTTTTTCTTGACGAAAAAGCAATGTTAAGAAACCCTCTATGTTTTGACAAAAGTGGTTTTTCTTTTATTCCGCTTTGGTACTTCTTTTTAACATCTAAAAATCTGTAGGCAGCTCTTATTTCCCATCGTCTACTAATGGTGTAATTAATCTCAGTTTGAAAAGAGTTTGAATAAGATTTACCATTAAGGGAATAAAAATCTACTTGTCTTGCAGACTCATCTAAATCTACTACTAATTGATTTTCAAAAAAAGTGTGGTATCCATCAATAGTTAAAGTTCCGTCTCTGTTAAACAATGTAAACTCTTTTAAAATAGCTATCCCAAAGTTCCAAGAATATTCCTGTCCTAAGTCCTTTAATCCGTAAGACTTCAAGTTCCATTTTCTAGATGAGGCCATAAATCCAATATTTTCCATGATCATAAAGGGAGTTCTTCTTCCGCTGCCTGCCATAAACTTAAATGCTAAATCAACACTTGGTGAAAACCTTAAATGAAGCCGAGGAGTGATAAAATATTTATTGTAAAATGAAGTGTAATCTCCTCTTAAGCCCGCAATTAATCCAAATTTTTCGCTGTTGTGATTAAACTCTCCAAAAATACCAGGAACGACTTCAAGCCATTTAAAATTATGTCCTATAGAACTAGTGTCGTAGTCATATTTAAGAGTTAACTGTTCGTTAACACTGTCCAACTGGCAACTTGAGCCAATTTTAAACGAGTTTTCTCCCTTGTTATTTCCTGTTTCTTGTTGGTAAATTAAATTTAAGTATCCGCTTAACTGAGTACCATTGTAGTTAGTTTTACCAATCTTCGTTTCTTGTCGATTATAAGTGCTACTAACCTGTAAAGCAAGGCTTTTAAAGTCGTCGTTTGGAAAAAGGTAACCAATTTTAGCAAACCCATTAAATTGTGCATTTTCTATGTCCACACCATAATTCACTTGAGGAATTCCAATTGCGGGAACTTCATTCCATTCATTTCTTTTCCCAGATTCCATATTGCTAAAAACAGCATTCCCTCCAATTTCCATATGAACTAATCTGGATCTGTAATTCCACTGATTATAAAAAATATAGTCGTTGTGTAGGGGATTATCCAGAAATCCATCGTTATTTCTATCGTTAATTCTTGACTGATCTTCAAAATGAGCTAAAAAAGTAGTTGACCAGTGCCTGCCAAAACTTTTGGAGGCAAAAGCATTATACTCAGTTCTCCCAGCCTGATTCAAATAAAAGTTAAAATGAAGTTTTTCTGCATTTTCAGGCTGTTTCAAATCCATATTTATTTGGCCAACCATACTTTCGTAGCCATTAAGCACTGACCCAGAACCTTTGGAGACAGCAATTTGATGAATAAATGATCCTGGTATTTGTTTTAAGCCGTACAATGTTGAAAGTCCTCTTATAACGGGGATATTTCCTGAAAGCATTTGAACATATTTACCAGATAATCCCATCATTTGAATTTGTTTTGTTCCAGTCACAGCATCTGTAAATGTTGCATCAATTGATGGGTTGGTTTCAAAACTTTCTGCCAAATTGCAACAAGCTGCTTTTCTTAATTCATCTTGTCCTATAATGTGGGCATTTCTTGGGTTTAATTTTGAAAAAGTATAACTGCCTTTTTTGAATTCCACAACTAGATCCCTAAGAATTTTTCCCTCGCTCATTACAACATTAATTTCTTTATCGGGTTGAATTTTAAGAGTATCGGTATTGTAACCTATGTAGCTAAATATTAAATACTTTTTCTTAGGATTGTTTGAAAGACTAAAAAACCCATTTGCATCTGATGATGTGCCAGTATTTACCCCTAAATAATAAATATTCACACCAATTAATGGCACCATAGAGCCTTTTTCGTTAAGCTCAAATACATGTCCGGAAATATTTTCTAATTTATTTTCTTGTTGGGAAAAAAGAGTTACTCCAAAAAAAAATAAACTTAATAATGAAATTAATTTCATTTTAAAGTGTCTTTCCTTTCGTAATGACAACATGGATGTAGTTTATCGTAGGCTTCGTCAGATGCTCTACATAATGGCGTATCGTGGCCTATGAAAGCTAATAATTCATGTATCTCTTTCTCAGAAATTTTGTTAGTTTTAAAAGTGACATCGCACAATAGAGTTGTCTCGGACCAAGAAGCAAAAATAACCCCTTTTACGTCAAGTGCGTTCTCAATCCTGTCTTTACACATGCCGCATTTTCCACTGACCAAAAATGAAGTTTTTCTAGTTTGTGCATTAAAAGAAAATACATAAAAAAATAGCAGAAAAAGTAAAAATAATTTTTGTTTATTCATGATTTAGTTTTTTTACAACATTACTAATGTCATTTGTTTATGATGAACAAATATAGTTTGTTTAAAACAAAAGTGTAGTTGTTAAAAAAAAAAACATGAAGATGATTGGAATTTATGTTCATTTGTTAAAAACAATTCTATGAAATTATTACTGTTGGGTGCTGGAGGAAGAGAACATGCTTTGGCTTGGAAAATATGTAAAAGTTCTCAGCTAGAGAAACTTTATGTTTCTCCAGGTAATGCTGGAACTTCAGAAATTGCAGAAAATATCGCAATGGATATTAATGACTTTGATGCGGTAGGTAATTTTTGTGTTCAAAAAAAAATAGATGTCTTAGTTGTTGGTCCCGAGCAGCCACTAGTAAATGGAATTCACGATTATTTTGAAAACAATCCAAGACTCAAGAATGTGACAGTTATAGGGCCTAAAAAAGAAGGCGCGATATTAGAAGGAAGTAAAGATTTTGCAAAAAAATTCATGAAAAAACATAGAATTCCAACTGCAAAATCAAAGTCTTTTAATAACCAACAAGTAATAGAAGCATTAGATTATTTAGAACAAAAAGAAGGTCCTTATGTTCTGAAAGCAGATGGGCTTGCTGCTGGAAAGGGTGTGGTTATTGAGTCTGATTTGAATAAAGCAAAAAAAGCTGTAAAAATATTACTTGAAGGACAATTTGGAAAGTCTAGCGAAACTGTAGTTATTGAAGATTTTCTAGTGGGTGTAGAAGTAAGTATGTTTATAATAACAGATGGTGTGAATTATAAACTTTTACCCACTGCGAAGGATTATAAAAGAGTTGGAGAAGGAGATACTGGATTAAACACTGGTGGAATGGGAGCGGTTTCTCCGGTCCCTTTTGCAAATAGAGAGTTTATTGATAAAGTAGAAAATCAAATAATCATCCCTACAGTTAAAGGATTAAGAAAAGAAGGGATAGATTATTCAGGATTTATCTTTTTTGGATTAATTTCTGTGAAAGGAGATCCGTATGTTATTGAATATAATTGTAGGCTAGGAGATCCAGAGACTGAAGTGATTATGCCTCGTTTAAAGTCAGACATATTAGAGCTATTTGATGGTATTGCCACCGATACTCTTTCCGAAAGAGATGTAGAAATTGATTTAAGGACGGCAAGTACAGTAATGTTAGTTTCAGGAGGTTATCCAGAAAAATACGAAAAATATAAGGAAATAAACATTGGAGATTTGGACGAGAAATCAGTTGCTTTTCACGCTGGTACAATAATAAAAAACAATAAAATAGTTTCAAATGGCGGTCGCGTTATTGCCGTGACTTCGTATGGTAAAAATATAGAAACATCATTAAAAGTATGCTATGCAAATGTTGAAAAAATAACATTTGAAAAAAAGCAATTTAGAAAAGATATTGGTAAAGATTTAATTACAAAAAAGTAATTACTTGATTTGGTTAGGGTCCTGGTCTGCTTTTTTGTTTAGCTTATTTTGGACAAACATCCAATATACTAATCCTCCAAATATGATAAAGAAAAATATAATGTTAGGTGAATTTCCTAATGGTTCTAGGGTGTTTTCAAACATCCAAATTAAAAAATCTCTTATAGGATGTAAAAGCCAGTTCATAGTTTTTTGTTCAAAAATATAAAATATTTGATTCGGACAATTATTTTTTAACTCCTTTAATCATTAATTTGTAACAATGTTAAAGTTTCTTAAATCAAATAGCCCTATTTATTACTTTGTTTTAAGTGGTACTCTAATCCCATTATTTGTTTTTAACCACTACTACACTAATGCTGAAAGTGAATTAATCTGGCCAATATTGAATTTGATTAAAACTAATAAAATTGCACTTTACTTAATTTATTCATGTATTATTTTCATTACCTCATTAAGAATAAATTTAATTATAAATAAAAGTATCTTTTTTGAAAAATCTAATTATTCTTCCGGTATTTTATACCTTTTTTTTATGGGGCTTTCTGGAATGGTACATCTTGCAATACTACCCGCTATAGGTAATTTATTCGTCGTTTTTTCTCTAGAGAATTTTTTTAAAATTTTTAGAAATAAACCTTGTAAAATTGAAATTTTTAATGCTAGTTGTTTTTTGATTTTAAGTTGTTTTTTTTATGCTTATAATATTTTTTTATTTCCTATTTTATGGCTTGTGCTCTACTTTATAAGGCCTTTTAATTGGCGCGAATACCTAATGCCTATTATAGCCTTAATTTTTATAAGTGTTTATCTTTTACCTTTTGGATATTTTAATAATTACTTGAATAACTGGAGCACAATTTGGTGGAATTATTCAAAAATTAATAATCTTAATAATTTTATTGAATGGGGGTTTTTATTGTTTAGTATTTGTATTGGATTACTAATTGGGCTAAGTACACTAATATTTACTTTTATAAAGTCAAATAATCGTTACAAAAAAATAGCCTGGGTAATTCTGTCATTATTTTTTTTATGTTTAATACAATTAATCCTTAGTAAGCTATATTTAAATATCCAATATCCTTTACTTTTCACACTTCTTTTGCCGCTTTCTATTTTACTTGCTAATTCTATTTTAAATTCTAAATATTCATGGTTAGTTGGCTCCTATTTAGTCATTTTAGTAATTGTAAAGCTCATTATTTCATTTGTACTTTAAAAGAGATTGAATGTTTATTACTTTCTTCTATATTTGAAATAAAATTATTCAATCTATGAAGTGTGGTGTTGTAACATTCCCAGGGTCTAATTGTAACCACGATATGATGTATGCATTAGGCAATATACTTGGTCAAGAGGTCATAGAGTTATGGCATAAAGACCAAGACACTAAAAATTGTGATCTAATAGTTCTGCCAGGTGGGTTTTCTTACGGGGATTATCTAAGGTCTGGGGCAATAGCTAGTTTATCACCTATAATGAAAGAAATTATTAGATATGCAAATAATGGTGGATTATTATTAGGCATTTGTAATGGGTTTCAGATATTGTGTGAAGCAGGGCTACTCCCTGGAGCGCTGCTACATAACAATCAACAAAAATTTATATGTAAAAATACATTCTTAAAGCCTAGCTCTGAAACTGCGTTAATTACAAAAAATATAGATAAAAATTCTGTCTTCAAAATTCCTATTGCCCACGGAGAAGGTAGGTATCATGCTAATGATTCTGTAATTGATGATTTGTTTTCAAGTGACCAGGTTCTTTTTCAATATTGTGATTCTAATGGAATAATTTCTGAAAAAGAAAACCCTAACGGTTCAGTAAAAAATATTGCAGGTATAGCTAATAAATCTAAAAATGTAATGGGAATGATGCCTCACCCCGAAAGAGCAATTGATCCACTTCTTGGGAATACTGATGGTGCGAAATTGTTTAATTCTCTACTAAGCTTAACAAAATTTTAAGAACATTTTTATACCTTAACAGTTAACATAAATACATATTTATATTTTAATCTATAATCTCGTTAAAATTATTGATTTAGTTAATTCCACTTAATATGAAATTAAAAGTTTTATTTCTCTGTTTAATAACCTTCTGTTTGTTCTCTATTTATTCTCAACAGACTGTCAAAGGAAAAGTGGTTGATCTTGAGTCACAATTCGCTTTACCTGGTGTTAATGTCCAGTTTGTTGATGCAGGTCTTATGCTCGGTGTAGCAACTGATATAAATGGTGGATTCAAGATTGAAGAAGTCCCTCTAGGAAGACATCAAATTAGATTTACTTTTATTGGATACAAGCCTCTTGTTCAAACTATAGTTGTTAATTCTGGTAAAGAAGTAGTTTTAAATGTAGCCATCGAGGAATCAACAGAATTATTAGAGGCTTTTGAATTTTCTGCAAATGAAGATAGAGCTGTTAATAATGAAATGGCTTTAATTAGTGCTCAAGAATTTTCTGTGGAAGAAACAGAAAGATACGCAGGGAGCAGAGGAGATCCAGCAAGAATGGCATCAAACTTAGCGGGGGTTCAGGGGGCGGATGATAGTAGAAATGATATTATTGTAAGAGGAAATTCTCCATTAGGTGTTATTTACCGTGTTGAAGGAATAACAATTCCTAATCCAAACCACTTTGCAATTTCTGGATCGTCCGGAGGACCTTTAAGTATCTTGAACAATAAATTTTTAGGTAATAGTGATTTTTTTTCTGGTGCATTTCCTGCTGAATATGGAAATAGTACTGCAGGAGTATTCGATTTAAAAATTCGAAATGGAAACAATGAAAAAACAGAGTTTACTGCTCAAGTTGGGCTCTTTGGTGCAGAATTGTTAATGGAAGGGCCTTTGTCAAAAAAAAGCCCTGCTTCTTTTTTATTAATGTATAGAAAAGCTACCCTTAAAGCGTTTAATATATTGGGTGTAGACTTGGGGACTTCTGCTATTCCAAATTATCAAGATTTTGCTGCGAAATTTAATCTCCCTCTAAAAAAAGGTGGAAATTTAGCTTTTTGGGCAATGGGAGGAAATAGTAATATTAATATTATGGTTAGTAAGCAAGATAGTACAGATACCGAACTTTATGGAGAAAACACAAAAGATCAAAGGTTTAGAACTGCAATGATGGTTGGGGGGTTAACCTATACTAAGCCAATAAATGAAACTACTTTTATGAAATCTACTACTTGTATTAATTTGGAACAACAAAAATCTAATCATGACACAGTCTCAAGGATAGGGTCGTGGAATAATATTAATTTAAACCCTTACATGGCTTATAATTTTAAAACTAATAGATATTCTAATGCTAGTTCATTAAATAAAAAATTAAATAAAAAGAACACTCTTAAAATAGGTTGGGTAGCTGATATAACCAATTTTAATTTTATTGATAGTGTTACTACAAACTCTGCTCTTCAAACTTATAGAAATCGGTTCAAAAAGAATGGTAATTATTTAATAGTTCAGCCTTATATAAGCTGGAAGCATAAATTTTCTGATGATTTTGTTGTCAGTGCTGGAATGACAAGTATATATCTTGCAATATTTAATGACAATGCAAACGGTTCCAATGTTATAAATTATTCTCCCTTAGAGCCTAGATTTGGAATAAAGTGGAATGTAAATGAAAAAAGTGCTTTTTCTTTTGGTCTTGGCTATCATTCTCAAACACAGCCCTTGTATACAAGGTATTATCTGAATTCCGGAAATAGCACTTCCAGTAATGAAGCTTTAGGGTTGTCTTACAGTAAGCATGTTGTTTTGGGTTACTCACACCAACTAAACAAAAACTTTGGCATAAAAACAGAAGCTTATTATCAAGGGTTAACCGGAATACCTATTGAAACTGATTCATCTGCTTTTTCTTTAATTAATGCGGGAAGTGGTTTTGCAAGAGTTTTTCCAAATACGTTAGTAAATAATGGAACAGGGTATAATTACGGATTAGAGGTTACAATTCAGCGCTATTTTAATAAAAACTGGCATGCGCTATTTTCTGGATGTTTATATAATTCTCGTTATACACCAAGTGATGGAATAGAAAGAAACACTAGTTACAACGGCTTATACGCGGCTAATTTTTTAGCAGGTAAAGAGTTTAGAGTAGGTGAAAATAAGGTTCTTGGGTTGGGTATTAAAATAACTGGCGCTGGAGGTAAAAGAAAAGGTATCTTAGACCCTGTTTTATCAGGACAACAAGGAGAAGTGATTTTTAAAGATCAAGGATTTAACGAAAATCAATTTAAAGATTATTTCAGGTTTGATATTAAAGCCACTTACAAAATAAACAAAAAAGAAATTACGCACGAAATTGGTCTAGATTTAGTGAATATTTCAGGAGCAGAAAATATATTAAATTACTCTTATGCCCCAAATAACAATGGCAATTCTGAGGATGACATAGTGTTAAATTATCAACTTGGATTTTTGCCTATTTTCTATTATAAAATAGACTTCTAAATTTAATTAAAATGAAAATACTATTAACAGGTGGGGCAGGCTTTATCGGGTCTCACACAGCCGTAGAGCTAATTAATAATGGATATAATCCTATTATTCTTGATGACTTTAGAAATTCTAATGAATTAATAATAAAGAATATTGAAAAAATTATTGGTAAAAAAGTTGGCTTTTATTCTGTAGATATTGGAAATAAAATTAAGCTACGTGAAATAATAAAGAAAGAGAACCCAATTGGTATTATTCATTTCGCAGCGGATAAATCTGTAAATGAATCCGTACTAAACCCGTTAAAATATTATAAAAACAATATTTCTAATCTCGTTTCTCTAATTGAGCTAGTTTCTGAATTTAATATTAATTCATTTGTCTTTTCTTCCTCTTGTACTGTATATGGTAATCCAATAAAAATTCCAGTAAAAGAAACTAACGAAACCCAACCAGCTTTTTCTCCTTATGGATATACTAAACAAGTTGGAGAAAGAATACTAACAGACTTTTATGGGACTAGAGAAAAATCATCTTTAACACTTTTGAGATATTTCAATCCAATAGGAGCACACCCTTCTGGGCTAATTGGTGAGCTCCCTATTGGCGTCCCTAGTAATCTTTTACCTTTAATAACTCAAACTGCCATTGGAAAAAGAAAAAAATTAACAATCTATGGGAACGACTATGATACCCCAGATGGAACTTGCATTAGAGATTATATTCATGTTGTTGATTTAGCCAATGCCCATGTTTTATCGCTAAAGTTTAGTCTTGAGAAAAAAAATTACATTAAAACCTACAATGTGGGAATGGGAAAGGGTTCTTCTGTGTTAGAAGTAATAAATACATTTGAAAATGTAAATAAAGTAGCTATAAATTATGATTTTGGAGCCCGTAGAATTGGAGATATTCCCAAAATATTTGCAGATATTGATCTTATAAAAGATGAAATGAACTGGTTTCCAAAATTTAACTTAGAAAACTCTGTTGAACACGCGTGGAATTGGGAGAAAAAATTAATGGATTTTAAATATATATCTTAAAAAAAACAACAGAAAAAACTAACGAAAACCCTAAAATCATTCCAGTAATGGTTTGGTATAAAGTATGTGCTTTTAGATAAATTCTTGAAAAACAAACAATACCAATTAATATTAATAAAATAATATTAATGAAAATAACTTCCTGATGGCCGGAAACAGCTTGAGCTATTAATGATTCCGCCATCATTCCCCCGCATAACCCTGAAATAGAGGCAGCATGAATGCTTATTTTCCAAAAAAAAGTAATTATTATTAAAAAAAGTAAAAGGACTACGCCCGAAAATAAAAATGATAAATAAGGGTGAAATAGGTTTAGCATAGCTGCATTCCAGTACTGAAAAATATAATAGGTCATTAAGTAATAGATCCCTATTAATATCAGAACTGGTAATCTTTCTTTTCTCTTTGGCATAGAAATACTACTTATCGTTTTATTTTTGTACATAACAAGAACAGTAACAAGTGGGAAAATAACTGCCATGAGAAATAAAAAACACAATAATGCCCAATAAATATCTGGTGTAGCCAGGAATAACATCTGATTATAAATATTTTGAATGTTAAAATAAATTATATATGAGTATATAACTGTGAATACAGGATGAAAAATTAACGAAATCAAATTTGAAAATATGCGCATAACTAAATCAATTGTTTCCTCAATCTTGCAACAGGAATATTAAGCTGCTCTCTGTATTTTGCTACTGTTCTTCTTGCTATTAAGTAGCCTTCCGTTTTAAGTAATGCTGCTAATTTTTCATCAGTTAATGGCCTTGACTTATCCTCATTAGAAATTGCTTCGTTTAAAATTGTTTTAACCTCACGTGTAGAAACTTCTTCACCAGACTCTTTGGTCAATGATTCGCTAAAAAAATATTTTAACAAAAATATCCCATAAGGCGTAGCTACATGTTTAGAGTTTGCCACTCGAGATATTGTAGAAATATCCATATCCACCATCATAGCTATATCTTTTAAAATCATTGGTTTTAAATTTTTTTCATCGCCAGTAAGAAAAAAAATTTTTTGAAATTTTATAATCGCGTTAATTGTTACTAAAAGTGTATTTTGTCTTTGTTTTACTGCCTCAATAAACCATTTAGCTGCATCTACTTTTTGCTTAATAAATAAAATTGCTTCTTTGTTTCTTTTGTTTTTTGGTGTCTGATCGTAGCCTTTAATCATTTCTACATAGTCTCTACTAACTCTTAATTGAGGAGCATTTCGTTGATTTAATTCTACTGATATTTCTCCGTCATTTTCAAATATTGTAAAGTCTGGAGTTATCTGATGAATGGATTTAGATGTGTCTATTAATGAATTTCCTGGTTTAGGGTTAAGTTTAACTATTTCAGACATAGCTTGCTTAATAGCAATTGTGTCAATATCTAATTTTTTTTCAATTTTGATAAAGTGTTTTTTTATAAATGCATCAAAACACTTTTCAAGTATAACCTCAGCAGTTTTAGTAGAAATTGTTTTCTTTTTTTTCCTTAGCTGAATTAATAAGCATTCTTTTAAATTCCGAGCTCCAATACCTGGTGGATCCAATTGTTGAACCTCTAAAAGCACTACCAGCAACTCTTCTTCCGTTGTAAAAATATTTTGTGAAAATGCTAAATCGTCAACAATATTAAAAAGGTCCCTTCTTAAGTACCCAGACTCATCCAAATTACCTATTATATGCTCTGCAATAACTTGGTGCTTTTCATTCTTTATTTTTAGTGAAATTTGACTGACTAATTTTTCGCTAAATGAATCTCCTACTGAAAGCGGAGTTTGGGTTTCATCAAAATCATTATTCGAATTGTTAGACTGTGTTTTATAATATGGTGTTTCATCATTTATATAGTCTTGATAATTAAACTCCTCTCTTTTTTCATTTGCGGCTTCAGAATTTTCATCTGAAATTTCAAGATTTTGTTCTTCTCCTTCATCTAATGCTGGATTTAGTTCAAGTTCTTCCTTAATCCTTTTTTCTAGTTCTAATGTTGGCAACTGCAACATTTTCATAAGCTGAATCTGCTGAGGAGACAACTTCTGTAAAAGTCTTTGTTGTAGTGATTGTTTTAAAGCCATTTTATTCGCTTTTTAGAAAACTAAATAATTTAAAAATCGATTTTTTAAAATACATAAGCATTAAAATTCTGCATTATTAGGCGTTCTTGGAAAAGGAATAACGTCTCTTATATTTGTCATTCCAGTTACAAACATTAATAATCTTTCAAAGCCTAATCCAAATCCTGAATGAGGAACAGTTCCAAATTTCCTTGTTTCTAAATACCACCATATAGCTTCTTTTGGAATATTAAATTCTTCGCACTTTTCTTCTAAAATATCATGTCGTTCCTCTCTTTGAGATCCTCCTACTATTTCGCCAATTCCAGGAAATAAAATATCCATCGCAGCAACTGTTTTTCCATCGTCATTTCTTCTCATATAAAATGCCTTGATAGATGCTGGGTAATCAACAATTACAACAGGCTTCTTAAAGTACTTTTCAACTAAAAATTTCTCATGTTCGCTTTGCAAGTCAATCCCCCACTCTATTGGAAATTTAAACTGCTTTTTTTTGTTGGGCTTTGATTTTAAAAGTATGTCAATAGCCTCGGTATAGGTAATTCTTTCAAATTTATTTTCTGAAACTGTTTTAATTCTTTCTAAGAGAGATAGTTCGTTTCTTTGGTCTTTAGGAAGTTGTTGTTGTTCTTTTTTCTCTCTTATGTTTAAAAAATTTAAATCTTCCTCACAATTATTTAAAGCATATTCGATTAAATATTTTAAAAAATCTTCTCCCAGGTCTATGTCGTCATTAATGTCTGCAAAAGCAATTTCTGGTTCAACCATCCAAAACTCTGCTAAATGCCTTGTTGTGTTTGAGTTTTCAGCTCTAAAAGTTGGGCCAAAAGTATAGGCTTTTCCAAGGGCTAAAGCCGCAAGCTCTGCTTCGAGCTGTCCAGAAACAGTTAAGTGGGTTGGTTTGCCAAAAAAATCATTTTTCACATCAATGTCCTTTTCTCCTAAAGGCAATGTGGTGACCCTAAAAGTTTCTCCTGCTCCCTCAGCGTCAGTACCGGTAATAATTGGGGTGTGGATATAGAAAAAACCCTTATCATTAAAATATTTATGAATTGCAAAAGACATGTGGTGTCTAATTCTAAAAACTGCGCCAAATAAGTTGGTTCTAATCCTTAAATGAGCTTGTTCTCTTAACTTTTCTAGGGAATGTTTCTTGGGTTGTAAAATTGTTTTTTGGAGTTCTTCTGGGTTGGACTTTCCAATGATTCTAATTTCATTTGCAGAAATTTCTGTTTTTTGCCCGCCTCCAAGAGACTCAACTAGAGACCCGCTTACCCATATAGAGGCACCTGTGTTTAATTCGTTGATTGTGTTTGTGTCAAAGTTATCAGGCTCTATAACTATTTGAATGCTGGTCATACAAGACCCGTCATTTAAAGAAATAAATTTATTGGCTCTGAAAGATCTAATCCACCCGCTAACCTCTATCTTTTGGATAGGCTCCATTTTAATTACATCTACAATACTATTTGACATGAGTTAAATTTTAAAAAAATTACCACTGGAAACTTTTTATATTAAAATAGTTTCTTTAGTTTCGCGCACTTAATTTTTAACGCTATTGACAAAAATAACAGAAATATGTGACCGAGTTCAGCTTTTATTCCAAGAATATGGAATAAAAAGCCTAACAATGGATGATATAGCCGATAAATTGGGGTGTTCCAAGAAAACTCTGTATGTTTTTTTTAAAAACAGAAAAGACCTTGTTCTAAAGGTAATTTCTAACGATATGAAAAAGCACGAGCTTGAAATAAATAATGTTATTGCTGAAAAACTTCATCCAATTGAAGAAATATTGAGTTTAAATGTAATTGCAATTAATAAATTAAAGACATGTCATCCTTCTTTTCAGTATGACTTAAAGAAATACTACCCTCAATCTTGGAATGTTTTTGATAAAAAAAATAAGCAGCTCACCTACAAGGTTTCTATTCAAAACTTAAAGAAGGGAATTAAAAAAGGCTGTTACAGAAAAGAAATTAATCCTGAGATTATATCTAAAATATTTTCTGAAAAAATTGATTTAGTATTTAACCGTTTAGCTTTCGAAACTATAACTGTTACATTTTCTGATGTTTTCAAAGAGCTTATCAACCATCATATGTTAGGAATTGTAAATGAAGATGGTCGGAAATATTATTTAAACCTGCAAAAAAACTAATTACATGAAGTGTCGTTTTAGTATAATAATTTTATTGTTTTCATATGTAAATATAGTTGGACAAGAGTTTAATAGCAAGTCTCTATTTGAATATGCAAAAGCGAATAGTCCACAGCTTAAAAATGCTTCTTTAGATGTGTTCTTGTCGGACGAAAAAATAAAAGAAATTAAATCTACTGGGCTGCCAAAAATAAATGGAGAATTAAGTTTTCAAAACTTTATCAATGTCCCTACAACTGTGGTAGGAGCAAATACTTTTGACCCAACAGCGCCACCTGATGAGTTAATAGGATTAGCATTTGGCACTCCTTTCAATGCCAACTATAGTTTACAGGCTAGTCAGCTAATTTTTAGTTTTAGTTATTTATATGCGGTGAAAGCTGCTAAAAACCTAAACGAACTTGCTAGTCTCTCCTTGGTTCAAAAACACGAAACGTTATTTGAGTCCATTCAACTAGCTCTTGGACAAGTAATTTTAATTAAGAAACAAAAAGATTTAGTCCTTGAAAACATTAAAGAGCTGGACTCCTTAAAAAAGAAAACATATAGTTTAATTTCAAACGGCTTGTTGGAGAAAACAGCTATTAATGACTTAATTATAATGGAGATAGATCTTAAAAATGGTGTGGAACAATTAAGTTCTAATGAAGAGTTGGCTCTTTTATCACTCAAGTCAAAGATAGGCTACCCAATAGATAGCAACATTTACTTAACTGACAATTTTGAACTAGTTAACGATACCAACTCCATCAGCCAAAATATACTCAATCCAAAATCAAGTAGAGCCGTACAGCTAGGAGAGCAAAGTGTATTGCTAAGAGAGCTAGACCTAAAGGCCACTAAAAGCGAGGGATATCCTTCCATATTTGGGTTTTTCAACCAACAGCACATGGCAATGAGAAATAATTTTAACTTTTTTGATTCTAATAAGAGCTGGTACCCTTCTACTCTTTGGGGCATAAACGTTAAAATTCCTATTTATAACAGTGGAGAAGGTGCGGCAAAAAACAAACAAAAAGAATTAGAGCTTCTTAAAGCCAAAAATGAATTAGTGGATATTGAAAATCAAATAATTTCCCTATTTACCCTTTTGAAAAATAATTACAAAAATGCCCTTTCCAGCTACAGTAATCAAAAAACAAAAGTTGATTTAGTTGAAAATGTTTACAGCAATGAAGAAAAAAAACTATCTCATGGTGCATCCAACTCCCTAACTATTTCGCAAAGAAAAATGCAACTTTTACAGACAAAGCAAGCTTTAATTCAAAAGGAATACGAGCTATATAAGTCTGAAGTACAATTAAGAACACATACCAACCCCATACAATTATGAAAAAATTAATCTGGTTAACATTATTAGCTTTTGCATCTTGTAATAGCAACGAAACAACTAGTGCTGAGCCATTAGAAGAAGACCGTTTTAAAGTTAAAAAACCATTAATTTCTATTTTAAAAGTTGAAAAGAAAACATTTAAAGACTTTTTTAAAGCCCAAGGAAGTGTGATTAGCAAAAAAATGACCTATGTAAAGCCTGAGATAAATGGTGCTATAAAAAAAATTAATGTTACAGAAGGAGAGTACGTAGAAAAAGGACAAGCTCTTTTTACCATAGCAACAGATTTGTTTAATGCCCAAATTGCTGAAATAAATGAACAGATTTCATTTGCAGAATATGTTTTTAACAAACAGAAAACAATGTTTGAGGATGGGGTGACAACAGAAATTCAGCTAAAAGAAGCAGAAAGCGGCTTGAACAGGGCTAAAAAAGCTAAAAACACATTACTAACTCAAATTGAAAAATCAAAGGTATTAGCTCCCTTCAGCGGATATATTGAAGAGGTTTTGGTAAAATCTGGAGAGATTGTCAGCCCAATGAATTATTTGTGTCTATTGGTAAACACCAACGATTTGTACGCAGTAGCTGATGTCTCTGAAAATTTACTTTCAGACATATCAGAAAAAAAACCGTTAAGTGTATATTTTCCTTCCTTGGATTTAAATATTGAAAACTTAACTGTAAGTAGGGTTGGAAAAGTAATAAACGCAATTAATAGAACCGTTAAAATAGAATGTAGGTTGCCAAAAAACAACGGACTAATTCCAAATCTAATGGCAGAAATGAACATAAACCATTATACAAAAGATAGTGCAATATGCCTTCCTTCTAGATTAATTTTAAAGAATTCCAAAGGAGAAACCTACCTAAAGCTGGTTGACGACAATAATAGGGTAGTAATTAAAAATATTATTTTAGGCAGAAACTACCAATCCGAAGTGGAAATATTATCTGGTGTTGACGAAGGTGTTTTGGTAGTCGACGAAGGCAGAAGCACTGTCCTAGAGGGGCAAGAAGTAGAAGTTATAAGTAGCAAATAAAAAGAATGAGAGAAAAAATCAATCAATGGCGAGAGTTTGGGCTGTCTTCATTAGCGGTTAACAACAGAAAAACAGTTTACTTAATTATAACCATTTTTCTTCTTGGTGGAATCTCTGCATATAAAAATATGCCAAGAGAAAGCTTCCCTCAAATACAAGTTCCTGAAATTTATGTGAATGTTCCTTATCCAGGTAATTCTCCCGAAATAATAGCTGATAAAATTATAAAGCCTTTCGAGAAAGAGCTTAATAAGCTTAAAGGGATAGAAAAAATAACTTCTACCGCTACTCAAGACTTTGGAATTTTGAAAATAGAATTTGATTTTGGAATAACTCCAAAAGATGCAAAAAGAGCAGTTGAAGAAGCTCTTTCAGATGCAAGGTCTTCGAAAACATTTGCACAAGACCTACCCGTTGAACCAACAATACAAGAAATTGACGTCAATGAATTTCCAATCATTAATATTAATCTTTCTGGGGAATACCCAGTAGACATTCTTAAAGAAAAAGCGGATTTAATAAAAGACCGATTAGAATCAATTTCTGAAATAAACGCTGTAGAAATTCGAGGCGTTCAAGAAAAAAAGGTAAAAATTGCAATAAGAAAATTTGATGCAGAAGCAAATAGAGTAAGTTTTGGAGACATTGAATCTGCTATACAAAGTGAAAACACTACAATTGGAGCCGGAAACTTAAAAATTGATGGGATAGATAATTTTATCCTTATTGAGGGAAAGTTTAAAGATTTTAGGGACTTTAATAGTCTTGTAGTAAAGCATGAAGACAATGACAATGTTTACTTGAGGGACGTTGCAAACGTTTCTTTCTCAGACTCTGACACTACTAGTTATGCAAGACAAAACAGTCAGCCTGTGGTAATGCTAGACGTTAAAAAAAGAGCCGGAGAGAACATTATTAATGCTATTGACAAGCTCAAGGTTGAGATTGAAGAATTAGAAAAATCTTTTCCGTCTGATATGAAACTGACCTACACAAATGACCAGTCTGTAATGATTCGCTCTCAAGTAAGTAATCTTGAAAATTCTATTGTTTTTGGAGTTATTTTAGTGGTTTTTGTATTGCTTTTTTTCTTGGGGCTAAGAAATGCATTATTTGTGGGGATTGCTATTCCTTTTTCTATGTTTTTGTCTTTTATATTGCTAAACTCTGCAGGAGTTAGTTTAAATATTATGGTTCTTTTCTCCTTGGTATTAGCATTAGGAATGTTGGTTGACAACGGTATAGTAGTAGTTGAAAATGTATACCGGTTAATGGACGAAGGGCTTGATTCTTTTGAAGCCACAAAAAAAGGGATTGGAGAAGTTGCATGGCCAATTATAGCTTCTACAGCCACTACCTTAGCTGCTTTTGTACCATTAGCATTATGGCCTGGTATTATTGGTGAGTTCATGCAGTATTTGCCCATAACATTGATGATTGTCTTAGGCTCTTCTTTATTTGTTGCTTTAGTAATAACACCTGTTTTGCTGGCTGTTCTGATGAAGATTGAAAATAATGCTCCAAATAAAAAGAAAATTGTTAAAAGCTTCGGAGCTTTTGTTGTTGTTGGTTTGTTGTTGTTGTTTTCCGGTTTAAGTAGCTTGGGCAATTTGTCAATTATTATTTCTGGCCTTGTTCTGTTAAACGGGTTCTTATTTGTCCCTGGAACTGTGTGGTTTCAAAATAACTTTTTGCCAAAATTAGAATTTGGCTATCAAAAGTTCTTGAGTTGGGTTTTATATAAGAAAAGACCTCTTTGGATAATTACAGGTACTTTTTTTACTCTTATTTTATCCTTTGTTTTGACTGGTCTTTTTCCGCCAAAAGTATTGTTCTTTCCGGAAAACCAGCCAAACTATATCAATGTTTTTGTAGAGCTTCCGGTGGGAACAAACATAGCAGAAACCAATGCTGCAACCGTAGCAATAAAGAAAGAAATTAATGGTGTTTTAAGTTCCCCTATTTCAGAAAAAGACACTCTTTCCTACTTGCAGGCGGCAGATGTAGAATTGATAAATAACAAAGTCATAAAAACTCCTTTTGTTGAATCTATTATAGAGCAGGTTGGTAAGGGCACCTCAGACCCAAATAGCGGGCCATCTTTTGGCGAAACTCCTCACAAAGCGAGAATTACAGTTTCTTTTTGCGAGTTTTCTCACAGAAAAGGGCTAAACACTAGTACAGTAAAAAGCTTAATTGAAAAGTCTCTACTGGGAAAGTTTCATGCTGACATCACTATTGTGGTGGACAAAGAGCAGAGCGGCCCTCCTCAGCAACCACCAGTAAATATTGAAATAACAGGGTCTTCTAATTATGGAGAGCTCACAGAAAGAGCAGAATCTTTACAGCAGTTTTTGATTAAAAAAAATATTGAGGGCATTCAAAAATTAAAACTTGATGTTGAAGTGAATAAGTCTGAAATTCAAATTGAAATTAACAGAGAATATGCTAAAAGAGTTGGCCTTTCTACTGGTCAAATAGCCCAAAGTATTAGAACCTCTCTTTTTGGAAAAGATGTTTCTACATACAATTTTAATGATGAAGATTATGACATCAACATTAGATATAGCGAAGTTAATCGTAGCGATGTATCTTCAATTTTAGAACAGAAAATAATGTTTATGAACAACCGGGGGGTTAAGCTGAGCGTCCCAATAAGCTCTGTTGTGAAAAACATAAAAAAAATAAATAAATATGCTGCGGTTGTCAGGAAAAATCAAAACAATACCGTTACTGTGTTTAGCGGCGTTCAGGAGGGTTATAATGCCAACGAAATTATTGCAGTTGTAAAAGAGTACTTAAACGAATTTGAGAACTCTGATGCTGGTAATATTTTTATTAATGCTGGGTTCAAATATAAATTTACTGGCCAAATGAAAGATCAAGAAAAAGAACTAGCTTTTTTAAGTAGCGCCTTATTATTTGCCGTTTTTCTTATTTTATTGATTTTGGTAACCCAATTTAATGCGTTTTCTTCTCCAGCCATTATATTATCTTCAGTAGTTTTGAGCTTGGCGGGAGTGTTTTTAGGAATTGTTATTTCAAGAAACGACTTTGTAATTATCATGACAATGATTGGAATTATTTCTCTTGCTGGTATTGTAGTAAACAATGCCATTGTCTTGGTTGACTACACCAATCTTATTAGAAAAAGAAAAAGAAAAGAGATGCTGCTTAATAGCGAGGATTTGATTTCTAACGAGGATTTTAAAAGCGCAGTTATAGAGGGGGGTAAAACAAGACTAAGACCTGTTTTATTAACCGCAATCACTACAATTCTTGGTCTTTTTCCACTTGCCTCTGGACTGAATATTAACTTCTTTACACTTATTAGTGATTGGGATCCACAAATATTTTTTGGAGGGGATAATGTTATTTTTTTCAAGCCCATGAGTTTGGCAATTATTTATGGCTTAACATTTGCAACTTTTTTAACTTTAGTAGTTGTTCCTATTATGTATTATTCTATTTATAAGTTTAAAGTCTGGTTATTTGAAAAACTAAATTGGATTATTAAAATTGATTTATAGCTTAGTTTTTAAGCGGAAGACTTTGAAAATATATCAACAAAATAAATAAGTATAATTCTTTTTAAGGGGTAATTTTATTTTTTTCTGAAGATTAAATTATGGATGCCAAATCATTAAAAGTTCATATTGTTGGTGCTGGAGTTAGCGGCCTTGTTGCAGCTCAGGTTTTAGAAAAACACGGGTTGATCCCAATAATTATAGAAGCTGCTGATCGTGTTGGTGGGCGACTAAAAACAGACATTATAGATGGGTTTCAATTAGACCGGGGGTTTCAGGTTTTATTATCCAGTTATAGTGCAGCAAAAAAATATCTAGACTACAAAGCTTTGAATCTACAAAAGCTCAAGGCAGGCTCTTGCATATTTATAAATGGTAAACAAAAGTTTTTTGGAGACCCTTTAAGAGATTTTACATTATTTTTTCCAACTCTTTTTTCTGGAATTGGCAATATGAGTGATAAGATTAAAATAGCAAAACTAAACTTCAGCCTTCAAAAAAAAACTATCGCTGAAATATTTGAAGGCGATGAAATCACTACTAAACAATACTTAGATAATTTAGGTTTTTCAAAAAATATAATTCAAAAGTTTTTCTTGCCTTTTTTTAGTGGCATTTTTCTTGAAAACAGCCTTAAAACACCTAGTAGAATGTTTGAATTTGTTTTTAAAATGTTTGGCGAAGGCCTTGGTGTTCTGCCAAAAGGAGGTATTGAAGATATTTCAAAGCAACTTAAAGAAAAGCTTCAAAGTACAGAGATTCATTACAATACACTGGCTTCCAAAGTTAAAAACAAGGTAATTACCTTGTCTAATGGTAAAAAAATTGAGAGCCATTATGTAATTATAGCAGCTGAACCAAGTTCCTTAGTTGAGAATTTAAAAAACCAACAAATTGATTGGAAATCTTGTGAAAACCTATACTTTACTTGTGCTAATCGCGTTTACGACAAGGCATTTATAGGGTTGATTGCGAATAAAGGAAGTCTAATTAATAATATTTTTTATCCAACCAGTCTTAAAACTATCCATAGAGGTAAAAGCGACCTAATTTCTGTTACTGTTGTTAAAGAACATGGCTTATCAGAGAAAGATTTAATTAATCAGGTTAAAATAGAATTAAAAAAAGAATGTAAAATTGAAGATGCTCATTTTTTAAAGCTATATAATATTCCCAAAGCCTTGCCAGATATAAACAACTTGCAATACGAAATTTTCCCTTCTGAAACTAAACTTAAAGACGGTGTTTTTTTAGCTGGAGATGTTTTGCTTAACGGATCTTTAAACGCAGCTATTATTGCTGGTGAAAAAGCTGCAATGGGCGTTATAGAGGATATAGAAAAAACTATTGCTCTGTAGAATTAGCAAAGTTTATCTATAAACACTTAAAGTATTCAAACGGCTCAAGGCAAGAAATACACCTATACATTGCTTTACATGCTGTGGAACTAAATTGACTTACTAATTCTGTTTCGTTGGTCTTGCATCTTGGGCATTCTATCTTTTGTTTTATTCCTAAAAGTATGTTTTTGTCTTTGGTTTTATGAGCTGGGGGAGCTATTCCATAAGCTTTTAACTTTTCCTTTGCTTTATCAGTTATCCAATCGGTTGTCCATGGAGGGTCAAACTGCATTATGATATCAAACTTTTTCACTTTTAATTGCTCTAGTTTTTCTTTAATGTCTTTTTGAAAGCGATCCATGGCTGGACAACCAGAATATGTTGGAGTGATGACCACCTTCAAGGTGTTTTTATCAAACATAATATTTCTTAAAACCCCCAATTCCTTAATACTAATAACTGGTATTTCTGGGTCTGGTATTTCAGAAATCACTTTTTTTATGTCTTTCAGGCTTGTCATTTTTATGTCCACTTTGCTGTTGGAGGCATTGACATTAGAATTGCATCCGTAGAGCCTCCTGTTTTAAGCCCGAAGAGGGTTCCTCTATCCCAAATTAAGTTAAACTCAACGTACCTTCCTCTTTTGATTAGCTGTTGCTCTTTTTCTTCTAAAGTCCAGCTTTGATCTTTATGTTTTTTGACTATTTGAGAAATAGCCTCTAAAGTCTTAGTCCCTACATCTTTTACAAAAGAAAAATCTTTATCCCATTGCCCGGTATTTAAATGATCAAAAAAAATACCCCCCTCTCCTCTAGCCTCTTTTCTGTGAGGTAAATAAAAATATTCATCACAGTTTTTTTTAAACTTTGGGTAGTATTCTTTATTGTGATTTTGACATGCTTTCTCTAGTTTTGAGTGAAAAAGCTTCGTGTCGTTTTGATTAATGAAAGTCGGGGTCATGTCTGCCCCGCCCCCAAACCAAGATTGTCCAGTAACTAAAAATCTAGTATTAAAGTGAAATGCTGGCACCTTAGGCGAGTTCATGTGAGCAACTATACTTATTCCTGATGCCCAGTATTTGGGAGACTTTTCTGTACCTTTTACTTTGTTTCGATATTCACTTGAAAACTCTCCGGAAACAGTGGAAATATTTACTCCTACTTTTTCAAAAACTTCGCCTTTCATTACGCTAATTTCTCCACCTCCAGAACCCTTATGCTTCCAGCTTTTTCTATCAAAAGATCCTGTATCCGTCTCCATAAAAGATGTGCAAAATTGATCTCTTAAGTCTTTAAACCATTGAGCAGCTCTGGTTTTTTGTTCTTCTATATTCTCCATTATAGATTTATGTTGTCTTCAATATTCCACTGGGCATAACTATTGGCTGTTTCTCTTAAAAATCCTTTTACAATAGTGGTTCCCTTTGGTTCGTTTTTTTTTAATATTTCAATGATTTCAATAAGCATATTTTCACAAGTTGGCTGATAATCAACAAGTCTTATTCTTTCATTAATTGATTTAATTTCTTTAAACCTAGTGTCTTTTCTAAGAATTAATCTGTGGTCGAAAAGGGGTAAAATTTTTGTTTTTATAATTTGCTTAATTTCTCCAAAATCAACCACCATTCCGCAGTCTGATATGGCTTTTTCTGCTTTTGGAGTTCCTAAATATGTCATTTCTAGGTGGTAGCTGTGGCCGTGAATATCTTTACATTTGCCGTTGTATCCGTCAAGTGCATGCGCTGCTTCAAAATCAAACTCTTTTGTTATTCTTATTTTCAAACTTTTTTTACAAAATTACAATTAAAACAGAAAACTTTTTTTAATTCAACACTATTAATATTTGCTTTACTTTATTTTTGAGTTGATTAATTTTAAATTACATTAGAAAAATGTATTCAAATAAAGATAGCTTTTTAGATCTCTCCAAAGAATTAGACTTCTTTATTAATAAGTTTTATAAACATGCCGTTATCAAGGGGTTGTTAATGTCTTTTATTTTTATTCTTTTTTTGTTGGCCGGGATTTTAATTTTAGAGGAGTTGTTTAGGTTTTCATCTGTTGGCAGGGGGGTTTTGTTTGTTGGGGGGTGCGCTGTTACTATTCTTTATTTCTTTAAAGTTGTTGTTGTTCCTCTAATGAAACTTTTCTTTATTATTGATAGAATGCCCTATCGTGATGCTTCTTATTTGCTTTCTGCTAAAATCCCTGGAATTGAAGATCAACTAATCAATGTTATTGGATTAAAAGCAATGGCAGAAAAAGGCGGTTCTGATTTGTTGTCTGCCTCTGTCGAACAAAAATCAACAAATTCTTTGAAATATAATTTTTCTTCTGCAATCTCGTTGCGCGAACAAAAAAAGTTTTTTTTGGTTGTATTTCTTTTGTTTTTAGCTTCTTTTTTTTTCTCCATTGTTTTCCCCGATAATATTATTCGCCCACTTAAAAGAGTCGTTTTGTTCCAAAGTAGCTTTGAAAAGCCAAACCCTTTTTCCTTTGAGATAAATAAGGGAGGCCCTATTGTTGTTTTAGAAAACAACTCTCTTTCAATTAATATTAAAACCATTGGAGATGTAGAACCAGAACAGGTTCTAATGTACGTAGAAAATCAGCGATTTTTTCCCTCTAAATCAGAATTTAAATCCTTTACATATAAGTTCAATTCTGTTAAAAAGTCTTTTAATTTTAAACTCTTAGACGGTAATAATGATACTATTATTTTTCCAGTGACGGTATTACCTCGCCCCAGGTTACTTTCAGAAAAAAAAATAATTCATTATCCTGCTCATACTGGATTAGAAAACGATACATTTTATAATATTAACAGAGTGGTTGTGCCAGAAGGCTCTATTATAGGCTGGGCTATTGGTTGTAGAAATATTTCTTCTTGTTCTGTTGTTTTTAATGATACCAATATACAAAGTAAGGAAGAGTTAATTAGGTTTTCTTACTCTCCTATTAAATCTCAGGACTATTTAATATATATTAAAAATGATCTGTCAGAATTTTTAGACTCTTCCGTTTATTATATTGAAATAGACAAAGACGCATATCCTTCAATTTCTGTTGATGAGTTTTATGATAGTGCTGATCTCAAAAAAAGATTTTTTATTGGTGGGATTTCTGACGATTATGGTTTTACAAGCCTGAGGTTTTTTTGTAAAATTCAAGACAGTATTATCTTTTCTAAACCTGTAAAATATCAGGGTTCTAACAGGGCAGTTTTTAGTTTTGATTTTGATTTCTCTACTTTAAACCTAAATAATGGCGATTTGTTAAAATATTACTTTGAAGTTAGAGATAACGACGGAGTTAATAATCCAAAAATGACTGCTTCAAAAACTCTTTTTTTTAAATCTCCATCAAAAAAAGAGTTAAAAGAAATGAAAAAGACCAAGAGTTTGGTACAAAACAAAGCTTTTAGCTCACTTCAAAAAAAACTTTTCTCTTTTAATGATGAGTTAGACAAACTGCGTTCTAAAATGCTTAATAAAAAGTCTTTAGACTGGGAAGACAAATTGGCTCTAGAAGACTTTCTAAAAGTGCAAAAGAAAATTCAAGAGGAGCTAGAAGAGCTTCAAAATAAACTAGAAAACGAGCTTTCAGAAAGTCAAAAAAATAAAAGTGCAGAAATTCTTAAAAAACAGCAGCAGGTTAATAAAATGATTCAGGAAATTATGTCTGATGAAATGAAAAAACTTTATGATGAACTCGGAAAACTTGCAGAAGAGATGAACAAGGAAAAAGTATTGGAAAAACTAGAAGACCTGGATTTTTCTCAAGATGACATGCTAAAAGATCTTGACCGAACAATAGAGCATTTTAAAAAATTAGAGATTGAACAAAAAGCTAAAGAGATTGCTGAAGAACTTCAAGATTTAGCAAAAAAACAAGATGAACTAAAAGAAAAAAATAAGGATAAGGAATTTTCGAATTTTCAAAAAACTAAACAACAAGAAAAAATTAAGGAGGAGTTTAATGAAATACAAAATGACTTGTATGAAATGAAAAAGAAAAATAAGGAGCTAGAAAAGCCTTTAACTATCAATACTGCAGAAAAGGAAAAAGAAGTTAGTGACGCAATAAAGGAGTCTTTAAAAAAAATTGCTGAAAATAAAAATAAAAAAGCAGCAGAGCAACAAGGAAAAAGTAGTAAAGGCTTGAAAGATTTAGCAAGCTCTATGGAAAGCCTTAGCAAGGGAGGAGGAAACAAAGTAGAGGAAGATATGGAGTCTTTGAGGATTCTTTTAGAACAGCTAATCACCTTTTCTGTAGACCAAGAGCTAGTCCTTGTTGACATGAAAAAAACCAACCCAAAAGACCCAAAATTTATTGGAATAGGTCAAGACCAACGAAACTTAAATGACAAAATAAAGATAATTGAAGACTCTTTAATCGCCCTTTCTCTAAGGCAAATAATGTTAAGCAACAAAATTAACAACGAGGTTAAAAACATAAAACGTTCTTTAAAAAAAAGCATCAGATATATAACTGAACGTAAAGGAAAAAATGCGCAAATTCAACAACAAACTGTGATGATGCACACTAACGAACTCGGTCTTTTATTAAGTGAAATGATGAATCAGTTACAACAAAACATCCCAGGATCTGGACAGTGCAATAAGCCTGGTGGTAAAAATAAAAAGCCTGGTAAGGGTCTTCCTGAAAATGCTGAGCAGCTTAAAAAGCAAATTGAAGCAATGAAAAAATTTATGAAAGGTAAAAAAGGTGGCAAAAATCCTGGAAATAAAGGCTCTTCATTTGAACAACTTGGTAGAATGGCTGCTAAGCAATCCGCAATTAAAAAACAGCTGCTTGAAATGTCACAAGAACTAAATAAAGACGGGTCGGGGAAGGGGAATAGCCTTAAAAGTCTCATAAAAAAAATTGAAGCTGTTGAGGATGATATTATCAACAATGAAATCTCTTTGTCTTCAATTAAGCGCCAAGAGGAAATCAAAATAAAGCTTTTAGAACTTGATAAAGCTAGTAAAGAAGAAGAAGAAGAAGAAAAAAGAGAGTCTAAGGAATCTTTGGATAATTTCAAAAATGATAATACTAGTTTATTCGAGGAATATCTTCAAATTAAACAAGGGGAAACAGAGCTACTAAAAACTATTCCTCCAAATTTGAAACCTTATTACAAAAATAAAGTAAATGAGTACTTTAAATCTATTGATAACAATTATGATTAGTACCTTAGATCCTGTAGTGACCAAACTTAGCTTAAGGGCCGAATCAAAGAGCTTGCTTATTTTAGAAAGCTGGGTGAATTCTCTTTGTGAAGCTCATAATATTAGTAATGAAATTTACGGGAATATTTTAATTGCGCTTTCAGAGGCTGTCAATAATGCCATTAACCATGGAAATAAAAATATTCTAGAAAAAAAAACATTAATTATTTCTACTTTTAATAATAATAATTTAACATTTAATGTTTCTGACCAGGGAAATGGATTTGATTTTTCAGACCTTCCGGATCCCACATTGCCTGAAAATATTGAAAAGCCTCAAGGGAGAGGAATTTTTTTAATGCGTCAACTCTCTGAAGATGTGGTTTTTGAAGAGCCTGGAAATAAAGTTGAATTATCCTTTAAGGTTTAATATTTGGATATCTCATTTTATAAACAAAACGTTTCTTTTGAGCTAAACGAACCTTCTACCCTTAAATGGGTTGTCAAAAGTATTGATTTGATGGGTTTTAAACCTGGCTGCTTGTCTTTTGTCTTTTGTGATGACAGTTACATTAGAAAAATTAACAAATTATACCTTAAACACGACTACTTTACAGACGTTATTTCGTTTGACCACAGTAATGGAAAATTAATAAATGGTGATATTTTCGTGTCTATTGATACCGTTAAGAAAAATGCTTTGGAATACCATGTTACCTTTAAAGAAGAATTATTTAGGGTTATTATTCACGGTGTTCTACATTTGTGTGGATTTAATGACGTTACAAATAAAGAAAAGTCTATTATGCGAGATAAAGAAAACAACTTGTTAAAACTAATTATTTGATATAGAGTTGGTTACGCTCTGTTTCACGTGAAACAAAATGCTTAATAAATACGATATTATTGTTGTAGGCGCAGGTCATGCGGGAAACGAAGCTGCCGCTAGTGCCGCGAAGATGGGTTCTAGTGTTCTTTTGATCACTATGAACATGGAAACCATTGGTCAAATGAGCTGCAACCCAGCAATTGGTGGAATAGCAAAAGGGCAAATAGTACGCGAAATTGATGCGCTGGGTGGTTCCACAGGAATAATTACAGACCTAAGCTCTATTCAGTACAAGCTTTTAAACAAGTCTAAGGGTCCTGCAATGTGGAGTCCGCGAGCTCAGTGTGACAGAAAGCTATTTAGCAGCACATGGAGAAAATCCCTGGAGAACATTAAAAACTTAGATTTTTGGCAAGATGTAGTAGTAGAAGTTATAGTTAAAAACAACAAAGCTATTGGTGTTAAAACATCAATGGGTGTCGAAATTAAATCAAATGCAGTAATATTAAATAGTGGCACGTTTTTGAATGGGTCAATACACTTAGGTGAAAAACAATTTGGAGGAGGTAGAATGGGGGAAAGAGCTATAAAAGGCATAACAGCACAGCTTGAAGGTCTTGGTTTCACATCCGGCAGAATGAAAACAGGAACACCCGCTAGGGTTGACGGAAGAAGTATAGACTTTTTAAAAATGGAAGAACAAGAAGGAGATAAAAACCCTGGAAAATTTTCTTATTCTAATGAGACCAAACCGCTTTCAAAACAAAAAAGTTGCTTTATTACATACACCAACTCAAATACTCACGAAGCTTTAAAAACAGGGTTTGATAGGAGTCCTCTTTT
>ERZ767114.247-NODE-247-length-34655-cov-107.116779_pt1 | contig 34655 bp, 35 predicted proteins | sample MGYA00374952_ERZ767114 | MGnify/ENA primary metagenome ERZ767114 (study PRJEB28939, sample SAMN06267156) | marine metagenome | isolation source: Columbia River Estuary | place: USA:Columbia River Estuary, USA | collected 2012-05-05 ... | reverse complement strand
TTAAAACCATTCCGGCTGCATATCATGGGTGGTGTTATCCAATGACACCAACAAGGCTGACCATTGCGCTACTTTAGGCAGTTCATAGTGATAAAAATACTGTAACGCCTGCATCTTGCCTTGGTAAAAGGCGACGTCATCGGGATGGGGGTCTTTTTCTAACGCCTGTTCTGCCACCATGCCCTGCCTCAGCCACAACCACGCGATGGTTACATGCCCGAACAATTCAAGATAGGTGACTGAATTGGCCAGTACCAAATCAATAGGGGATGACTGCATGGCACCCAGTAATGTGCGGGTAGTATCTTTGAGCACTTTTACTGCGTCTTGTAAGGCTTGAGCATGAACGGCAGCGCGCGGCCATGCTTGCGCTTCGGCGATGGTGGTTTCCATGACCGCTAGGGTGGCGATATAACCGGCCAAGTTGTTCATCGGTACTTTTCTCGCCAGCAGATCAAGTGACTGGATGCCGGTAGTGCCTTCGTGGATCGGGTTGAGACGGTTGTCTCGGTAAAACATCTCTACTGGATGCTCGTTAATATAGCCGTGCCCGGCCAATACCTGAATGGCAAGATCATTGGCTTTAGGACCATATTCCGAAGGCCAAGATTTGATAATGGGCGTGAGAAAGTCGAGCAGCAGATGCGCTTGTTGGCGGGCCTCAGGGGTTTCTGCGGTGCGCTCGTCGTCAGACAGCTGTGTGCCATAGAGCACCAAGGCATAAGCACCTTCGGCATAGGCTTTTTGCGCTAACAGCATACGGCGGACATCGGCATGTTCAATGATATTCACCAAGGGCGATAAGGGATCTTTGCAAGAAGGCAAACGACCCTGCGGCCGCGATTTGGCGTAATCGAGGGAATATTGAAAGCCAGTGAGGGCGGTAACCGCTGCACCCGTGCCGACCAGAATGCGCGCCTCATTCATCATGTGAAACATATAGAACAGGCCTTTGTTTTCCTCACCCACGAGGTAACCAATAGCGCCGTCTTTTTCACCAAAACTCAGTGCGGTAGAGGTGTGGCCACGCCCGCCCATTTTATGAAAGAGCCCTGCCAAGGCGACATCATTGCGATCACCTAAGCTGCCGTCGGCATTGACCAAAATTTTGGGTACCACAAACAATGAAATGCCTTTCACGCCTTTGGGTGCGCCCTTAATGCGCGCCAATACCAAATGGACAATGTTGTCGGTGAGGCTGTGGTCGCCGCCAGAAATGAAAATTTTGTTGCCGGTAATGCGGTACTGGCCGTCGGCTGCCAATTGGGCGCTGGTGGTCAAATCCCCAAGCGCAGAACCGCAGTCGGGTTCGGTCATCGCCATCGTGCCGGCAAAACGGCCTTCTCGCATGGGCTTTACCCAACGTTCGATGAGTTCTGGCGAACCGTGGGTTTCCAAAAGGTTGGCATTGGCGTTGGTCAGTGCGGTGTAACCCAATGCGGTACTGCCCGCTGCCGATAAATAGGCGCTGGCCACATTGGCGACAATAGGTGGCAACTGCATGCCATAGTGTTCGTAGTCTGCGGTAGCAGATGAAAAGCCCGAAGCCACCACCGCATCATAGGCGGTTTTTAATTCTGGGATGGTATGAACCTGCGTACCGTCAAAGGTCGGTTGCTCGGTATCGAGTTTTTGGCGAATGGGTAAAAAGTATTTTTCGGCCAGTGTTTTGCCGGTGGCGATCACTTCATTAAACGTATGACGGTCGTGGTCTTGGTAGCGCGGACGTTGGATAAGAGACTCTGCATCAAACAGTTCATAGAGCATAAACTCTAGGTCTCGGGGGTTCAGTATTGGTGCCGCCATGCGTCCCTCTCTATTCAGTTGCTGTTATTCTTATTGGTCGGGTATCAGCCGTTTGCCCATACTCACCACGGGGTCGATGGTATAACCCATGGCCTGATAGGCTGCGATGACCTGTTGGTTGGTTTCCCTGATCTGCAGGTTAATCTTTGCACAGCCTTCAGCCAATAGCAGGCGCTCAATTTCAGTCATTAACAGGTGGGCCAAACCCTGTTTTTGTCTATCGGGTGTAACCGCCAAATAATTCACCCATCCGCGATGGCCGTCGTAACCCGCCATGGCCGTTGCCACTACCTGGTGATCGACAATGCCCAGTAAAAACCATTGCGGTGAGTCTGCGATTTTACGGTTGATGTCTTTATCAGGATCATTTTGGGGTGCGACCAAACCAGTATCACGCCACAGTTGTATTACCTGAGCCCGATAGGATTCTTTATAGCGAACGATGTCCATGTCGTAACCCACCCAATGCATTATTCATAGGGCATTATCCTAACACGGCATTTTCGATAGATGCTAAGGCATTCCCAGTGGCGTCGCGCTTATAGCGGCAGGGCGATTTCTCGGTTCATGCGCGTTAATGACCCCATGCTCTTTTGACGCATGTATTGGCGCATATAGCTGCCGGCTGGCTTGGTAAGATAATAGAGCAGCGCAGGATCAAGTTCCATGTCGCGTGACAGCTGATCAATTTGTGATAGCGGATTGTTGATAGGATCGGCCAGTTGTGACAGCAGGTTGTCTTTGAGTTCGTTATAGAACTGGCTAAAGGTTTGGAAACTCTCTTGTGGTGGCGACAGACGCAAGATGGAAAATCCGGTCTTGCAAGCTGCTTGATAAACCAACGAATGCGACCATGAAAAACGCTCTGGTTGACCATGGCAACCCAAGGCTTCATGAAATGCGTCAATGACATCTGGTAATCCGGTCGTTTTGCGTAACCCTTTCATAAGACATCTCCTCATTGGAATACTGTTAGTATATACAGTACTGTATAAAAACACAACAATGTGAGGGAAAGGTAGTGAAAGGCAGCTAAAGGCAGCTAAAGGCAGAGAAAGGCAGAGAAAGGCAGTGAAGGGCAGGGAAAGGCAGCTAAAGGCAGCTAAAGGCAGGGAAAGGCAGGTAAGGGCAGCTAAAGGCAGAAAGGGTAGTAAGGACCAAATGCGCGAAAAGAAAGATGATGGACGCTAGAAGGGCAGGAGAGAAAGGGCAAGGGCAGTCGTGGAAATGAAAAGAATACGGCACAATCTATTTTGGCTTTATGCCTCCAAACGGTTCGTTCATTTCTAAATCACTAATCATTCGACCTTGTGCCCTTACTACGGCAGGTTGTGCGTTCTGTCTAATGGGGAAAAGTGTGTAAGTTTATCGGCTGGCATATGCCAATCGATTGCACTAGCCATGGTAAGTAAAAACCAGACCATTTTTCACCATAGTCCCCTGTAGGCCGTCATTGGCTAAACATCTCTGAGACGCCAAGGTCATGGATCAGTACCTGTCCCGAGACAATTTCGTGGCGAATGACGCGCTGATCCAAAATGGCTTGCTTTTCACCATATTCTGCAAATCTATCATTACTGACTATAAAAGTAGTCTTGTCAGCCCCGCAGAGATCTAGAACTGTTTCATCTGCCTTTACGCTCGTCGCAACAACATGTACTTGAATGTTGCTACCCAATTCATCCCGAATATCGGAATCACTACACTTTAGCAGCTTGCGAATCGATGCGTCGAATACCAAAACAACGTCATAGTCATTTGAAAGGGTTGACATGACAGGCTTTAGTGCGGAAAGCCCTATAAAAACGCCGCTTTGATAGCATAAGTTGTTACCGTCAAATATGAGTTTTTTAATATTCCGCGCAGCTTTATCTGCTACTGTCTTTGCTCGTTTCTGAAGTTTTTCTAAATCACGGTCTAGGCGACGAATTTCGGAATCCTTCTGAGAAATCACTTTCTTTGGGCTGCCAGTCCCGAACTTCTCCTCACAACTCTTATGCGCCATGGCTCTCTCATAGGAATTGTCTGCATTTGATAACTCTGCATCCAACCTTTGAGCCTGACTTTTGGCGGAGGCGGCTAAAGATTTTTTATGCTCCGCTTCGCGAATTTGTTTCACTATAGGTGCCAGTGCAGCGTCCACCCCCTGCTTTAAATTGGCAAGTTGTTCAACCACCCTCTTCTGCCGAGCAACTTGGTTAGCAAGGGATATACGCTTCTTACTCTGTTCATCGAAATCAAAGCTATAGTATTTCTCAATATCTTCAGCATTGTCGTATATCTGTTGTCTAAGGTCTTGCAGCTGACCCTGTGCAGCCGCTGCGTTTTTTGTCGCCGTGTCCAGCAATTCTTTTTTTTCCGCTGCGCGACCACGAAGCTCTTGTTGCTCGGAGTTGAACCAATTTGCAGGATTCCAAAGGCTGTTGATAGATTCCGATAGCTTTTTAATATTAACTTCGATCTGTCGGACTTTACTCTGTAATCGTGTGTAGTCGTGGGAGCAGATTTCCAACTTATTATTTAGTTCATGGCGAAAATCGGCAAGAGTATTCGGCTCCGTGTTCTCATACCAATTAATCTCGTTTCTTATCGTTTTTAAGTTTGAATCGAATTCGGATGCCCTAATCAGGGCATCTTCAAGTTGCATGTCAAATGGGTTAAGCGTCATATGGATAGTCTTGAGTGGTTACTATTGAAATCTGGAATCACTCTAGAGGCTGCCTTAAGTCGTTATGTGAATGCTAACGGCGCGATACCTTGCTAAAAAACCGCCATAGGTATGGAAGTTCAATTCCGCAGGGCTGAAGTTTTAAGGATTTATTTGGCCTCGTTTCCAGAAACGTCTTTTTTTACTAGTCGCTTGATAACTTTTTCGACAATTCTTGCTTCAGTTTCACTGAATTGTGCCTCTACCCCTTCTGGGGTTTTCTTGATCTTTCGCGCAAGCTTTAGGAAGCGATAGCCACCATAGCCACACCCAATGGCTGCACCAGCTGCTGCAATTGGAACCCAAACAGGTGTTGATGAAATAAGTCCGGCAGACATCAATGCACCGGTAACTCCACTAGCTCCAATGGTAGTTCCAAAGATACCAGCTGTACCTACAATACTTGCTGTAGCACCTGACAAATATAGAGCACTAGCTCCTAGAGTTGCAGATGCCGTTGTCAATATACCACTAATAGCAGCAGTACTTAGGAATGTACCAGCAATATATCCACCCGCGCCTGTTACAATCAAGCCTCCAGCTGCATGAGGAACCAATGAGCCTCCAGCAGCAAGAGCTGAAACAATAGGTATTAGTGGTAGCGGCATTATAAAATCCTCCATGATCTTGCCTGATGCTCATTTTTATTCTTTTCGTTCATCTTCAGTTTTACATAGCTTTCATAAATACATCGCACGGCATAACGTACACTTAAGATTGAATTCAAAACACCTTATCCATGTTTCCATACAGAAACAAGGGATTTAATGCTCGACAATCTAATCCATAGATCATGGTGCGTCGCCACGGTGCTTTATCTGGTAAGAGCCAATAAATGTACAATAGTAACAGTGTACAAATAGTGCGGAGTCTTATAGATACGCATGGGTTTGTTGCACGTTAAACGGAGTCGCGGAATATTTTTCGCAACATTCAGGAAAATTTAAACCATACCAATATTTCAATGACCAAAAATTATACTAAGTTCTTGAGGGGCATAAAAAAGGAATGAAAAGTCCGATCTTTTGCGTTGTGACTAAAAAACAGAAAAGGACGGTTTTGACCACATTATTTGGTTGATTTGGATTCCCAAATAACCCATTGAAATTCTGTCTGGCTGATTGACAGATAGCTAACTACGCCGAACAAATATGGACAACATTGATGCTGAATTATGCTTCTGAATTACCACCCAGGTTTTCTTATCAGGAAAGACAGGAAGAGAAGCAAGATACGAGACACCCAACCAACTACGGCATGACAACCCCGGACTCAACGCCTTACATGGCGTTGGTTGATTCAAAAATTTTATCGGCGTTGGCCGCTACAAAACCTTGAAACAGTGTGCCGGTGGCATCGGGGTGACGCTTGGCAAATTCATAGAAGCAGGTCGGGATGGTGGCGACATGGTTGTCTGCAAAGGTGATTTGCAGTTTGTCTGCCATGGTCGACGCCTGTTCTAGCAACTCAGTGGGGGTGCCTTTTATCGCGCCGCCGACGTCATTGATGCTAAAGCCTTCATCGGTTAAAACTGCCAATACCGCCTGAATATCGGTTAGGGTTTTCAGGTGATTAATGCTGACGGTGAAATGGTTAGCACGCAGCCCCATATACGACATCCACGCGGCATACTCGCTTTCGTTAAGCAGGGTGGTGTAATCGTTAAAGGCAATCGGTTGCCATTGAATGCCGCTCCAAAATACGCTGGCATCTGCGACGACATCGACAGCCACCTGGTCAACCATGCTTTGTAGGATGCTTTGTGCTTCGCTGCTCAAAAGCTCGCGCTGCAATTCGCTCAAAAAGATGCGGGGTAGGGTGTCGTCAGCGTGGCGATAGCTCTTGGCGACCAATTTTTTCGCTTCAAAGTGATAGTCTTCAATAAACTCGTATCCCATGGCCAATAGCTGTGGCTCAAGATGGGCAATGTCCATTGGGCAATCAGAAAAGGTTCGGAAAGCCACGTGGTCGTTAATGACTGCTTCGCCACGTGCAGAAAACAGATCATGCACTTTTTTCGCTTGAGGCGTGTAATATACGTAGTCGTTCCAGAGTGAAGCAAAAAAACTGTGGGCGTTCATGTCGGATTCCGTGAGCAGGTTTAGAAAGCGCGGCACTGTACCTGACCCTTTTCGGAACTGCATCCTCAGCCCACAATCCCCATGATGGGAAACTGTCAGCGAAAATGCACGGCATTGTATCGGTCGAACTAGAGAGAGCTTGGTGGTGAATGAAGCAGACTATATAGCCCCAACCAGACGGTGGGTGGAACAAGCAGTCATTGGGCTTAACCTGTGTCCTTTCGCTAAGCGGGAATGGGTGAAAGACCGGGTACGGATTGTCGTGACGCACGACACCGAGGAATGGGCGCTATTGGCGACCCTACACGCAGAGTTGGATTTTCTTGAAGCCAATCCCGCCGTGGAAACCACCTTGATTGTGCACCCTGATCTGTTAACCGATTTTTTTGACTACAACCAGTTTTTGGGTGATGCCGATGCCCTGTTAAGTGGGTTAGATCTGGAAGGGATTTATCAGATAGCGAGTTTCCACCCCGATTATCAGTTTGGTGGAACCGATCCTGACGACGCTGAGAATTACACCAACCGCTCGCCCTTTCCCATGTTGCACCTGTTACGAGAAGCCAGTCTTGAGGGTGCCATCGCGCGTTATCCTGATGTAGACAGTATTCCAGACAACAACATGAATTTGATGAACGACAAGGGTGCCGACTACATGCGGGCGCTGTTAGCGGGCTGTTTTAAGGACGATGAGATAGCATGACGCTTCGCCCAAGGCTGTTCTAAGGCTGTTTGTTCTCTTTTTTACAACATTTGTGCAGGAAATTGCGGTGCACTTTTCATTGGGCAGTGCCATTTATTCACTTTTCGTTATAATCGGCACGATCTCTTTTAGGATATAACCATGACAGACAAAATATTTATTACATCGCAAGAACTTCTGCAGGATTCGTTTAGGTTAGCGCATCAAGTGATGGAAGATGGTTTTAGACCAGATTTTATTATTGGCATCTGGCGCGGTGGTGCGCCTATCGGGATCGCAGTGCAAGAATATTTCGATTTTAAAAACATCAAAACCGACCATATTGCGGTGCGTACTTCGTCATACTACGGCATCGGTCAGCAATCGAAAGAAATTAAAGTCCATGGTTTGCACTACCTCATCGAAAATGCCAATGCGGGTGACAAGCTCCTTATTGTTGACGATGTATTTGATTCAGGCAGAAGCATTGATGCCTTGATCAAACAGATTAAGAGCCTGTCTCGGTTAAATGCACCCACAGACATCCGTGTTGCCTGCCCTTGGTATAAGCCAACAAACAATAAGGTCGATATCGTGCCCGACTACTTTATTCATGAAAGTAAGGAATGGCTGGTATTTCCTCATGAGTTATCGGGATTAACACCAGATGAGATCATGGAAGGTAAGACAGAGTTGCGTGGTATTCAGGACATACTGATTTAATCAGACCAAAAAGGGCAATCTGAACAGGATTCACGTTGCCCTTTTTTGCCGCACTCGGTTTCTTATCTATTGCTGCGACCCCAGCGGCCTGCAATAAATAGCCAACATTGAGCAGAATAGCAGGTTGTGTGGCATGCCCAAACGGTAGTGTCGCCGACAACGCCTTAGCCTTATTTAGTCACCTGCACGTTGTTGATTAAAACGGTGAGCCCTCAAACCAGTGTCACCAGAACAAAACAAAAATAACAAAGCGGGAACAGCGAAAAACCCTGTGTCCGGGACATTGCAGACAGGCTATAGTCACTATCATCATGAACAGCGCATGATTGAATGATCATGTTATGTCACCCTGACAGAGTAAATTCAGTACAGTAAATCCGACTACAATCTATTGCAAACTGGAGCATCTACTCATGGTATTTCTACATAAATTGACTGGGTATTATCGCCTGCTGACCACGGTACTTCTGCTGCTCTGCTTTATCCAGGTACAGGCTGATAATGCAGTAAGCCGCACGATATCATTAACGGCCAGTGCGTCAGAGGAAGTAGTGCCTGATATGACCGTCTGGCAGTTGTCTGTCACCGAAACCGGCCCTAAAACGGCGAGTCTGGCTGCACAGCATGCCAGTCAGGTAAATCAAGTGATTGGATTTCTGAAAGGCTCGGGCATTAACGACAGAGAGTTGCGTACGACCGGAACGCAGTTAAGAGAGAACTGGGTGTACCGGAATAATAGTCGGGAACAGGAAGGATTTATTGCCCACACTCAGATTCGTTTTGAACTAAAAGATTCAGACCTTTATCTGTCTCTTTGGAAAGGGCTGGCCGGTATTAAGGGTACCAGCGTGGAAAATATTCAATATGCCCTGTCTGACCCTGACACAGTGTTACACAAATTAAGAATAGCAGCCTTGAATAACGGCCGGGAACAAGCAACGCAATTGGCTGAGGCAGCCGGGATGACGCTTGGTTTTCCGGTATCCATTCAGGTCGATTCTGCACCCGTTCGACAACCAGGCATGGTGATGGCGATGGCTGAAAGCCGGGTATCAGAGGACAATCAGCCCACAATGCCCGGCGTTATTAAACTTGAAGCGCATGTTAACCTCTCCTATGAGTTATTGTTCCGATAACCGTTATGAGCTAGGGGAGAAATTCATGACAACTGCTGTGCTAAACAAGCGGTAATCACAGGGGGCTGTTCGACAAGTTACTGACAGCCCGATCTGTCAGAATTTACTCGAACACCTGTTAGCTTGTGAACAATCTGCTGCCAGCTCAAGCCTTCTCTGCTTCAAGCCTTCTCTGCTTCGGGCGAGAAAACTGGCGAGCATACTGACTGGTGAAAGGCAGGGTTTCAAACCATGCCCCTTCCACCCAATTCACGCCTTGGCCATTTTATCCGCAGTTAACGTTTTCCCACAGGATAAAGGGTCCACCGCACCCTGCTGATACCACCTCTTTATGGTATTTACCGCAGCCGCCATATTTGTTTTCTGGAATACCATCGGGGTTATTGGTCGAAGATTTGGCAACAATCTTATCCAACAGATCGAACACGGGGTCGGACAATTCAACGTGACCACCAGCTGGACCTAAAAAGAGGCGACCGGTCAATTTACCGTCTTTGATTTCTTCCAAATACGAGGTGCCAGCAGTGAGGCTGCCGCCCTTCGGATCTTCCATGCCACCATGGGCTTGCATGGCCAAAAAGCCATAGTCGACCATACCAATGAGGCTATCAACCGACTGGTCACCTGGGGTGAAATAGGTGTTGGTTTGACGCGTCATCAAGGGGCGACGCCAGCTTTCGCGTTTGCCATTGCCGGTGCGCGGTGCATTAAAGTGCAATGCAGACGCTAGGTCGGTCATTGGTGCAGACAAATGGCCGCGATCCAAAATAACCTGAGGACGCGCTAGGGCGCCTTCGTGATCAAAGAAATAAGAGCCGTTAGTCCCGTGTGTATCATCACCCATTGCAAAAACGTCGGCCTGATTCACAATGCTGGCCTGATCGTTACCCACGCGAATCTGTTGTTCACGCAAGTCTTTTGCAATACTGCGGCCCTTCATCCACGTATCCCCTTCTTGGGTGTGTCCAAAGGCTTCGTGGGCAATCACACCGGTGACATCTGGACCTGTGATAACAGGATAGCGACCGGGTACTAGCTTCTGCGCCTGATTGAGTTTAAAGCCCAATTCGATAAGGTCTTGTTGCTGCTGCTCGCTCAATGCGGCGATTTCTAAGCCGCCCATGCCACCCATAACTTCTCTGCTCGTATGCCCAGTTGCCGTGGCTGCCATGGCATAAAATAAAGTTGTGGGTAATACCTGCGCGATGTTTTTCTCACGGTCTACAAAGACATTCACCGTCACTTGCTGTCGCGCCATCACCATAATATCGGCAAAGGGTTGCAAACCCGCATCGGCGTGTGCGGCGATATATTCACTTGCCCGCTGTTGCAGTGATGTTCTGAGGTCTCTGGCCAGTGTGCTCAAGCCCTTCATGCTGGTGGCTTCAGGCAATTGGGTGCAACGCACACCAAAGGTCACTTCAGTTGCGGTCGTCAGGTCTTCAGGCAGCTGTACCAAGGTTTCTGCGCCCATGCCAGCTGCGCATTCATCGGCCCACGTCGTAGGGCGATAGGCTGGCGTGGTAATGACACCTGCTTGTTGTTCTACGTCAGCTCGAAAAGCCTTAGCCAATGTCTGTAAGTGGGCTGCATCCAATTGGTTGGTGCTGCGCTCATAATGCACACCGTTAGCCATGATACGAAACACCATACCGCGGTCGGAACTGAGGTCGGTATTTTCAGAGCGCGCTGCGGTAAAGCCCAAACGGTTGGTCTGTTCTAACCAGACAAAGGCATACCAGTCTTGCTCATGGCCAGATTCTAGGTGTGCTAACAAAGTGGGCATCAGCTCACGTAGGGGCTGCAAATTCTGTGGGAAAGTCGTTCTTGTTGTCATGTTCTTAACCTTTTATGTTTCAAGCCGAAGCATGCCTCGGCAACACGCATTATTTGCCCGCTATTTTAACGCCCGCTTTGATCAGCATGGCACTGGGGCCCACGTAACCTAGGGCATGGCTAAAGGCATCGGCAATGTTGTTCAATACTGCGGACTCGTTGCTCAAAGCAAAGTGGCTAAAATTCTCGCGGATGTTACCGGATACTACGCCGCCCTTGATCATGCCTAGCAACTTACCCTGTCGATAATGCTTGGCTAACTTGATTTCGCTGCTCCACGTGAGCGTACTGTCGTTTACCAGTAGCGACGAAAAAGCCACAATTTCTATGCAGTCATCTTCCTGAGCAATCAGTTCGTTTTTAGACGCACTACCCAAGGACACCACCAGATTGCCACAAACGGCATTCACGTTGCGGTCCAAGTAGGCCGCCATTCGGCTATCAACCGCTTGGTGTTTCACGACATTGCGTTCAATCATGATGCCTTTTTCAGCGGGAATTCCCTCTCCTGTAAAGGGCGTGCTGCAGGCCATTACCGGTAAAAATGGGTCTAATGTGACGGTCAAGGCGTCGGAATCGGGATGCCGCTCTAACGTATTGATCAAATCGCCCTGCAGCAAATGTGGGCCTTTTTGGTACTCTGCCTGTGCATTGAGCTGCGATTCGAGAGCTTCCAATAAAGCGGCGATACAATGCTTGTCGACCAGAATAGTGGCATTGTCTTGGGTATCGGGCAGATTACTTTTCCCGATATCCAGCGCCTCAGCGATGGCATCGTCAATAAAACCACCTAGGTTTGCGTCAGCAATACTCAGTGCTTTTTTATACTGTAATACTTCTTCAGTATTGGGCAGCGGCAGTTTTTCCAAGGCAATTTCAAAGTAGATGTCGGACACCTGTTTGCTGGCTGAAATACCTGTGGCGGTTTCCATGTAGGTCTCGGTTAACGTCGTAAACAGTTCAGCACTATTGATATTGACGCCCTCAGCAGTGGCCGCCTTAGCAGCAACGTCCTGTTGCATACCGCGGTGTGCTCCGGCTAAGTCAGCAACGAGCAATGGGTCAGCAGTCTGTACTTCGGCATATGCTGCATCACTGGGTTGCGCCAGATCCCAAGGGGGATTGCTTGCCAACTGGGCATTACTGAATGCCTGATCAATTTGGGGCGTAAACGGTTGCAGTGGGTCAAGGGTAATGTTGCCAACGCCTTGGTGTTCTCCGTGCCGAGCGTACACAAATAGGGTATAGCTCAGGTCTTCGACACTGCGCTGCTGATAGGGCTTTAGCCCAACGATGGAGTCGCCCAACATGAGCGTTTGCGCTAATTGTTTTTTAGCAACAGACAGCTTCCAGCCATAAAAAGTGTCGCCTGCCTGAGTGTGGCTAGCGACCAGTGATTCCCGAATGGCATTAACGACCGGGTGTGTTCTAAGAGACATAAGACATCCATAATAAAAAGGCCACGCCGAGGCTCGGCCTTGGTGATTCACAATAGGGACAGCAGGGCTGTCTAAACCTGCAGGTATTTAATCAGACGACTTGCCTTTTAACAAATCTCGGATTTCAGCGAGCAACAGTTCTTCTTTTGACGGGGCAGGAGGCGCCTTGGGAGCCGCTTCTTCCTTCTGCTTCATGCTGTTGATGCCCTTAATGGCCAAGAACAATGAAAAACCGATAATCAAGAAGTCGATAAAGGTTTGGATAAACTTCCCGTAGCGAATGACCACTTCTGGCGTGTCGCCAACAGCGGCTTGAATGACAAGACTCAGGCTCGCAAAGTCCATTCCACCTAGCATGACACCTATCGGCGGCATCATGACGTCACCAACAAATGAAGACACGATTTTTCCAAAAGCGGCGCCGATGATGATACCAACCGCCATGTCTATGACATTGCCTTTAACGGCGAACGCCTTAAATTCCGTCAACATGCTCATACTGCTCTCCTGTTTTTGTTGTGTATAAGTCGGCGAGAGTATAGCACGGGTGAGCAAGCCAAAAGGGTGATCGCCCAGAAGTGTGGCCCCGCTCACATGCATGTTTATGCAGATAGGGTTATGGTGGTTCCTGGTATCAAAAACCGAGTGAAGACATGACGCCCAGCGACAAGAAAAAACTGCATGAGCAACTGTTGGATTTACAACGACAGTTAGTGGATATTGCCGATAGCACCCAAGACTCAGGTAAAACGGTGATGTTAGACCAGTCAGCGGTTGGTCGCTTGTCGAGAATGGATGCCATGCAGCAACAGCAAATGGCACTCGAGACAGAGCGTCGGCGTCTATTACAATTGGTAGCCATCGAAAGGGCGCTATTGCGTATCAAAAGTGACGAATTTGGTGAATGTTTTGAATGTGGCGAAGCCATCGATGTGCGGCGATTGGCGTTTGATCCCACCTGCACCCGTTGCATCCAATGTGCAGAGGTATAAAATGTCAGCTTCGCTAATAAAAGGAATGCTGCCAAAGGCTATTATTGGGGAATTTCAGTCATTTGAATAGGACATAGATATGGCTCAGGATAAAGCTGAAACAGGTGACCTACAAAAATGGTTGTCTGAAATTGGGGCTGGATTGGACACCTTTTTAGCGTTCAAACACCCCGATGCAATGACGGATCATGATCAATGGCATGACTATCTCAATATGCCATTGCCAGAGAAAGGCGTTGGTATCGAAGCGGTGACCGCAGACCTCGTGAATCACATTATTCCTTTTGGTTCGGCAATTCCCCGGCCGGGCTTCACTGGCTATATCACCACAGGATCCACCAGCGCCTCAACCCTAGCGTCAACCGCCGCCAGCATTGCGTCACCGCAGCGCTATGGCCACAATGCATTTAACTTTTTAGAAGCCTTGTCGTTGGAATGGTTAGCCAACCTGTTTGGTATCGGTCATTTGCAGGGTGTTTATAGTAGCGGTGGTTCGGTGGCCAATTTGGTCGCCTTAGGTGGCGCGCGGCAGTCAGCGTTTGAAAAGGTCGGTATCGACCCCGCCATGCAAGGCGTGAGCAGACCCGTGAGCCTGTATGCCAGCGCCGAATGTCATCACACCATTCAACGTTCCGCTGGCGTATTGGGTGTAGGACGACAATCCGTAAAACTCATTGCCTGTGACGACCAAGGTAGAATGCGGGTGGACCTTCTGGAAAAAGCGATTCTGGATGACCTAGCTGCAGGCGTGATGCCAATGGCAATTGTCGCGAATGCAGGCACCACCAATACCGGTGCAATTGATCCGTTACAAGCCATGGGGCTTTTAGCGCAAAAATATGACATTTGGTATCACATCGATGGTGCCTACGGACTGCCAGGCATCTTGGATGAGGCGGTCAAGCCACTGTATCAAGGCTTAGAAATGGCAGACTCTGTCATTGTTGACCCACACAAATGGCTGGGTGCATCGGTCGGTATTGCGGCAACCTTTGTTCGAGACAGGCAGGTATTGCTCCGTGCCTTTACCCAAGAGCCCGCAGATTATTTGGAAGGCTCAGTAGCGCATTCAGCGCAGTCTGAACCCACCATAGTTCACTCCATGGACGACTTTGGAATCCCGTATTTTGATTTTGGTGTTGAATTGAGCGCGCCCGCACGGGGTGTTGCGGTGTGGGCCATGATTCGGGAAATTGGCGCAGAAGGGTTGCGAGCGCGCGTTAAACGACACAATGGCATGGCCCGAACACTGTCGACATTGGCACACGCCCATCCACGTTTGGCGGTGGTTAGCGAACCCACATTATCGATTTGTTGCTTCAGATATGTGCGAGATGGCATTGCAGATCTGGACGCTTTTAATCAGCAGCTGTGCCGCCTGTTGGTGCGAGAGAATAAGCTGCTGCCAAGTACAACACGGGTGAACGGTGTTTTGGCGATTCGACCTTGTTATGTCGGTGCTCGTGCTGAAACAGATCAGGTAGCTGCGTTGGTGACTGCGGTGGTACGTATTGGAGATGCGCTATTTGAAACGTCACATACCATGAGCTAGGTTCTTTAATAGGACCAGTTTCCGATAGAGGTCGATAGCGCAGAATATTGCAGTCTGTGGTTTATAGAGGGGCATTTTCCAACCCCAATTTTACCGCGATAGGTATGCAAGACTTTTGCATTGAAAAAATGCGAGAGCGTGGCATGCCTCGATTGTTAGGTTGGCTCCTGTCCAGAGAGATCCCCAAGTTGGACCGCTGGCGCCCATAATAGGCTCAGCGGCTAACTGCATATCATTCGACCACATTGGCCCAATTCAATACGATATCTTTGTAACTCACCATGCCGATGACATGCTCATCTTCAATGACGATGGCAGATGTCAGGCCATACTGATCAAACAACCGTGCACAGTATTTAATGTTCATTTGTGGGCGCACTGAAATCACAGGCTTGCACATAATTTCGTAAAGATTAACGCGCTCCGGTGCACGGTCCTTGCCAATCACTTTTTTGGCAATGTCGGACAATTTCACCATGCCGAACTCATCGCTATTGTCTCGCCGATTGATGATCACCTTGGTGATGCCTTTTTCGCGCATCATCTCAAGTGCTGAGGATACGGTCATTAAGCCATCAGCAAATGCAAAACGTTGGTTCATGACTTCACGGCAACGGGTAAATTCAGTAATCACAGCTTATCCTCCAAATCAGTCTTTAGTTCGTTAATTTGATGCGCCACGCCTAACGCATCTTCAACATCAAGTTGGATGGCAATTCCGGTGCCCGGTTGCTCATCAAATTCACCGACGTTGGCGATATTTTCCAAAATGGCTCGGCTGCGGTGCTCTTCCACCAAAAACATCAGCACATCACGTTGGCCTTCAAGCGCCAACCCGAAAAATGTGGTTTTTTTGGTAAGGCCTTCACCGCGGGCGCTGGTAATGACAGTGGCGCCAGTGGCACCTGACTCGCGAGCAGCCTGCATCACTGCATCAGTCTTACTGTTATCAACAAAAGCTATTATTAATTTGAATCGCATCGATCTGTCCTCTGTGCGTTCGACAACATGAGCAATCAGGCCTTAGCCTGTCGTGCTTGTTTGTTACTTTTGTAACGGGCTATTTGTGCATAGGCCATGACTGAAATAATGGGAAACAGGCTGGCAAAAGCGATCAATCCAAACCCGTCAATCATGGGGTTTCTGCCAGGAATGGTACCCGCTAAACCCAAGCCTAAAGCCGCCACAATGGGTACAGTTACCGTCGAGGTGGTGACACCGCCTGAATCGTAAGCCAAGGGAATAATCATTTTAGGCGCATATAGGGTTTGTACAATGACAATGCAATAGCCGGTGACGATAAACCAATGAATGGGATAGCCGGTGACAATACGCCAACTGCCTAGCGCAATACCCACAGCGACCCCAATAGCCACGGCAATCCGCAAACCCCATACACTAATGGATCCGCCAGATACCTGGTGGGCCTTAATCGCCACGGCAATCAACGAGGGCTCAGCAATGGTAGTGCTGGCGCCAATCATAAAAGCAAAGAGAAACACCCAGTTGTACTGAGTCCAATGAAACGGCAGGTTATCGGGGTTAACAAACTCAGGCGCGGTGAGCTGCTTGGCCATGAGTTCGCCAATCGGAAACAAAGCGTGTTCTAGTCCCGTTAAGAAAAAGGCCAAACCCACCAATACAAATCCGAACCCAGTCAGTACACGAGGCAGGTTGGGCACTGGGCGTTTGAGAATAACAATTTGAAAACCAAAGATGATCACGGTAATCGGCAGTACATCGAGAATCGTACCCAAAAACGTGTTGAAGAAGTCGGTGATCATTTCCATAGCTGTAACACCGTGCCGTATAGCATGACAAAAATCATGGGTGTTAGAGACGCAAAAGCGATCAGTCCAAAGCCATCAATCATGGGATTACGGTTCTTAATGGATGAAGCAAGACCTACCCCTAAGGCAGTCACCAGAGGAACTGTGATGGTAGACGTCGTTACGCCGCCACTGTCGTAGGCGATGCCGATGATTTCTTTTGGGGCAAAAGCCGTTGTGATGACCACCAAGCAATAGCCACCAATAATTAAATACTGGATCGGCCAGCCTTTAATAATGCGTATCACGCCGACCAAAATAGCCAATCCAACAGAGAACGCGACGGTATAGCGTAGGCCATTGGCATAGGATTTTCGTGACGCAGCGGAGTCTTCAATCATGCCGCCGTCACTGGCAACCTGAGCTGCTTCAGCAGCAATTGCCAAAAGCGCCGGTTCTGCAATCGTGGTAGAAAAACCCAAACAAAAAGCAAAAATAAGCAACCACCCGACGCTGCCTCGGTATGCAAAGGCAGTGGCCAAGGATTCACCGATCGGAAAAAGCCCCATTTCTAAGCCTTGAATAAACAAGGCCAGCCCGATGACAACCAAAACAGAGCCAATCAGGATGTCGACCATATGTGGGATAGGCTGTTGGAGAACCAATAATTGAAAGAAGGCAATAACAGCGACAATGGGAAGCAAGTCTTTAAAGCTACTTTTTAATGTACCTAACAGTGCAATCATTAACCTACCAAAGCGGAATACTTAAATGGCGAGAAACCGTGCGGCTCCACAAAATGAGCGGAAATTATAGCCAAATCAATCGACCCTAACATTGTGATAGGTCAAATTCTGGTCTGCATCTTACAAAGGGTATTGTTTGCCGCGTTTGCACAGGTACTGGTGCCACAAGAGCAGGGCTGCTACCGAACACCAAGGCTGCCAATTTTTCGCAACAGCAGCCAACTCGACCTGTGTTGGGCGCACATCAAGCCCCCAGGTTTCTTGATAGGACACCGCCAATGCCAGATCACCGACCGGCCAGACATTGGCGCGTTTAAGTACCATGAGTAGATAGATATCGGCCGTCCAGCGACCAATGCCCTTTAATTGCATCAATGAATCCCTTACGAAGTCGTCGTCTTTTGACGCCAATGCGTCTAGATCCAAATTGCCCGCTACAATGGCGTCAGCTAAATGCCGCCCATAGGTGATTTTTTGACGGCTAAATCCAATTCCCTTTAACTGGATGTCATCTAACACAATAAAATTCTGCGGCGTCAAAGTACCGGTGAGTGTCACCAAGCGGTTGAATACCGCCAATGCCGACGCCAAAGATACCTGCTGTTCTAAAATCATGTGCATCAAGGACGCAAAGCCCGGTGCCCGGGTGTTGGTGGGCGGCAGGCCCCATTGGGTTACAATCTCGTCGAAGAATGGCTCTTGCTCTCTCAAATAGGTGACGGCGCGATGTCGGCTAGTAGGCGTCAGTATTTCCATAGGGCGAGTTCTCTACATTCGGTATGCGGTGGCAGGCAGTGTGCCACATCTAACGACAGTATAGGGGCACGGCAATCACAATATCAGTAGGCACCGCCCACTGAGCAACAGGCGCCCGTTCAAAGGATGTCAATGCCACATTGGAACGATGAGTCGGCTGATCACACCCCCAGCCAGCAAAGCCCATCCTGTCTTTCTGAAACATTCAGTGGCTTAACAACCGGTTGCACATAGCTATAGAGCGCCCATTCCAAGGCCAGGATGTTCTCGATTTCAGCTAAATCAAGGTCTCAAAGTGGATGGCTCGCCAGTGGTGTAAAACGCCAAATCATTGACGCTGGCGTAGCGATCCTATAAAACTGGCAGGTGATTCATATAAGCAGGAGCTTGTCAGATGTTTGATAAAGAACGGTTTATAGAAGACTGTATGCAAGCCTTATCTGGTGGCCAACGCGCGGTGCGCGATGTGGTTAAGCGTGCGGTGTCTCAACCCTCAGGTATTATCAACACACTGGGCGAGCCAGTGCATGCAGGAATTACCCCGCTGTATCGATCCAGTGACTTGACCATTCTCAATTTCGCCTGGGCACCCTGCATGAATCTGATGCCCCACAATCACAATATGTTTGCGGTTATTGGTATCTATACGGGGCGGGAAGACAATATTATTTGGAGAAAGACCCCCGACCGTATTGAAGCCACCAGTGCGCAGTCATTGGGTGTTGGCGACGTGGCCACTCTGGGACAGGATGCGATTCATTCGGTGCTGAATCCATTGACCAAAATGACCTGTGCCATTCATGTTTACGGAGGCGACTTCTTTGCGCCCGACGAGCCGCGCAGTGAGTGGGATTCTGAAACCCTGATCCAGTCCCCTTGGGACGGTGCAAAGGTCCAACAGCTCTTTGAAGACGCAGAGGCGCGATTCCAACAGCATCCCTAACCTCAGGCGCTTATTGTGGGGGCCTTTGAAACCGTTTGTCTCTGGCGGTTATCCACAACAACAGACGATCCGGAAGCGTTCTTAACAGGCGCGCAATAAAACGATAGTTTAGGCCGGCGATGCTGACGATTTTTTCCGCGGCCATGTCTTCCATGGCTGTTCGCACAACTTCCTCCACTGTGGTCGCACGCATCAAGCCTTTTTCTTTATAAAACTTCTGAATGTTGACGCCCATACGGCTATGAAAATCGGTTCGGGTAAATCCGGGACACACGGAAATCATATTGATACCCATAGGGCGATAGACCGGAATCAGTGAGTTGGTAAAGTGCCGGATATAAGCCTTAGTCGGGCCATAAAGCGGGCTATGAGGTGTGGGTAACCAAGAAGCAATTGAGGCCACATTATAAATTGCCCCATGGCCGTTTTTCACCATGACCGGCAACGCGGCATGGGTGAGTTGCATGGTGGCTTGAATATGCACCGTACTCAATGCGTCATGGTCAGCCCAAGGCATTTCATGGAATAGCCCATCGGAAGCGTAGCCTGCGTTGTTGACCAAGGTCTGCATGTGGGGTTCTTGGGCAATTTTATCGGCCAGTGACTGAAGGGCCGCTCGGTCATCTAAATTGACTTCCATGACCACACATTCGCAATGCTCATTGGCATGAATACTCGTAGCCAACGCGTCTAACTCCTCGCGACGGCGACCGATGAGCCAAAGATGGGAATGGCTTTTGGCCAACTCCCGCGCAAATCCAGCGCCGATACCACTCGTGGCGCCTGTGATAATTGCAAGGTGTGACATGGATCAAACTCCTATAGTTATGCAATAATGCAGTTAATGTACCCCTGTGCCAGCCTGATAGAAAGTAAAAAGCACTTTGATAAAACGGAAATCTAGCCATAATTGGCGGGCTTGAAAGCATTCAAGACAGCAAGAATTTTCAATTCAAAGCATGGCAATTATTGAACATCGTCGCATAACTCCCTATACTTTGGCGGCTTTAAATTGGCGGTACTGCCACATAGGGGGTTTGCGATGGCGACCACGGCAGTTATGCATCTGACAAAAAGTGTGTCATGACGGGATCTAAAAGCACGTTGAGACACCGTCAGCGCAAGGGTTCAACCATACCCCAACCTGCTTTTGCAGGCTTGTTTTTTGGGCAAGCAGGGGTGGTTTTGTCAGTGGCGTTAGCGCTGGCCATTTGGAGTCAAGCGGTAGCATTGGCGTTTGCAGCAGGCGCTCTGTTACACATATTGCCCCAAACATATTTAGCGATACGGGCGTTTCGGTATCGCGGTGCTGCACAAATTCAGCACACCTTTATTAGTACAAACCAGGGTCTTGTAGGAAAGTGGCTGCTGTTCGCAACCGGCCTCGCTCTTACTTTTAGATTCTGGACCGATGTTCATTTGCCGGCCCTCTTTATAGGGTATCTGTTAGCACAGATGGGCAGTTGGATCGTCTACCCAATTTTGATTAATCGACCGCTACGCGGTAAATGAGGAAATAAACGACTATGGCAACCGAAAACCTAACGTCGAACGAGTATATTAAGCACCACTTAACCAACCTGACCTTTGGTAAAGGCGACCATGGCTGGGGTTTTGCCCATGGTGCAGAAGAAGCTGCCAATATGGGCTTCTGGGCAATCCATGTTGATACCATGGTGTGGTCTATCGGTTTGGCGGTGATCTTTTTGGCTCTGTTTAGAATGGCTGCAAAGCGCGTGACTACAGACGTACCCACTGGCTTTCAAAACTTTGTAGAAATGTCGATCGACTTTATTGATGCACAAGTTAAAGATGGCTTTCACGGCAAAAACAAAATTGTAGCGCCCTTGGCACTGACCATTTTTGCTTGGGTGTTCTTGCAGAACGCTATGGACTTGTTGCCAGTCGATTTGGTACCTGAGTTGGCCAAGTTGGCAGGCATTGGGTATATGAAGATCGTTCCTTCTACCGATCCTAACGCCACCATGGGCATGGCGATCGGCGTCTTTATGTTGATGATTTATTATGGCATCAAAGTGAAGGGCCTAGGCTTCTTCAAAGAATTGATGTTTATGCCGTTTAGCTTCAAAAACCCTGCCGTTCAGGCGTTGTTTATTCCAGTCAACCTGTTCTTAGAATTGGTTAGCTTGATTTCCAAGCCGGTTTCATTGGGCTTGCGATTGTTCGGAAACATGTATGCTGGCGAAATGATCTTTATTTTGATCGCAATCATGTATTCAGCAGGTATGGTATTGGGCGTGCTAGCGGGCTTCATGCAGCTAGGTTGGGCAATTTTCCACATTTTGATTATTGCACTACAGGCCTTCATCTTCATGGTACTTACGATTGTATATCTAAGTATGGCTCACGAAGATCACTAGAATTCCACGGCTGGGTAGCAATACCCTACCGTAGAAAATGGGTTTTAAAACCTTAAAAACACGTAAAGTAACGATTAGTTTTGACGATAATCAGGAGAAAAAAATGGAAATGATCTACGTAGCTGCGGCTATCATGATGGGTTTGGGCGCACTTGGTGCAGCAATTGGTATGGGTGTATTGGGCGGCCGTTTGTTGGAAGCCGTTGCACGTCAGCCTGAGCTAGGACCAATGCTTCAGGGCCGTTTCTTCTTGGCAGTAGGCCTAGTTGACGCGATCCCAATGATTGCTGTTGGTATCGGCTTGTACTTGATCTTCGCAGTCGCTTAATCTCTTTTCGGATGCTTAGATTAAACATGTGTAACCGAAACCAAGAGGTATAGGCCGTGAATATCAATCTAACATTGATTGGTCAGCTCGTATCCTTTGCTGTCTTTGTCTGGTTTTGCGCTAAGTTTGTATGGCCACCGCTGATTTCAGCGATGGAAGAGCGCCAGGCGAAAATTGCAGATGGTCTGAGTGCAGCTGATAGAGCTGCCAAAGACTTAGAGTTGGCACAAGATAAGGCAGCTCACCAACTACGCGATGCCAAAAAACAGGCAGCGGAAATTGTTGAGCAAGCGAACAAGCGTTCTGCACAGATCGTTGAGGAAGCTGAAGATGACGCACGAGCGAAAGCCGAGCAGATTCTAAAAGCAGCCGAAGCGATGGTTGAGCAAGAAACTGTTCAAGCCCGAGAAGCACTGCGTTTGAGAGTGTCTGAACTGGCAATAGCCGGCGCCGAGAAAATCCTACAGTCCTCAGTTGATGCTGCGAAGCACAATGAGCTGTTGGATAAATTGGCCGCAGAACTCTAAGGAGAAACACGATGGCTGAACAAAGCACACTAGCACGACCTTACGCGAAAGCAGCGTTTGAAGCAGCCAAGGCTGCATCAGCGTTAGCATCGTGGTCTGACGCGCTAGCGACTCTGGCAGCAGTTTCTCTGGATGATAAAGTTCAAAAGGCGTTGGGTAACCCAGCGGCAACAAGCGCATCGAATGTTGCGATTTTGGCGGAATTGGCACCCGAAGCGGTTGCTGCCACCAAAAACTTGTTGGCTGCTATGGCAGACCAAAAGCGTTTAGGTTTATTGCCTGACGTGGTAACGCACTTTGAAAAATTCCGGGCTGACGAAGAGCATTCTGCCAACGTAACCATAACCAGTGCCTATGCACTGACGGCTACGCAGGAAGCGCTTTTGAAAGAGAAGCTAAAAAACAAGCTGGGACGCGACGTTCAGCTAGTTACCGAAGTTGATGCAACTTTGATCGGTGGTGTGGTAATTCGCACAAACGACATGGTGATCGACGGCTCTGTAACTGGCAAGCTCGCGAAGCTAGCAGAAGCAATGTATTCCTAAGAGGAAGCAGGCATGCAGCAACTGAATCCTTCAGAAATCAGTGACATTATCAGAAAGCGCATCGAGGGTATCGATGTCTCTTCTGAAGCAAAAAACGAAGGTACTGTAGTCGGTGTAACCGATGGTATCGTCCGTATCCACGGCTTAGCTGACGTGATGTACGGTGAAATGATCGAATTCGAAGGTAGCCTTTACGGTATGGCATTGAACCTGGAGCGTGACTCCGTAGGTGCAATCGTATTGGGCGACTACCTTGGTGTACAGGAAGGCCAAAAGGCTAAATGTACCGGTCGTATTCTTGAAGTACCTGTAGGTCCAGAATTGTTGGGCCGCGTCGTAGACGCACTGGGTAACCCTATTGATGGGAAAGGCTCGTTGGGTACCACCATGACGGACGCACTTGAAAAAGTTGCACCGGGTGTTATCGCACGTAAATCAGTAGACCAGCCAGTACAGACGGGTTACAAATCGGTTGACGCCATGGTGCCAATCGGTCGTGGTCAGCGAGAGTTGATCATTGGTGACCGTCAGACAGGTAAAACTGCGATGGCAGTCGACACCATTATTAGCCAGAAAGGTACTGGCATTAAGTGTGTGTACGTCGCTATCGGTCAGAAGCAATCTACTATTGCTAACGTAGTGCGTAAGTTAGAAGAGCATGGCGCTATGGCACACACGATCATCGTGTCTGCATCAGCATCTGAACCAGCGTCGATGCAATTCCTAGCACCTTATGGTGGTTGTACCATGGGTGAATACTTCCGTGACCGCGGCGAAGATGCGTTGATCATTTATGATGACCTATCTAAGCAAGCAGTTGCTTACCGTGAAATCTCCCTGTTGCTACGTCGACCACCAGGTCGTGAAGCATACCCAGGTGACGTATTCTATTTACACTCTCGTCTGCTAGAACGTGCAGCCCGTGTAAATGCTGACTACGTAGAGAAGTTCACTAACGGTGCAGTGAAAGGCAAAACCGGTTCTTTGACCGCATTGCCGATCATTGAAACACAGGCTGGCGACGTATCTGCGTTCGTACCAACCAACGTGATTTCAATCACCGATGGTCAGATCTTCCTAGAAACCAACCTGTTTAACTCGGGTGTCCGTCCTGCTATGAACGCGGGTGTATCGGTATCTCGAGTAGGTGGTGCGGCTCAGACTAAGTTGATGTCAAAACTGTCCGGTGGTATCCGTACAGCATTGGCTCAGTATCGCGAACTTGAAGCTTTTGCTCAGTTTGCATCTGACTTGGACGAAGCGACCAAAGCACAGTTGGAACATGGTCAGCGCGTAACTGAATTGATGAAGCAGAAGCAATATTCTCCGATGTCTATCGCAGAAATGGCTATCTCAATTTATGCAGTAAACAATGGCTTTTTGAAGTCTGTTGCAGTCGAAAAAGTTCTCGACTTCGAACGTTCTTTGCACGCATACATGCATGCAGAGCACGCAGATTTCATGAAAGACTTGGTTGAAAACGGCACGTTTAACGACGACGTAACCGGTACTTTCAAAGCTGCGCTAGAGAAGTTTGTGGCAACACAGACTTGGTAACCCAAGGCTGGTCGGTACTGATTATCAGTAACCGACCTGTTTGTGACTGAGGTAAATTTATGGCAGCCGGAAAAGAGATTCGTTCTCAGATCGGAAGCATTAAAAATACGCAGAAAATTACGAGCGCTATGGAAATGGTCGCTACGAGTAAGATGCGTAAAGCTCAGGACCGAATGAAGGCCGGTAAACCTTATGCCGATAAAATTCGGAACGTGATTGGCCATTTGGCTAACGCTAATCCCGAATACCGCCACCTGTTTTTGCAGGAGCGCGAGGTCAAGCGTGTGGGATACATCATTGTATCTACAGACCGTGGCCTGTGTGGCGGCTTGAATATCAATGCATTCAAGCAGGTAATGAAAGAGATGCAAGGCTGGGCTGAAAAGTCCGTCAGTGTCGACATCTGCGCCATTGGTGCTAAGGGCAGCGGCTTTTTTAAGAGCCTGGGAGCGCGTGTTGTTGCCTCGACTACTCACGTAGGCGAGAAACCTGAAATTGAAGACTTGGTTGGTGGCGTCAAAGTTATGCTGGACAAGTATAACGAAGGCGAAATCGACAAGCTGTTTTTGGTGTACAACGATTTTATTAATACTATGACCCAGACGCCAATCATCCACCAGATGTTGCCGCTGAAGGGCGCAGATGACGACAGCAAGCGCAAACAGATTTGGGACTATATGTACGAACCTGAAGCGCGTGAATTGCTCGATGGCTTGTTGGTTCGATTTATCGAATCTCAGGTATATCAGGCAGTCGTTGAAAACAATGCCTGCGAACAGGCCGCCCGGATGATGGCTATGAAAGCTGCCACCGATAATGCCGGTGATATTATCGACCAACTTCAGTTGGTTTATAACAAAGCACGTCAGGCTGCGATTACTCAGGAAATTTCTGAAATCGTAGGTGGGGCCGCCGCTGTATAAGTGGTGGAAAAGTAGCCTTGGCTAAATATTTGCGGATAGTTTAGAGGACAGAAATCATGAGTAGCGGAAAGGTCGTACAGATCATTGGCGCTGTTATAGACGTGGAATTTCCACGCGATTCGGTACCTAAAGTGTATGATGCGCTGTTAGTAGACAAGCACAATGTGACGCTTGAAGTACAGCAGCAGTTGGGCGACGGTATTGTACGTACCATCGCCATGGGTTCATCTGAAGGTCTAAGCCGTGGCTTGGAAGTTTCGGGTACTGGCACGGGCATTCAAGTTCCTGTTGGACACGAAACTCTTGGTCGCATCATGGACGTTTTGGGTAATCCAATTGACGATAGAGGCCCTATCGGCGAGAAGGAGCGTGCGGTTATTCACCGTAAAGCCCCTACTTATGCTGAACAGGCGCACTCACAGGAGTTGTTGGAAACTGGTATCAAGGTTATTGACCTTGTTTGCCCGTTCGCCAAGGGTGGTAAAGTTGGTCTATTCGGTGGTGCGGGTGTTGGTAAAACCGTAAACATGATGGAATTGATCAACAACATCGCTTTGGAACACAGCGGTTTGTCAGTTTTTGCTGGTGTAGGTGAGCGTACTCGTGAGGGTAACGATTTCTACTACGAAATGCAGGAATCAGGCGTTGTAAACATTGCTGAGCCTATGAAGTCTAAGGTTGCGATGGTATACGGCCAGATGAATGAGCCACCAGGAAACCGTTTGCGTGTTGCTTTGACTGGTTTGACCATGGCTGAGAAGTTCCGTGACGAAGGTAAAGACGTACTGTTGTTTATTGACAACATCTATCGTTATACCTTGGCGGGAACAGAAGTATCAGCACTGCTAGGCCGTATGCCTTCTGCGGTAGGTTACCAGCCAACATTGGCAGCGGAAATGGGCGCATTGCAAGAACGTATTACATCTACTAAGACGGGTTCGATCACATCGATCCAGGCAGTATATGTACCTGCGGATGACTTGACTGACCCATCTCCAGCAACCACTTTCGCACACCTAGACGCCACTGTGGTATTGGATCGTAAGATCGCTTCCATGGGTATCTATCCTGCGGTGAACCCATTGGACTCAACGTCACGTCAGTTGGATCCGTTGGTTATCGGTCAGGAGCATTATGATGTTGCTCGTGCAGTTCAGCAGACGCTTCAGCGTTATAACGAACTGAAGGACATTATTGCGATTTTGGGTATGGACGAATTGTCTGAAGAAGACAAGCAGTTGGTAGCCCGTGCACGTAAAGTTGAAAAATTCTTATCTCAGCCTTTCCACGTTGCTGAAGTATTTACCGGTTCACCTGGTAAGTACGTGTCATTGAAAGAGACTATTAGCTCTTTCAAAGCAATTTTGGCAGGCGAGTATGACCACATTCCAGAGATGAACTTCTATATGAAGGGTGCTATCGAAGAAGTGGTTGAAGCTTTCAATAAGCGTAAAAACGCCTAACCAGGAGGTATTGAGTCATGTCAATGACCGTACATCTCGATGTCGTTAGCGCTGAAGAGCAGATTTACTCTGGTCTCATCGCATCGGTACAGGCGCGTGGTACTTTGGGTGAGCTGGGTATTTTACCTGGCCACGCACCTCTGTTGACGTCACTGGTCCCAGGACCAGTACGCCTTACCATGCAAGATGGAAGTGTTGAAGTGATGTACGTTTCAGGTGGATTCCTGGAAGTACAGCCTAGCAGCATCACCATTTTGGCAGATACGGTATTGCGTGCAGGTGATATTGACGAAGCACAAGCCATTGAAGCCCGCTCCAAAGCAGCTAATGATTTGGCCGAGCATCAGGCGGATGAGCAATTTGCTGCTGTAGCTGCCAGATTGGCTGCTGCAACTGCTCAGTTGCGAATTCTTGAAGAGCTACGTTCAGGTCGTAAGCGCTAAGCGAGCGACAGCACGAAAAAGCAGCCATCTGGCTGCTTTTTTTTTGTCCTAAATACGTACTAGCTGCACAAAAAAAGCAGCCAACTGGCTGCTTAAATGGGATAACGCACCTTATTTTTGTGGCAAGCTCTGCGTATAACTTAGGATGTCCAACATGTCCTGATTGGGTAAAGCCAATAATGCAGGCATGGGGGTGAGCGGCTGTCCGAAACGTAGCTTATGCATCATTTCCCATGGATTTCCTGCTGCAACAGTTCCAACGAACTCTTTCTTATCGCTGCTGCCAAAGTTTATCAGGGTTCCATCGAGTCCATGGCAACCAGCACACAGGGTTTCAAACAATCCAGCGCCGCGATTTGCATCACCTTTAACCATCTTGCCTGGCATGGCAACGTAAGGTGTAGGATCCAACATGCCTTTAGATAGGAACAAGGCCAGGTTTGACAATGCTTCGTCAGAAATCATGGCTTTGGTGTAGCCGTGAGTCTGGTTACGGATAATCGCCATAATGCTGTCTACAGATTTTCCGGCAACACCACTGACGCCCTTTATGCCGCTAAAGTGTGAACCAGAACTGTAGGCACCAGCAGCACCTTTATAATCCCAACCGTGGCATTCTTTGCAACGCCATGTGCCGTCGCCAGTCCTTCCTGAAACTGCAGGATAGGACGGATGGGTCTCCGTTGGAGACGCGACCATCAAGGTTTTTGCCCAGTTATCGTATATCTTACCACCATGGCTGATTTTGTAGGCTTCGGTGGTATCTGCGATAGCGGTTGCTGACACCAACAAGCCAAACGAGGCTAACAAGGGTAGCGCCAATTTAAAAATCTTCATATTAAGAGTCCTTCCAATAGTTAAGTGTGTATCAACACTGCATGTTTACATCGAACAACTCTGCCACTCAGTGCACCCTGTCTTAGCAGTTCCGTTGATTAATTCGAAAGTAGACTACCATTAATTCCAAAAGCTTATCTATAAGTAAATATAGACCCTTAGATGAGCGCCATGGAGTAAACTGATCATGCTTTGATGCTTATCAAGTTTTCAAAAAGACTGAAAATAGGCTAAAAGCCGACCACGTAGCCGAATACCCGACGTGATGGGTTGGCTTGCTGATCTGCAAAAGAAAAATGCGAGGGTATTAGGGTCCCAAGATAGGCGATCAGAAGGAAGCGATAACTCACCCAGTGCATGTTTCAATAATAAGTACCGATAGCCAGCCAAGGTTGCCCACAAGAGCACGCAGCACCCACTGGTGCTGCTATCTATGAAACCCCTAATATGAACAACCTAGTGTGTGAGGGTTTGTTCGGATCAGAAATCAAAAGGCTCACTGTAACCGCTGACGTCGTAATCGAACACGCGCCCATAGAAATACCATTCGGATTCGAGAGCCTTTTTAAGATTCTTTGCCTGTCTAAAGCCATGGCCTTCACCTGCAAAGGTGAGGTATGCAACAGGAACACCTTTGTTTTTAAGGGCAGTCACCATGTCCTCGGCTTGGTTGGGTGGTACCACCTTGTCATCCAATCCCTGAAACAATATGACAGGACAGTTGATCCTATCGATCGAATGGATTGGAGAGCGGGATTGGTATACCGCCTTGCTTTCAGGATATGGCCCTACCAGACCATCCATGTAACGTGCTTCAAACTTGTGGGTGTCACCTGCCAACGTTTCCAAATCACCGATACCGTAGTAGCTTGCACCCGCGCCAAATCTGTCGGTAAAGGCCAGGGCCGCGAGTACGGTATATCCGCCTGCACTGCCACCACGAATGGCCACCTTGTTTTTATCTACCCAACCCAAGGCAACCGCATGGTCAACGCCAAAAACACAGTCAGCGACATCAGCAACGCCCCACTGTCCTGTGAGTTTTTCTTTATAAGCCCTGCCGAAGCCCGTACTGCCACGATAATTGATGTCCAATAGCGCGAAACCCCTACTGGTCCAAAACTGTTTCCTCACATCTAGCTCAGCAGAAGTAGCGCCGGTAGGGCCACCGTGTAAAAACACCACCAACGGCGGCAGGCTACCTTCTGGTGCGATAAAATCAGGATTCTGGGGTGCATAGAAAAATGCGTGGGCTGTGTCGCCGTCGGAAGTGGGATAGCTTATGGCTTTTGCCTGTGAGATATAGGCAGGGTCCACGACGAGGTCATTGCTAGTACGCACCACATGGTGGCCCGCGTTATCTAGCTGTAGGCCAATAACACGGCTACTTTCAATAGCACTGCCCGCCTGAACACACATGAGACCATTGTGAATGGTGAGATTATTGAAGGTGCTATAGGGCAATGTCAGTGCCTGGGTCTGGGTTGCGACGCCGTTGTCATCCAGCGTCATAGTAACCAAGGTTTGACGTCCATCGGACGAACGAATAGCCACTATCCTGTTTGCGTCTGCAAAGGCATAGGTGTGCTGACCAAACTGCCAATGGGGCAGGCCATACTCAGCTTCGTCTCGCCACACGGGGGTCACGGTATTGGCTGACCAGGTATACAAATTCCACCAACCTGAACGATCAGATACAAAAAATAACCGTCCGTCGGGAGACCATTGAGGATGGCAAACAGATTCATTGCCGTTGCCAGCGACGGCAGCAGCAGGGGCGTCATTCGACAAATCCTTGCGCCACAGTGTGGTGGCATCCCAAGGCATATTGGGTTGATTCCAAGAGAAATAGGCCAAAAACTGTCCACAAGGACTCACCGTAGGCGATGCATAAAAGTCATCACCGGAGACTAGGACAGCCGTGGCGCCGGATGTTAGATCAACACTGGCTAAGCTATTCACAGGCGGGCCAGCTTGTCGGTGGTCTTCCACCACAGCGATCAGTCGGTTACGCGGCGCATCATAGACCATGTCGGCATATCGCAAACCGTTGTCGGCCGTTATCACGCGCGGTTCTGCACTGGGTTGTGCTAGCGAGATCTGATACAGGAGCTGGTCCGATAATTGGCAATAGATGGCGGTATCGTCCACAAAGCAGTATTCGCCGCCACCATATTCATGCACACGACTGCCAACACTGACACCTTTAGGGGTTACATCGACAGGGGTTTGCGTATCGGTTTGACGCATCAGCACCGCACGGCCACCTTCGCTGGGACGCTGCTCTACCCAATAAACCGACCCTCGATAGACGCGTGGACTATTGATTCGTAGATTATTGGCGGTGACTAAATCGGCAGAAAAGGGAGATACCCAACCGCCAAATTCCGTAATTTTAGGATGAACCATCGAAATACTCCTTAATTAACTGCCACTATTTCCGTTTATTGTGCCATAATGTGAACCAGTTAGCGGCAACTTGATGGGTCTTAACCCCCGGTCGCCTTAATGGGATGTTACCTTAGATGGTGGTTTACGGGGCAAAAATACTGGTGAACGCCCCATATTTCCCATAACATGATGTGAACCAGTTCACCTCACTAAAAACGGAAGTTCCCTGTGAAAACCGATATTGTAATTCTCGCTGCCGGTAAAGGCACACGAATGAAGTCCGCCCTGCCTAAGGTCATGCACCCGCTTGCAGGTCGTCCTCTTGTAAAACATGTGGTTGATACTGCATCAAGGCTAGCCCTCAGTGAGCAGCCGGATATTCATGTCGTTATCGGTCACGGCGCAGAAACGGTTGAGTCTTATTTTGCAGGCACTGACGTAAACCTAGTCTACCAATTGGAACAGTTGGGAACCGGACATGCGGTTGCCCAAGCGTTGCCAGTGATGTCGAAAGACGGCATTACGTTGGTGTTGTACGGTGATGTGCCGCTCACGGCAACCAACAGCCTAGAATCCTTATTAGAAAAAGTCACCCCAACCAGCATGGGGTTGCTTACTGCCATACCTGCGAGTTCAAAAGGCTATGGTCGTATCGTGCGTGATGAGGCAGGGCGGGTAACCGCTATCGTCGAAGAAAAAGACGCCACTGATGCACAGCGCAACATCAAAGAAATCAATACCGGCATTTTGGCAATAGAGTCGCGCCATCTGCACGATTGGTTACCAACATTGTCCAACAGCAATGCACAGGGCGAATACTACCTCACCGATGTGATTGCGATGGCAGTGCAAGCGGGATTGACCGTAGAAACAGTCAACCCGAATCAGATTGAAGAAACCCTGGGTGTGAATAACCGCCTGCAGTTGGCTGAATTGGAACGCTTTTATCAGCGCCAACAGGCTGATGTGCTGATGACCAATGGCGCGAGCCTCGCCGACCCAGCACGCATTGATGTGCGTGGAACGGTTACGACCGGTCAAGACTGCGATATCGACATCAATGCGGTATTCGAAGGCACTGTGACACTGGGTAATAACGTTAGCATCGGTCCTAATTGCGTGTTTAAAAATTGCACCATTGGTGACGGTACGCGAATTGAAGCCAACACCGTGATTGAAGACGCGGTCATTGGAACGTCTTGTAATGTAGGTCCCTTTGCCCGTGTCCGTCCGGGTACCGTGCTAGAACATGGGGCCAAGCTGGGCAACTTTGTAGAAATCAAAAAAGCCCATATAGGCAAAGGCTCTAAAGTGAATCATCTTACCTATGTTGGCGACACGGTCATGGGTGAGGGCGTAAACATTGGTGCGGGTACCATTACCTGTAACTATGATGGTGCCAATAAATATGTGACGACCATCCATGACAATGTGTTTGTGGGTTCAAATTCTACCTTGGTTGCGCCAGTGACCTTAAATGAAGGTGCCTTTGTGGGCGCAGGCTCGGTCATTACCAAAGATATCCCTGCTAACAAATTGACCATCGGTCGCGCAAAACAAGTCACCATTGACAGTTGGAAACGTCCCGTTAAGGACCATAAATGATCAAAGCCATTTTGTTCGATTGCGATGGCGTCCTGATGGACACAGAGCGTATGGCTAATGAGATTAATGCCGAACTGTTACAGCAAGCCGGCATACCAATGACCTATGAGGACTGTCGTTTACACCTCACGGGAAGAACAGAAGCCGGAGTGAAAGCCTGGCTAGAAGCCAATTTTGAAGGCAAGGTGGGCGATTGGGATGCAGCGTCATTGGTGTGGAATCAACGCTTTCGCCAACGCGTGAAAGACACCAAACCGGTAATGCCGGGTGCAGAAATGATGCTGGCCAGTTTGACTTTGCCCTTTGCCGTGGTCACCAACGCCGGTTGGGACGACATGAATTTTAAGTTTGAAGCCACAGGGCTCGACCGCTTTTTTGCGTCTGACCTGCGGTTTAGTGGTCAAGCGCTGAACATGCCAAAACCGCACCCCGGTGCCTATTTGGCTGCTGCTAGCAAATTGGCCATAGCACCCGAACACTGCGTGGTGATCGAAGATTCGATTATCGGCGCGACAGCAGGACTCAATGCAGGCATGCAGGTGTGGGGATTTACCGCCGATGCAAAAGAATCTGATTTGGTTGGTGTTGGTGTACATCGGTGTTTTGAGCGCTTAGATCAACTCAGTGACATGGTTGTCAAAGCCAATATTCAATAATAATACGACCGGGCTATCCGGCGAGAGGACAAAATATGTGTGGAATAGTAGGTGCTGTAGCACAACGTGACGTATCCGACATCTTGGTTGAGGGGCTTCGTCGACTTGAATACCGCGGTTATGACTCCGCTGGTGTAGCCATATTGCATGACGGTGACATGGCACGCGTACGCCGTGTCGGCAAGGTCAATGAATTGGCGCGGGCGTTGAAAGCAGATCCATTGGCTGGCGGTACCGGTATTGCACACACCCGTTGGGCAACCCACGGTAAGCCAAACGAAACCAATGCCCACCCGCATGTGTCGAACAAGAACATTGCGGTTGTTCACAACGGCATTATTGAAAACCACCATGCGTTGCGTGAAGAACTCAAAGCAGAAGGTTACGTCTTTACCTCTGACACAGACACCGAAGTGATACCGCACATGCTCGACCGCGAGCTCAAAAAAGGCGGCTCGTTGGTAGAAGCCATGTTGGCGGTACGTCAATTGTTAGACGGTGCCTACGGCACTGTGGCAATCGACTCTCGCGACCCAAGTGTGATGGTCGTGGCCCGATCAGGTTCACCCTTGGTAGTAGGCATGGGTATTGGTGAGAACTTTATTGCGTCAGACCAGTTGGCCTTATTGCCTGTGACTCGCCGCTTTATGTTTTTAGAAGAAGGTGATGTCGCCGAAGTGACCCGTCACAGCGTGCGTATTTTCGACAAAGACAACAACCCGGTTGAGCGTGTCGCCAAAGATTCAGAAGTAAAACACGACGTAGGTGACAAAGGTGGTTACCGCCACTTCATGCTCAAAGAAACTTACGAGCAGCCTGATTCGATCAGCGCCACGTTAGAAGGCCGTATTGCGCACAACCGCGTGATCGCTGAAAGCTTTGGTACCCAAGCGCCAGAAATTTTGAAGGGCATCGAAGCCATTCAGATCATTGCCTGTGGTACCTCGTATCACTCGGCGATGGTCGCGCGCTATTGGTTTGAAGAACTTGCTGGTATTCCTTGTCAGGTTGAGATTGCCTCTGAATTCCGTTACAGAAAATCAGTGGTGCTACCCAATTCCCTGTTGATTACCATTTCACAGTCAGGCGAAACAGCCGACACCATGGCGGCACTCATGCTGTCTAAAGAACTGGGATACAAAGCCTCGTTAACCATCTGTAACGTGGCGGGATCATCCTTGGTACGTGAAAGCGACATGGCTTACATGATGCGTGCGGGTGTTGAAATCGGCGTGGCCTCTACCAAAGCCTTTACCACACAGTTGGTCGGCTTAATGCTGTTGGTCATCAAAATCGCAGAATACCGCGGTGCTTCCGATGAACTGCTCGATCGCTTGATCTTAGGTGTCGAGAAGTTGCCGGCGCAGATCAAAAACGCCTTGAAACTCGACCCTGTAATTGAAGCCTTGGCGCAAGATTTTGCTGACAAAAACCATGCCTTGTTCCTAGGCCGTGGCAGCCAGTACCCGATTGCGATGGAAGGTGCATTAAAGCTGAAAGAAATTTCTTACATTCACGCTGAAGCATACGCGGCAGGTGAATTGAAGCATGGACCATTGGCCTTGATCGATTCTGAAATGCCCGTGATCGTGGTAGCACCAGACAACGACCTGTTAGAAAAACTAAAATCTAACATGGAAGAAGTCCGTGCCCGTGGCGGTCAGCTGTATGTGTTTGCCGATAAAGATGCCGGCTTTAAAAACATGGACGGCATTAAAGTGATCGAGATGGACGACATCGACAACTATATGGCACCGGTGTTGTACACCATTCCTTTGCAGTTGTTGAGCTATCACGTCGCCATCATCAAGGGCACCGACGTTGACCAACC
>ERZ767114.246-NODE-246-length-34715-cov-6.583608_pt1 | contig 34715 bp, 45 predicted proteins | sample MGYA00374952_ERZ767114 | MGnify/ENA primary metagenome ERZ767114 (study PRJEB28939, sample SAMN06267156) | marine metagenome | isolation source: Columbia River Estuary | place: USA:Columbia River Estuary, USA | collected 2012-05-05 ... | reverse complement strand
TGATTTTTTGCAGCATCCCCTATGAGGCGTTCAGAATCAGTGAACGCCACGTACGAGGGGGTCGTTCTATTTCCCTGGTCATTTGCGATAATTTCAACTCTATCATTTTGCCAAACACCGACGCACGAATAAGTGGTTCCAAGATCAATACCAATGGCTTTAGACATTTTTATAATATTACTACGTGTCAACTCTCTAATTAAAGTTTTCTTTCGAAATAAAAATATGAGAGGTTTCGTCAATGAGGGAACTACGTGTTATTTTAATACCGCTGTACAATGCTTATTTAACACACCCATGCTTTCGAACCACTTTTTAAGAAAACCATACACGGGTAAATGTATATTTACTACTTTTTATCAAGCACTTACTCAAAAGTATTGGTCTTTCGATAAAAATCCTTTAGATCTCGCTCCTCTTATGTTAGCTTTTCAAAGGGTTTTTCCTCGATTTAAGACAGATGAACAACACGATGTACAAGAAACCATTCTCTGTATATTAGATATTTTAGAACGCGCAGAACCTAAAATTAAAGATTGGTTTTATGGCAAGAAAATGCAAGAAACAATATGGCCAACGGGTAAGTCGTTAAATGAAGAAATATTCAGTGTTCATTTGATGACCTACAAAAGTGATGATATTGGAAAAATGCTAAGAGAAAGCACAGATTGGAATACTATAGATAATTTCGAAGACAGCGATGGTAAAAAACATAACATAGCCACAACTCGTATGATGTTTTCTAAAATACCTCCTATATTTATGTTATCATTTGATGTTAAAAGTCATATTAAAATTATTCACGAAATATCGATTGATAAACAAACCTATTATCTATCCTCATGCGCGATGCACGTCGGAAATCAGTTTGATGGTCATTATGTAAGTTTTGCTCGACACAAAAATAAATGGTTTTACATGAACGATGAACACGTTTCCGAAAAGATACCTCCCGAACACGGTAGCTTTTATTTTATGATATACACCGCAAAAAATCATCCATAGCTATATCCTCCTTGATATTTACTAAAGTTCGGTAAAACGTTCTACGACTGTTAGGGAACGTCTTATCATAACGCCTCACAATCGGTTTCCACCACATGGGGGAATCATTGAACATATACTGACATTCGATAATTGCATTTTCTTCCATCCACCCACTCGCGTCGAGGGGTACCCACGTATCATCAATTTCTGATTCGTATAAGAGTTTTCCCCTTTCTTGTACATACAGTTTCCAACTATTACTCCGTCTTTTTATTTGGAAGTCGATCGTATTTTTATCCCGTGGCTTCCATTTAAACATTGTTTCGTGTGTTCCCGTTTTAATTGAATCTTCGATGGGAGTGAATATGAGACCATCGATTTCTTGATCTACAGTGGGTAGATATGTGTTCATAAATTCCTTGAAATCATCCAATAAATGGAACGATTTCGGTATTAATTTGATGGGATCGTATTTTAAACTCGTGAGCATTTTTTTGAATTTTTCAATGTATTCGAGTCGAGTCAAAAAATCTTTATCACCTATCATATTTCCGCAATGCATGAGAATATCATACATCATGAATGTATCCCCATACATTTCTCCCTCTACAATAGAACCGTCATAAATAGCCTTTCTAAAATTCAAGGGGCAATCAAACATTTCAAGTGCACGGTTTATGAATACACATTTCTTTTTGTAATCAAACATAAATGTGAGCATCATGAATCGTGTACCATCTGTCTTTTCGCAAACGACATACGGCTTCGATCGTAGTATATCAAAATGTCTGTATTCAATGGAGACTGGTTGACTACCCGGAAAGATACCTTTCCCTTTAGTCCCCCAGTAATGTTCCATGAATTCAATCGCATATTTGTAAAGAGGGTCGTCTCTATTTACAGATAGACGTTGCATTATACGTAAGTTTTTAGTTTAATCTTTAATTAGCTTTAACACCAGCCGAATTCACGATGTTACCGACACACTCGTGTGGGTATGTGAATGTAGGACTTGCAGCTGTGTAAGCAACAACCTTGACTCCGTTTTCTTTGAATTTTTCAAACATCGTGTCCGACTTAGGACTGATTTTTAATTTACCTGTTCGCTTACAGCGCATGTTCTTAATTACCGGTTTACACATCATCATCCACGCGCGTGCAGAACTTGATTCGACTTTATAAAAATCGCCGTTGATCGCTGCACCAACTTCTGTATCGAATGTTAATCCCATCTGATACGTTGGTTCTTTCGAATTATTTGAAATTTTATCTTTAAACATGTCCCAGTCTATACCTTCTTTTACACCCGGAAAAACAATCACGTTATAAGTTTCATTGGGGTTATAAACTGTAGATAACGAACCATCGTCCAAATGAATACCGAAATCAACAAACAGTATTCTATCAGATGTTTTCATATGATTTTCGATTGATGATGCTTTTTCGTATGGGTCGTCGTTTACGAACACTATTTGACTTTGTACATCACTTCTCTGGACACTTTGAATATTGTTTCGTAATACCGTGTGTAAAGTTTTAACGTGACACGAACCACTGCGAGTAACAAGGATCGTCGTAAGTTTCATGTATGTATTAATATCCTAAGCCTTAAGCCTATCTTTTAGACATCCATGGAAAGGTAAATTACCCACGTGACCTAATGTGGTATTGCAGTCCGCGTATATTTTACCTCCTATCTGCTGCCATCTTCGGCAAAATGCGTAATCTTCGGATAGATATCGCTTACTATCGGGATCGATCATGCAATCAAAAATCGCGCAATATTCTTCAAAATCTCGGTTTTGGTGATCATTCTTACATGTAAGTTCCGGGTACTGTTCGTGCATCTTAATCAGTGCTTCGCGGGAAATCATCATGAAACCCGTGGGTCCATCTAAGACTTCAACGAATCCATTAACGACTGATCGCTTTGAAGCCCCTATATTCGCCACGAGACTCGATGATAAAAGAGCCATGTTACGTTCGTCACCTTTTTCTGCAGCTTCGCGTGCCTGGTCCCACATGACCACCTTCTTAGGGTACACAGCGACAGATACTTCGTGACCAGAGTTAAGTAAACGAAGCACTGAATGCGCGTCAAACTCGACATCCGCGTCTATAAACATAAAAAAGTCGGCATCTGTTTTCTGCATAAATCTACCTATAGACACGTTCCTTGCCCGGTGCACAAGGCTTTCGTTTTCAGTCGTGTCCAGCATTAATTGTATACCTTCGCGCATTAAAAGCATTTGAAGTTGAATGATACTTTTCATATATTTTTCTAGACACAGACCTCCATAACACGGAGTACTAAGAAATATTTTAGGCATCCTACTTTATATTAAAAACTAAACCTCTAAGTATCGTTTTGTAATGGTAACGATTTTATTAAGTGTAGGGACAGACACTGAACATTTTTCGCATATCTCGTTTTTAGTAACCCGCGAGTTAAGAACTATATAAATAATAGCTGTAGCCACGCTATTCGGCGATTTACTCATTAGTTCAACGCAACTCTCTAATTTATGACACGTCTTGTTACACGCCAAACGCTCTTCACGTGTGACCTGGAATACGTTTAGAAGTCTAGACATGACATCGAATGGTTTAGTCACGTAATTTTTCTCAGTCTTTTTATCGTCTATCGTATCTGTAAACATTCCAGTTGTTCTGCTGATATCTTTACTTTGAATACCAAACATAACCGCTATGTCCTTCGTAGTGCGAGGTACGTTGGCAATTCTACATGCATATAAAACGCAGTTTGCTTTTATACCAGATCGTACAGCTCCTCTCGTTAGTTTGTTTTCGTTAAATTTTTTATACAGCGTTTTCGCGTCTCGTAAAATGCTATCAGGTAAATTGATGCATGCTTGATCTATATCTTTGTACGCGTGAAACAGTGATCTATCTTTATGATTCATCGAGCTGTGAAAACTGATTTTAGCCATTCGTTTTGTTTCGTAACTCGATGAATGTTTCGTAGAAATTATCGTATTTTTACCCCAAGCCTCTGAAAATAGGTCTTGATTTGACGTAGGAATCGCGCATCTCGCTGGATCCGAAACACGTCCATCGTCTGTGAGTCCGCTCGTCCATTCCGCGGAATCGTCTATATAGATATTATCAACTCGTCCACATTCTGTGCATACCATTCCTTCCCGTGTGAGTGTCTTATAAATAGAACACTCTGTGCAAAATCTGCTATCCATTGGCTTTAGTGTAGGTTTGTTTCTGTAACGGTCCAATTCGGACCATATAGTAGCCAATGTTTCTGAATCCATTATGATATGTTTGTTTTTTTTGTAAAAAGTTTGTCGCACTTAGGTCAAAAATTTATTTCATCCATTTGTATTCTGGCTTTTAATTCTATATTATCGACCATCTGTTTAAAACGTGTGGACCCTGGACTATGAGGCTTCCATTCATTCCATTCCCGGTCTATCTGAACGTGGTCTGGGGGAAGATCTATATGTTCTATTTCGCTATCGGATACTATAAAACTATCTGCGTCTGAACCACTCTCATCGGATTCGTTGTATAATACACTCTCTGCATCGCTCTGCTGTTCGTTTTCTATTATATACATTCCATCTGTTTCGTTTATACACATAAATATACTATCACCGTTTTCAAAATGTTCTGATACATTTTCTTCACGTAATAAATTTGTTTCATTGTCTAGAGTGTAAACAGGTGCACCTTTAAAGGATAATGATCGTTCCGTGAAATATTTAACTATTAGATAATCTGTACAATTTTCTTCTACTATCGCGTATTGTTCGTCCTCTACCTCGTCAATTTTGACCAGGACTTTTATCAAATCTCCAGGCTGTATTTCTGAAAAATCAAACATCTCGTTTAAAGATTTCGGACAAAAATATTATACGCTTATAACACACGGCATGGGGGTGGAAATATTTTCAAAGATGGACTGTAAATACTGTACATACGCAGAAAACATGTGCAAGGACTTAAATCTAGACTATTCAAAATTACTCGTTGAAAAGGATGAGCTCAAAACACACTGTGGCTCACGTGCTGTAACTTACCCTCAGATTAAGATCAACGGTAAGCATATTGGAGATTATTTCGCTTTTCAGGAGTATCTCGAAGAGGCTGAACCCATGCTCTTACCTACTATGAACAGGTTTACTGTGTTTCCTATCGAACACGATAACCTATGGGCCCTATACAAAAAAGCCCAAATGTCTAACTGGACAGCTGAGGAAGTTGACGTGAGCGCTGATATGGAAGATTGGAAATCTCTTACTGATAACGAGAGACATTTTGTCAAGTATATCCTTGCATTTTTCGCTGGTTCGGATGGTATCGTTTTTGAAAATATCAACAATAATTTTGCAGATGAAGTACAATTAACCGAAGCGCGGTCATTTTACGCGTATCAGGTACACAATGAAATGGTTCACGGAGAAACATACAGTAAACTCATCGATAAATATATTCGGGATAGCACGGAAAAAAAGATGCTATTCGAAGCTATCACCACTATTGATCCTATAAAACGAAAAGCGGAATGGGCTATGAAATGGTTCGACACTTCTCGTCCATTCGCAGAACGCCTCTTCGCGTTCGCGTGTGTCGAGGGTATATTCTTTTCGGGTAGCTTCTGTGCAATATTTTGGCTTAAGAAGCGTGGACTCATGCCCGGTCTGTGTTTCAGTAATGAACTTATCAGTCGAGACGAAGGACTTCATCTTGATTTTGCTATTGAACTGTTTAAAATGCTAAAGAATAAACCATCCGAAGCAGTTATTCACGAAATTGTCCACGAAGCCGTGCAAATAGAGAAGGGATTCATCTTAGAAGCACTACCATGTAGTCTTATAGGTATGAATTCTGATAAGATGTCGGAATATATAGAATATGTTTCCGATAGAATGTTAAAGCAAGCGGGTTTCAATAAAATCTGGGGAACACAAAATTCCTTCGAGTTTATGGAAAATATTAGCCTGGATGGAAAAACGAATTTTTTCGAAAAACGGGTTGGAGACTATGGAAAAATCGATGAAACTACATCTATTTCATTCGACGAAGAATTTTAAACACATGGAGCCATACCGGTAACGGAAAAGGCAGTCTTCTTGGGAGCTTCACCCTTGATCTTCATATTCTTCTTAAGTACCTTCGAGGGCTTATCCATACCGGAATTGACATCCATCGGTGAGAAAATCATACCGGAATCATACATACCTATAGGAGATTCCTTCATCTTAGGCAAAGGAGATGGTGCATCCGACATACGAACTGGAGCCATTGAGATATCCTCTGGAGCGGGGCCAATTCTCTTCTTTCCCTGAGTCTTCCTAGGCGCGGGTCCTAAATCGGGTGATGGACCAACCTTATACCCTTCGACACTGGATTCGATTACGTCATCTAACTCCTCGTCAGTGAGATAATCGTCGTCCTCTTCCTCGTATTCCTCAACATCGTCCTCGTCCTCGTCATCAAAATCCTCGTCGTCCTCATCGTCCTCATCGTCCTCATCGTCAAAATCCTCGTCGTCAGTTTCGTCGTCGGTTTCGTCGTCTTCTGGGAGTAAGTCTTCAACATCTTCTTGATTAGGAGTGTCGTCTTCGGTAAATTTTTCAGATTTCTTTATGTTCATCATGCCCCATGTTACAAACATAAACACGGTGGTGTGGAAAAGTAGACCACTGGACGTGGGACAGCCGGTGGGGCTGGATACCCACTTACCAAATATGCGACGCATGAAACGGAATGCATCTGGGCTGGCTATAATGAAAAATATGAGAGCGGCCATGAAAGAAATTACAAGTTTTTGCTCTTGTTTTTTTCCGTCACATCCACAACCACAGTCTTTGAAAAGCCCCATAATGTAATTACAATAGTCTGAGAAAAAAAACAGGCTTAAAGTTTGGTCTCGTATATCAAATACAACCAACCAACAATGTCGACCATGATTCAGCGTTACGAGCAATTTGATCCTTCCACCGTCGTTCTCTCCAACATGAAGAAGAACAAGAACGGTGGAAAAACCGTATACATTAACGCACAAGACAACAAGAAGCTTTACCTTCAGCTTCCTTTCATGAGATCCCCTTTCGGCCTGAGTGCTTTCACTGACGAGGCTACTAACAAGACATCTTACTCACTCGATCTTTCCTTTGATACCGATAACGAAGAAGCTATTTCTCTGATGAACAAACTGAATGAACTCGACCAGACTATTATCGAGACTGTCGCCAAGAACTCTAAGGATTGGCTCGGCAAGGCGTACAACATCGACGTCATCCGAGAGGCACTTTACAAGCCACTCGTTCGTCCTGGTAAGGATGCTTACCCGTCGACTCTCAAGCTTAAGGTTATGACCAAGCCCACCGGTGAGTTTCTCGCCGAAGCCTACGACGTTCAGCAAAAGAGTATGACTGTCGATAGTATTGAGAAGAGTCAGCGATGCATGTGTATCGTGGATTTTAATCAGATTTGGTTTATCGATAACAAGTTCGGTGTGAGCGTCCGTCTTTCCCAGGTTCTTTGTGAGAAGTCACAAAAGCTTCCTTCTTTCGCATTTCAGGGAATTTCTACTCAAGAAAGTGGTAGCGAGGATGACGGAGAGGTAGATGAAGACATTTGTGAAGTTGATGAGTAATTTAAAGGTTAAAAATATATAAAAAGCATGGATATACATACCCAGCTTCTCGAACGCCGCCTCTGTATAGGTAAACAGCGATACGGTCACGGTGTTAGAGTAGATTTGGATACGACAAAATGGGGTACCCCAATTAATTCGTGGGTAGAAATGGCACGCGAGGAGTTATTGGATGCAATCATTTATATCATAGCCGATTACATTCGCAATCACGAAGAACCACGTGTCATTTCTGAGCCGGACGATAACGAGCGAATCTTGGAATACGCTAATAACATAGAACATATAAAAAATCCTTTACATAAATTACAAATCTGGAATCTTACTAATTTACTACACTCTCCTCTCTTTGCATGTGATCGATGAACAATCCGATTTTGTAGTAATCATCATCACATCCGTATACAGTTTCTATAAAAAACATCGTCATTGATGCCATTCTGTACGACAAGTTTGTATCAACATACTTGTGGTATATATCAGCGAGGTCAGGGGTATTGTCTTCACACCACTCAATAATATCGTGATCGGTCATGTCATGACGGAGTCCCTCCTTAATAAATTCAATAATTTCTTCGGTCATATCCATTTTTTGATTTACTTTTTACGCTATTCACGTCAACTTAGGTTGAATCTTGAGACCGGGATGTTGCATCACTTTCCTATCGACCTCTTTCATCGCCTGGTTTATCTGACCCGTGTTTATCATTTTCATATATCTAATCTGGTTCTTTCCCGCCTTACCTTTTAAGCTGTTTACGACACGCTGTTTAGCCCGCTTTTTCTTTTGCTCTATAGCGAACTTTGCCTGATTTGCATACGCCTTTCGCGCTCCCGCCACATTTCCTACTGCATTTTTCTTGGCTTGTGTGATTTGCCCAGCCTTGAGTAGGCTATTACCCGCCATACGCGAGGGACGAATTATCTTTTTCTGCGTGATGTTCTTAAGAGAAGGTTTTGCTCGTTTTAAAGTCATGTTAAATGTGGCACTGGGAAGCTTTGTCATGTTCTTCGGCACGTTCTTATTAAACCCTAGAGGGTTATTATACGTCTTAAATTTTTGTCCAGCTTTCTTCATATTATTGGGTTGTTGTTTCAGAATCCTATTCGCATGCGTGTTTGTAGCCTCTTTTATTTGCTTCTCTATTCTCGCAGCGTTCAATATCGCGGCATTTTGATTAGTACCCTTTGTAGAATCATACTTCTTACTGCTGAACGGACGCATAACTTGTCTTTTCAAACTTTGCAATTGTTGCCATCCGTACCCAGTTCGGAGATTCGTACTTTCGTGCTTGAGCAGTGTCTTTTTGAGTTCGAATTTGTCGTCAAACATCTTTTTTAATTTTGCACGCTTTACAGCCGTATCACCTTCCTTGTCCACCCTATTTAACCAACCACTTTCATACTTCGCGAAGGCCTCATTTTTAACGCGCTTACCATTGAAATCGGGAATCGTCTGACCAGCCATCACATTTATACCCGAAATGTGTTTTTTCAGGATATCTTGACCCATGCTACTACCACCCACACTCTTACGCACTTGTGTACCCTTTACCGCAGCTTGAATTTTAGTCGCAGCATTCTTCTCGCGTTTCAATTCATTTAAACGCATATTTAACATCTTATCGTAACCTTGAATCGTTCTCATATTCTTCGCGGTTTTGGCTTGTAGAAGCAGGGTGTTAACTTCTTGTCGCGTCGGAAACAGACCGGCTTTATTCCCCCCATTCACTTTCATTCTATAAGCTTTGCGCGCGTTACCGAGTGCTTTTCCCTCTGCGTTCTTCACCCTTTCTATGGCACCTGATACTAGTCCTTTTACGGCCTTTTCCCTATGAAACTTAACCATCACGTTTAATTCATCTTTGATTCTCTCTAGCGTTCTACCATTTCTATACTGTTCTCGTACTAAGTCTTTCCTAATCGGCCAACCTGAATTATTTGCCATAATCGCATTGTATTTGGAAAATAGGTTTTCAAGATTTTTTGTCTTTGTTTTATTCGCCTCCGCAGCCTTATTAGTCGCCGCGGCACTTTTGGTTGCAAGATTGTTAGCGACTTTTTTGGCTGCAAGATTGTTAGCAGCATTCTTCACCTTGCGGTTCAATAGGGTTTTTAAGTTAGCTTTATCCTGTTCAAGATTTTTAGTACTTTTCATGTATTCATTGAGAAGGGTCCCTTTCGTTTCTGGCCATTTTTTGCTTCCTAATCTATTATTGTAGTTGTTCAATAGTTTTGTTATCTCCTTTTTCCTCTGCCCCTTATCCACGGCTTCTTTTATTTTTGCAGCCTTATTAGCCGCAGCCTTATTCGCCTTCTCACGTGCCAGACGATTCGCATTTTCTTTCGCCCTCTTCTCTGTGATGATCGTCTTCATCTTGGTAAGCCTCTGTCTCAACTGCTCCTTCGCCTTGGACGCGTTCTGTGCATTTTTTATGCTTTTTATTACACTACCCTTCTGTTGCTCTCGTTTCTCTTGATTCGCCTTAGCTTTCGCGTCAGCTGCCTCTCTCTGTTTCCTTTTTGTCTCCTGTTTCTCTTGACGCCTTTGTACAGCAGCTTCCATATCGGCTTTTTTCTTTGCATTTTGGTTCGCCTTTTTGACCGTTCCCGTCGCTTTTATTTGATTCGGTAGTTTACCGGCCAATCCACCGTTTGCTAAATCGTTCACGGTTAATCCATTTATGATGGTTGAGAAAGCTCGTCTAGGTCGTCTAGGACCGACAGCACCGGGTGGGAGGTTGTTAAGTTCGAGATTTTGTAACACTCTTTGCTCCCTCGCCAAATTTGTGAGTTCCCTCTTCTTGTTGGCTAATTTACTCGCATTTTTCGATTTTGTAAGTTCGTTTTGTGCCGCCTTCACTGCCGTCCGTGCCGCCTCGAGATTTGCTTTGGCTTGTATTTGTACATTCTTTGATTGCGACGATGCGCTATCAAGATTCTTTTTCGCCTGTCCCAGTTCCTTTCTCGCCGCATTTCTCGTTTCGACAACTTTCTTTATATTCTGTACAAGAGCATTCTTTCTTTTTTTGTATTTTTCAGATTGTTCTTTGTATTTTTTAGATTGTATTTGTGCTTGATTTCTATTGGTTTCAGCCTTCTTAGCATTCTCTTGTGCGTTTTTGATATTTTGAGCATTTTTCTTTCTTTGATTCTGGGTAAATTCATTTTCGAGTTCACGTACCGCTTTCGCGAGTTCGGGAATCTTACCCGCATTAATGATAGTTTGGTTCTGTTGCCCATTTTTTTTACGTTCCTCTTGTCCCCTGTTAAATTTTGTGGTTAGATTGGTAATCATCGTATTCAACCTCGGACGTTGATTCGAGTTCAGAGGATGCCGATTTTTAGCATTTTGTACCATCTTATTAAACGAAGCTTGTCTTTTCTGCAAATAGGCATTCTTCTGCTTCGCCACCTCGTTCGCACTCCCGGCCGCTTTCGCCCTAGCTATAGCCGCAGTGTGATTTGCTTCGTTTTTATTAGCCTTTATCTTACGTAATTCTGCAGCTATTTGCGCTAATCCACCCCGAATAATAATACCCTTCTGATTATTAGTACGATTCGCATTGAGGGTTTCGCGAGCTTTTTGGGCATTCGTAAACCTCTGTTGGAATGCACTTTTCTGACTATTATTAATCACATTTTTAAACTGCGTTAAAAGGTTATCAAACTTTTGCTTGCGTTTCTCATTTCTATTCTTTTGTGCCGCCGCCGCTGCCTCCTTCGCTGCCTCAGTTCTTGCAGTCGCAATATTCCCCCTGGCCTTGAGCTCAGCAGCTTCTTTTGCAGCTTTTGCCGCTTCATTTTTAGTACGTTGGATTGCATTTGCGCGTTTAGTGTTGCGCGCCGTTTTTGCGGTACTGGCAGCCGCTTTAATCGCATTTTCAATATTTCCCTTCTGTTTAATATTATTCATATCATTAATCCTCTTTTTGAATCTATTTTCTTCATCCCTGTTATTTAATCTCGCGCGAGCCACCTGGACATGTAAATTAGATCGCAACTCCATGAGTTCTTTAAGTTTCCTAATTCGGTTATTGTTTGTAGGACTAGGACTGGGTGTAGGTGTATTAGGTTTATTAGGACTGGGTGTAGGTGTATTAGGTTTATTAGGACTGGGTGTGGGTGTAGGTGTATTAGGTTTATTAGGACTGGGTGTGGGTGTAGGTGTATTGGGTTTCTTACGAAGCTCTTCTTCGAGGTTCTTAATCTTTTTGTTCGCGGCATTTATACGGTTTTGTAAATTCTTACGATTACCGTTCGAAAACTGGTTACTAAATGCAGTCTTCACGGCCGCGAGTTCGTTCTCCAACTTTTTGCGATCCGCGTGTAGCCCCGTATTCGCTTTCGACGCCGCTGCAATTTCTTCATCTTTCTTTTTAAGGAATTCCCGGGAACCGAAGTTATCATTACTAAGTAAATCTCTATCGTTTCCAAAACTTTCTATTTTTTTCAATCTTCCACGGGCTCCCATTATCCTTCCGGCGTTCGTCGCGGTGGGATCCCCCTCCATTTCCTTTATCAGTTCACTCAATAAACCTTCATCCGGGAAGTTCTTCAATCCCGCCGTTTTACGGGATAATTTAGACAACTTCTTGGTCTCTATCTTCTTCTTGAGAGAATCTACCTTAAGTTTGGCGTCGTTTCGAATCCTCTTTGCCATACTGGTTATGGCTGTCTGTGCAGCGGCTTTGATCTTTTCTTGAGCCTTAATCTTTCCATCAACCACGCTAATCTTTCTCTGAATTTCCTTAATCTTAGCGGGATCACCGCCCGCTTTCATCTCATTAAGTTCCTTCTTCAGCTTATCACGGTTTCTCACGGCATTGTTCAATGATGTGACACGTGTACGTAACCGTCTTCGCAAATTGGCGGTGCGCATATTCATTTCACCTGTATGTAACTTCTCCTTAGCGAGTTCCCGTCGAGCCTGAGCCGCCTCATTAGCCTTTTTACGCGAATTACTCGCACGTTTATTCAGTTCGACCTCTAACAGGTGTTTATTATTTTGAATTTTAGTCACTTCGTTTGTCGCCTTTCTTTTATCGCGTTCAGCTTCAGAAATTGCATTTTTCGCTAACTTGGCTTCCCTCAAACGTAATCGAGACTGTATAGCTCTTTGATGAGAAACCTGCCTCTGTGTGTTACGTTTAATTTCCGCAATCTTCATTTGTGTATTGAGTTTATTTGTCGAAGTGTTTGTACTACCCCCAAAAAGTCTTCCAAAAAATCCACGCTTTTTAGGTCTATCCTCGGGTCGACGATCATTTCTTCCCGGATCTTTATCACCGACCCTGCCTCTATTCCTATTTTGACTCGCGTTACCAAATCTTTTGAGTCTATCCGCGTGCCGAGAACGTATAGTACCAGATACATTAGTTGTTCTTCTAGCGCTGTTTATATTCGGTCTATTTCTACTGTTACGATTCTCGTTGTTACGATTCCTATTGTTGCGATTCTCATTGTTGCGATTCTCATTATTGCGATTCTCGTTGTTGCGATTCTCGTTGTTGCGATTCTCGTTGTTATTACGAATATTTTCATCGTTACGAACATTATTAAACGCGTTATTTATGACTTTTTCTCGTTTTACACGCGAACCGGGTAATAAAATGGGTTCACGTACGGTCACACTCGACAACTTTCTACCAATAGCATTCTTAAGTTCGGATATAGTCCTATCTACGTTAAGAAGACCAACTTTCTTAGCTATACGTTTTACATCCCTGGAAGAAAGAGTAGATTTGTATAAAGTCTCGTAATCATTTTGTGTGAGAGGAGACTTAGAATCGAGAAGATACTTTTTATCCCTCGTAAGTACGAGTGGTGGAAGCGGTAAATTACCCTGTTTCGCGTCTCTCATAATGTCGCATATCCTATCTCTTGATACGTCGACCGTACGTCCTGTGTGAAGCTTTATCAGTTTCCTGATATTTTCAGTCTTTGCATCAGGATCACAAACGTCCATCTTGTTATAATCGCACAAAATAATATAGCAAGTGGGAAGTCATTGATTAAAACCATGTAAATACATACGCAATTTGTCATCGTGGGACATGTTAAACTTAAAGATGTTAAAATCACCTGTGGTAACGGGTATATGTTTTATTTTCATATGCGCATAAGGGTCTATTCTAAAATCTAATATACGGTTTAAAAACGTTGACACGTATTCGAATAAACTGTTTATTTTTTCTATGTATTTTTCTTCATTTCGTAACGTGAATGAAACGACTTTATGTGCTGGCTTTCCTATAAACGGTTCTAACGGAGTTATTTCTTTCGTACCACCGTCTATGTATATCATACCATTATAAGGCTTCGTAGATGCGACGAAAGGTATCGAAATGCTCATACAAATAGCATCAACTACGTGCATGTGTGGATGTGTATCCACTGAAAAATACTCCGTTTTACCTCTATTTAAATTATACGCAGCTATATGCAATTTCTTTTTCAATTCACTAAAAGTTGGATTACAATCATACATATCTATAAGAGCATCTCGTACATTTTCACAGTCTATAAACCCAAAGTTCTTCAGGAATGATCGTAACTTGTACTTAGCCAATCCCTCTATATCTATCATCATGAGCTTATCAAATGCATCGTCGAGTGGGATTTCTAAGGCTAAAAAGGTCCCTAACAAAGCACCAGCTGATGCACCAGATATCTCTTTTATATTTTTTAATTCAGTTTCAAACCGTTTTAGACGTCCTAAAAATGTAAAGAGTCCCATAGATGCTGGACCTATGGCGAGATATTCCATCCCGACTCTTACTTAATAGAACTTAGGAAATTGCTTTCGTAAAAGAGCGAACACCACCGCGAAAACGACCGCATGCACAACCACAGCAGACTGGGAAGTCTTACCGGACATGACCTTACCAGGGGGGATTGTAAGAAGCATACCGGGGCTTAGAGCCATAAACAGTGCGGTTGTGACGAGGAGATCGTTCTGGGTAAGAACGATACCCATAGCCTTGGCGATTAGAGAATATACAAGGAAGAAAACAAGACCATGAAAGAACACGGAAAGACGATCGGTACTCATATTCTTGAAAGAAATCTTAGTACCGTCTGTCTTGAGGATCATACCTGGACTGAGTGCAAGGAAAAGAATAGCGGGAATGGCTACCTTCTGGGAGGTAATAAGAGGGAACATTTAATATATGCACATAATATTTTTCGCGAATGATAGAAAATGGTCAAATGATACACCTTTCATCATTTGGTCACGGACGCCATTCTCTCGAATAATCCTGACCAAGTTCTTCCATACATGAATAAGGCGTTCTTCATACCACATCGTCTGCTCCTGGTATTCCCAGGTGGTTCTTCCAATCGTATCATGTTCAAGATAGCAAAATTCAACAAAATCGCAAAACTTGCCTGAATGCTGAATATGTGCATCATAGAACAGGGTATTCATGGTATTCCACATATGATGAAGTTCTTCTGAGTATTCAAGTTCCCAGTCTTCTATCGTATGATCATAGTCACTATCATAATTTTCATTATCACTTTCATATTCTGGGTCGTTCCCTGTAGTCGCCTCGTAGACGTACTGAATCCAAACCATTATTCAGAAGTCTTCTTTTTGGATCCGGTTACGGAGATAGTTGATGTTTCTTTTATTGGTAAACTCTCGACGATTACCTTTAATGCGGTTTCCGCCTGTTCTTCGTTTCCTTCAAAAAAGACGCTAAGTCCTTCCCTGATTGTATCTTTATTAAGACCAACTTTTCGAATGCTTTTCTTGACCGTGATCTTACCAGTTTTGGTATTGATGACGTCGAGACCGTTATCTACCATTAATTTTTTGATGTGTAACTTAAGTGCCTTTTCTGCTTGGGAAAGGACTTTAATATCGGATCGAGATTCTTTAATCTGTTGATTCAGTTCAACCAGTTTAGAGACGCTGTTTGTAAGATCGTCGGCTGAAATAGACATGTTATACTTTATGTGCTATGATTACCTTTAAGTTTATTTTTAGACAAGAGGACGCTGCATGGAATCGGGGGCGATAGTAGAGTTATTCCACGTAAAAGCCTCCTTAGGATTGGGGGGCTCGGAGCGGATATTTTGATTAGCGTTACGTAAAGCACCACCGGTGGTCTCAGGAATACCTATCTGCTGACGAGGTTCGAGAAAGTTCTGACCAGCTAGGATATCTTCGGGTGCGAACTCACCAAATTCCTCCTGAGAAGCTACCTCGCGGGGGAGAAGAGATGAAGCGAGACCGGTACCCGCCTTCATCACGGGACCAGAGCCCTTGGGAGAAGGGCCAACGGCGGGGGCCTCGATATTCGCATAGCTGGACGTATATTTCTCCGGGCGGCTAAATCTTTCCGCAAGAATAGCGAAAGCCACGGCGAAAGCTACAAGAAGGAACATGCGGAAGTAAGGCGACTTAGACATCTTACGTAACATTGTTTGTTATATACTGTATATAAATTTTTTTATTGGTCATCCTCGAACATGTAGTCGTCTGGGTAAGTTTCATCAAAAGTCTCCTGATCGGGTTGGTCGGGCTTGCCCAGCCTGACCTGGACAATATTCCACGCTGGACCAAATGCCTTCTTAGCAAACCATAGACCAGAAAATTCTACGACGATGGAGCATTGTGATCCAGCCTCGACTGCATCAAACTCTACCATCTCCCTGTCGTAACTAAACACCTTCGTATTGGGAATTCGCTCGGCTGAGATGGTGTCGTCCCTGATGTAAGCAGTCTTAATAGTCTTATCAGCTAGCTTACGACCAAACCACGACTCACCGTTTTCAATGGCGTTCTGAACATTGACGTCGTGAATCTCATCAATCTTAGAAAAGTCGGCGGGTTCAAACGTAAGGTCCTGTTCGGCGGTTTCTACGATTCGTACATCGTTGAGCTGGATAAATATACGTTTACGCTCATCGGTGAACGCGCGGACGTGATAGAGACCGTCTTCTCCCTTGGTGGGGATGTCGTAAATCATTTATACATGATATACGTATCATTTCTTTAAACCTATAAATGGTATTGCTGCCGAACGTTGTAATAATGGTTTGGGTACCCAACCATCTCTTCTTGGTTTAAATCCATAAAGTGTCTGCTGAATGTTTAAGTTCTTTGGGATAGGTTTTGCGTTAACGGGTCTTAATGCAAATTCGTTCTTGACGTATGCATTGTTATTTTCTTTTTTCCACTTCAAGTTTTGTAAATTAAAACGCTGATTACCATTTGAGCGTTCGTATCCCTCTATCACGTTATTTTTTGTTACGGGGTTTAATCCATGGACCATCTTTTTAGAAAGGCGATCTGCGACCGGCTGGGTTGTGTACTTTCTATATTTATACGGATCAACGCGCAAAGCTTTAGAAATAGAAACTTTCCTTTGTACCGGGAACCTAGTAGGACGATTTCTTTTTAATTTAGGACGGATACGCTTAACGACCGATTCAATCGAATCTGTTAGTTTGATTTTTTTATCAAATAACATCGCTAATCTTATAAGTCTTTGTCTATCCTTTTCTTTCTTTTCTGGACGAAGTCTTAACGTGTGCATGAGATAGATATCATCTATCAGAAACTCTTTACTCGCTGCAAATATTTTCTTATTTACTATCATTCTATTCGTCGCAACGTTCCTATATGTAATACCTTTACGAAGAGTTCGTATAACATCGTACCCAAATTCGCGAGGACGCATAAAGGGTAGATCTAAAAACCCTCCCAATACAACGTCTTGAATCTTCCCCTTTTCGGGTGAAAAGAATCTCATGTTGATATCTAAGGCGAATAACTCCACATCTATAAAAATATCACCTTTACCGGGTTTGTTAGTAGTCCCCGTTTTTTTCTTTTTTATAAGAGTATATCTTCTGGTAACAAATATCCCCTTCTGTTTGAATCCTATACCCAGAAATTTGATAATTTTCTTATCCATCGACATGATTCGAGTTTTTACTCTCTGATTCAATTTCTGGGCGATCTGACCTAATTTATCCCATAAAATTAGTTTAACAGCTTGAAGTTTACCAAAATATTTTGCATCGTATGCAATTCTTGGAACAAATTTGGCGTCTATATCACTCGTAACGATCCTATCGTTATAAGGCATGTACATGTTAAACGCTTCCCCACCGCTTATTACGAGATCTCCCATTGTTTTCATATGTTCACTTATTTCGCCCACTGTGTTTAAAATTATATCACGGCACGCGTCCGTAACGAATACATATACAAATTTTTCAAATGATTTAGATCCATACGTGTCCCGCATCCTTTTTCTAAATTTACCTAAATCCCTTGCTGCATTCCTGTCGAAGTATTTTTTCAACTTTGCATCCCTGAAAAATAAATTTTCATTTTTAAAACGATCGACCGTCTGTTTAGAATATAATTTGATGTCCATTAATATAGATGAATATTTTTATACATGAAATAAGCATTTATTGGTGATATCAACACACTTAAAGACGACCGACATATGTAATGTATAATGTCTACTGAAACCGCGTGCGACCGTAACGAATGCCTTGCCGAGATTACCGCTCTTCGTAATGAACTTAAGTCGCTAACTAAAATTGTTAGAAAGATCAAGGCTAAGCTCGACGATCCCAACGGAGAGAAGTCCGCTAAGCGTGCTAAGAACAACGGTTTCAACCGTGAGCAAAAGATTTCCGAGGAGCTTCGCTCTTTCCTGGGTCTTCCCGAGGGTCAGCTTGTCTCTCGTAGCACTGTAACCAAGTCTATTAACGAATACGTCAAGGCTAACGGACTTAAGCATCCCGATAACGGCCGTGTCCTCGTTCTCGATCAGAAGCTTCGTGATCTTCTTAAACCCCCTGCAGACGTTCAGGTTACTTTCCTGAACCTTCAGAAGTACCTAAGCCCTCATTACACCAAGGTCGAAGCCTAAATTCATATACTTAAAAAAATAAACATATAACATATAAAACATGATCGATAAAGTCTCAACTGAAAACCTTGTTGGTACAAAAATATCTAACATAGATTTGTACCAAAAAGCATTTACACATAAAAGTGCCCTAAAAGAGGATGAAACGTTAAACGGATCTTTTGAGACGCTCGAGTTTATAGGTGATTCCGTTTTAGGGTTCGTAATCACCAAATTCTTATACGATAAATATGAAAATCGACAGGAGGGATTTTTAACAAAAGCGCGTACAAAACTCGTGCGCGGAGAAACACTGGCCGAAATTGCATCAAAACTCGAACTATATAAATGGATTCGAATGGATGAAAAGGGTATGCGAAATCAGTGGATTCACAATCCAAAGATTTTAGAAGACGTGTTCGAGGCGCTAGTCGGTGCTATATACATGGATCTAGGTCTACTACATGCAAAGGAGTTTATATTACGTATATACAACGATCCAAACTATGTAAACTTAAATTCTATTATGATAGACGATAATTATAAAGATCATCTTATGAGATACTGTCAATCAAATAGTCTTAGCCTTCCCGTGTATAACATATCTTCTCACGAAAATGGAATTTTCCATATAACCGTTTTCGTAGACGGTATATGTATGGGATACGGATTCGCAAAAAATAAAAAGCAAGCGGAACAAAATGCAGCTCGCGCGTTCTTTTATCCACCTAAGTCGGTTTACCCAAACAACGGATACATCCAACAATGAAGGGGGACGACTTCACTCCTCAAAAACGTGTCACTAAGAACGATAAAAAGCAAAAACGGGAGGTGTATTCTCAAAAATACGTTCGTACAGTACTTAAACATTTAGAGGGTAAATTAACCAATGCACCCGAACGTGAAGATATTACTCGAGAGGGAGTACGCCCCACAGAAGTCGGAGGAATGGCTAAGTCTAAGAGGAAAAATGCTCACGGCAAGTGATGCAGCTACCGCTATAGGCAAGAATCCATACGAAACTGCAGATGGTCTACTCTTAAAAAAGTGTGGATTAGGAGAAAAGTTTACAGGGAATGCAGCCACACGTCACGGTGAGTTATACGAAGATGAAGCACGTATATTGTATGAGCAACGTCATGGCGAGGTTGTTCACGAATTAGGCTTGTGCCCACACCCTGTTCACAGGTGGCTTGGTGGTAGTCCTGACGGAGTATCGGAATCGGGAAAATTGGTCGAGATTAAGTGCCCTCCCCAAAGAGCTATCATTCCCGGTGAAGTTCCCGTGCATTATATGCCACAGCTTCAACTCTGTATGGAGATATTAGACCTAGAAGAAGCAGATTTTATCCAGTATAAGCCTGCAGCTACTAATTGGCCTAAGCCGGAAGAGTTTGACGTTGTTAACGTGAAGAGAGATCCCGAGTGGTGGTCGACGTATCTTCCTATCATGAAAGAGTTTTGGGATAAAGTTTTATACTTTAGGGAACATATCGACGAACTTCCAAAACCTAAGGAGAAAAAGAAACGCATTTTAAAAGAAAAAATACACGTTTGCGAGATAGCGTCTGATCCCGACGACGATTATCATAGTAATTAATAACACCTAAGTCGAATATCGAATAAATCATTTTCATACCAATACAACAACTCTCAATACAATGAACAAGTACGCTCTCAACGGCACTCTTCACGCACCTTACCAAGTCGACGGTGTAAAATGGATGAATGATATGGAACATCAGACCTCGGGTCCCAAGGGTGGATTCTTATGCGATGAGATGGGTGTAGGAAAGACCATTCAAATCATCGCGACAATACTCAAGAACCCCAAACCACACACGTTGATTGTTGTGCCCAAAACAATCGTTACTCAATGGAGTACAGAGATTTCCAATTTTGCCCCAGGTCTCTCTACTCTCGTTTATGACGGACCCGATCGTACGACTAACATTGAGGATCTCAAGAAGGTGGACATCGTGCTATGCCCTTACAGTCTCGTCTACAACAAGAAGACGATTCTTCACGCGATGAAGTGGGATCGCGTCGTTCTCGACGAAGCCCATGAGATCCGCAACCGCAAGTCCGAGACGTTCAAAGCCGTGTATAAGCTTGATACGGATATCCGCTGGCTCGCCACGGGTACCCCTGTCTTTAACTCGATGGAGGATTTCGTCTCACTTTGCATGTTCTTGGGATTTTCACAAGATCTCGTACAGGCCATGTACGACGAAATCAAGGATATCTATATCCTCAGACGCACTAAGAACGACAGTGTTGGAAAACTGCCACGTTGTCACTTTGAGAATGTGGAACTTGAGATGTATGACGAAGAACGTCGTGTCTATGAACAGGCGTTCTTTGAGTCACAAGAATACATCAGTGAACTCAAAAATGTCGCATTTTCTCTTGGCTCGAGAACTATGCAGATTTTAGAGTGCCTACTCCGTACACGTCAAACCATGACGTGGCCTCAACTCTACCTCGACGGAATGACCAGAAAGCAGGGCGTCGATCGAATCTTATGGCAACACAGTACGAATAAAATGGACACCCTGAAAGAGAATATTTCACAGCACCCAGACGAAAAGAGTGTGATCTTTTGCCAATTCCGGGGTGAAATGGATCATATCGAACATATATTCAGGGGGCGCGTTTTCCGGGTCGACGGAATGGTTGAGAAGAATGAGCGTCATGCTCGCCTCGAGGAATTCAAAAATGCACCGAATGGAAGTGTTCTCGTTGTACAAATCAAATGTGGTGGTGTCGGACTCAACATTCAGTGCGCGAGTCGTGTCTATATCATGTCTCCTTCATGGAACCCTGCTACGGAACTGCAAGCCATCGGTAGATGCCATCGAACGGGTCAGACCAGGGAGGTGTACGTGAAGAAATATCTCTACAGTGATACACCCACTACGAAGAGTGTTGATCTTGCCATGATGGCTCTCCAGGGTCACAAAGCTCAGGTGTGTGCAGAAGTTCTTAACGATGAACGAGTTGGATACCAAATTCCGGTCAAATATGAAAAATCTATCGACGCCATCAGGAAAATTTTCCAGTGATATAGTATAACAATATGTATGCTACTGCCGAAGGTTCCCGCGCCGAAGTCTACCACGGTGCCGCCAAGCACACACCCGGTGGTCTCGTGAAGAAAGATCTCACACAGGATAAGTATGGTAATATCAAGAGCAAGGCCGCTATCGCCGCCGCCAAGAAGCGCATGAAGAAGGAGGGTACTTCTGCCATGGTCAAGGTTTTCAAGCCCGCGAAGAAGGGTGACTTCAAGCTTGCCCCCAAGAAGGGTACCAAGAAGTACAAGACGCTCGTAAAAAAAATGAAGTAAATAGTAAAGGATGACTCTTGCTAAGTGGGATGAAGCTGTCCGCGTAGCAAAAATCAAGCTCAAGCTTGATCCAAATAAGTATAGTGTTATTAAAGGAAAATTATTAAAAGAAGCTCAGTTCGTTTATACTCTACTCTTAGAGAGTAAGTAATTAGTCTAAAACAAATTGGAATCCCTTAAGTTGTTGTGGTTCATGCACGACAAGTTGATGCAACTTCCAGGTTACCCCGAACTTTTTATTTAGAAAATATACACTCGTTAACTCAACGATTGCTACACCAGAATTCCTAGCATATAATTTATCAGCAGCCGTATCCTTGAGATGTTTGCGTTCACTGTCGAATACCCCGGCTTTAATCACTCCATCAGCCGAAGTATCAACCTTAATACGAAACTTCGGTTCCCTGTCGGGTGAGCGTTTTATATTTGAGTTAAACATGGGTCGAAGATCTTCAACAGTCATGTGCTTATGAAAAATTTGTTCACTTTGCTTACTCACGTTTTCAATGATTTTTTCTTCTGTATTTGCGAGTATTTCGTAAAAGGCTTTTACATAGTTACCCTCTTCATCGTATCCTTTCATAGAAAAGTCGACATTCCATTTGGTATTACCCACGGGTGGGGTAAAACCAGAAATACCGAATGGCATATACATGCGAGGTATTTGGATACGGACGGGTTTACCCTCATTCGTACTGAAAGAGATCTTTCGCCCGTCGTATTCAAGGATATCAAGTGTATCGATGAGGGTATGAAATTTTGCCATTATACTCATTTATGCGTCTAAAACTTTAAGCTGAACAAGCCGTGCATTCGGCTTCAAGACTGAATTGGATTGGTCGAGCCTTTGCTTTACTTCGCAAGTAATACATCCCAGTCTTCAATCCAGATTTCCATGCATACATATGCATGGAAGACAGCTTGGACAGTGTGGGATTTTCAACAAATAGGTTCATACTCTGACTCTGGTCAACGTATACACCTCTATCAGCCGCCATATCTATAATAACCTTCTGACTGATCTCCCATACAGTCTTGTATAGTGTTTTGATATCGTCGGGGATATCGGTGATGTTTTGAATCGAGCCACTGGCCTTGATCATGAGATCCTTCATATCTTTTGACCACAATCCCACCTTTTGAAGAGCTTTCACGAGATGTTTGTTGACAACTACGAATTCACCTGCAAGGGTACGGCGAAGATAGATGTTTGTGGTATAGGGTTCAAAGCATTCGTTGTTACCCAGGATCTGAGAAGTACTAGCTGTGGGCATGGGAGCGAGGAGTAGACTATTTGCGGTACCCTTCTTCACACGTTCGCGCATAGCGGTCCAGTCGTATAATCCACTGTGAATGGGTTTGCGATCCCACATGTCGAATTGCAAAATACCCTGGCTGATAGGACTCCCTTCGAAAGATTCATACGCGCCTCGCTTTTCCGCGACTTCACAACTCGCTTCGAGTGCACCGTGATACATAGTCTCAAAAATATAGGCGTTCATCTTGAGAGATTCTTCGTCACCGAATGCATGCCCACATAGGATGAACGCATCGGCCAAACCCTGTACACCAATACCAATTGGTCGGTGTTTGAAATTAGAACGCTTTGCATTCTCTGTCGGGTAAAAATTTCTATCAATCACCCTATTGAGGTTGTATGTCAGTGTCTTAGAAATAGAGTGTAGCTTTTGGTAGTCAAACACTCCATCCTTTACACAAGCTGGAAGTGAAATAGACGCTAGATTACATACAGCGGTTTCATCCTTGTCGGAATATTCAATGATCTCGCTACAGAGGTTAGAAGATTTAATCGTACCCAAGTTTTTTTGGTTACTCTTCTTATTACATGCATCTTTGTAGAGCATGTAAGGTGTTCCCGTCTCACTCTGTGATTTAATGATAGCCTTCCAAATATCAGCCGCAAGCATGACCTCGTTTGCGCGACCTTCTTCTTCGTATTGGGTGTATAGCTTTTCAAATTCATCACCATACACATCAGAAAGTCCTGGAGCCTTATCGGGGCAGAAAAGAGACCACTTTCCACCTTCCTCCACACGCTTCATAAACAGGTCAGGGATCCATAAAGCACTGAATAGATCACGGCATCGCGCTTCCTCGTCACCTTGATTAAGGCGAATATCGAGGAAATCTAGAACATCTGCGTGCCATGGTTCGATATACATAGCGAAAGACCCCTTTCTACGTCCAGCCTGATTCACGTATCTCGCAGTTGCATTAAACACACGAAGCATCGGAATAATACCATCCGACTTTCCATTGGTTCCCCTGATAATGGAATTATTAGCACGGATATCGTGTATATGGAGCCCAATACCACCCGCCCATTTTGAGATTTGGGCACATTCCTTGAGTGTATCATATATTCCATCGATGGAATCAGCCTTATTAGCTGCAAGGAAACACGAGGACATCTGTGGACGATGTGTTCCGGCGTTAAAAAGAGTCGGGGTGGCGTGGATAAAATGACCACGTGACATGGATTCATAGGTTTGTACGACCGAGTCGATATCTTCCCCGTGAATACCTATGGATACACGCATAAGCAGGAATTGGGGTGTCTCGATGATCTTACCATCGACCCTCTGAAGATACCCCTTTTCTAACGTTTTAATACCAAAATAACCAAAATCGAAATCGCGCTCCGGGGAGATGAATTTCTCTACTTTTCCAGCCATATCCATAACTTCTTTCGTTATGATGTTAGCTTCGTATAATTTAGACATCGAATCGCGAAACGTCTTGGGAGCCGTCTTTTGAATATTACTCGCTACGATACGAGTAGCGAGAACCTCGTAATCTGGATCACTCGTGAGCATACCAATGCATATCTCAGCGGATAGGGTGTCTATTTCGTGTGTTGTAATGTTATCGTACATGGACGAAAATACCTGTTTCGCAATGAGAGAAGCGTCCACTTTATCGGATAATTCGTATCTCAATTTGGAGATCCTGTTGGTGACCTTATCAAACTTTACGTCTTCAACATGACCGGACCGTTTAATAACCCGCATGATATTAATAATACATGTCTATTTTTTAATTACCTTTGAAATCGCTGCTACGAACAGGGACCGGGCCAGCTGTTTCAGCACGGCGATTCGGCTGAAGGTAATTGGAATTTACAAAAAAAGAACCAGCTTCACCTAGCTTCGATACCGGGGGGTAAGAGGCGATGAAGCAATCTGGAGCTTTACAGGGGGGTTTATCGGCATTGGGTGCTTTGGTGTCGTAAACTTCGTCAAAATCAGCAGCAGCTATCATTTATTATCTACATATACTTTTTTTCCTGGACTATATTAAATGGACAACCTTAACCTGAATTCCATAAAACAGACTCAGACTCCGTTGAACACACTTTTCTTTTCGGAGTTCAACACTAACTTACTCCAGAAAGCCATACGCCAGACTTTCAAGAATAACACTGGTATGTCTATTGATTACCAAAATGCAAGTGATCTATACGCGATCATGCGTGTAGTATTTATTAACAACGCGGGTAACCATTCCACAAATGTAAATGAACAAGTCAAATTTATGAACGCCCTGGTAATTAAAACGGCGTTGGGTCAAATTCGTTCAGGTGTTTCTCAATATCTTGGTTACATACGTGATATAGATACATTGGTTGTACCCCCAGAACCCCCCGCCAATACAAGTACCTATGGAATGAAGATTGATAAGAATGATAAAATAGGTGTATAAAGGATTGAAACATAGTATCAATAAGTAAAATGTCGTTAAATTACTATAAATCTGAAACCGAAAAGATTTGCAAATCAAAGGGTTGGGATAGAGCTGAAATAAATACCGTTTGGCTCCTGTTATCCGAAGAATTTGGAGAACTTGCATCCGCTATTCGTCAATCTAAGAAGACCTTTAAAAAGTCAAACATGAAAAAGGATAAGGGTGTAGATATTATGATGGAAATGGGTGATGTATTTTCATATCTATTTCAACTCGCACATATGTTAGACGTAGATTTGGATAAAATGTGGCTCGAACACGGTAAAAAGATGACTCATAAAAAATATATCTCCTGATAGTAATAGAAATGAGTAAGTTTCGTCTTAGTGACCAAGATACCATCGACGATATAAATCCATTTGTCCAGAGAGACTTCTCTTTACCCGGTGTTAGCAGACGACCTTACCCCTTTCAAAAATTTGAAACTCCCGATGAAGGAGAGTTTAAGACTGATGATGAACGAGTTATATGCGATTATGGGATAACGGCTGGTGATAGAACCATTGATATGTGTAAACCTAATAAGTCGCTAGGGTGTGATGATATAGGTAGACCACTTCTTCCAGGAAGAAATATTGATATGGGAGTAGATACAGCGTCTGTACGAAAAGGAAAAGAAAATACAGTACAGAAAGTTAAGAACGGAATTAGGAGATTGGACACGGTTACCATAATAGGTGTGGTAGCTATAATTCTTCTGTTATCATCTTTAAAACGATAAAAAGTTTCTCTATACGCATGCGGTTTTCGCATGAACGTATCACGGCTGGAAAAGTTTCCTTGCAAAAACATTTTAAATAATTTATCTGCCATGAGCACTTCTTATTTATACGTGGCGGTGTAAACGTTGGATCTATTATTTTGATCGAATTTACAATACGAATAATAGAATGAACTTTACGATTTTCGCATATACTATCCTCCAGTATGATTAATGCAGTATATCTAACTACATCAATCGTATTTACTACCATCGTTTCTAAAAATTCTTGGAAAGAAGTAGAACCATGCGCGAATTGTATTTCTTTCCAGCTTCCTATGGGTACGGCGTCAAAACAAGCCGCTTCATTTACATATCCTTCCCCTTCCTTGTACCGAGAATATTTAACCTCCACACGAGGAGTGTTTGTAGCGTGGCTTATAAAAGAACGCGCCTCTTTAACGTAAAAAGGCATATTTACACTCTGGCTTAAAATCTAATTTCTTCTCTAAATCCTTTAACTGTTCTTTCCTTTTCAAATCAATACCTATGCAATCATGTGCTTCTAATCTAAAACATTTAATACAAAATTCACCTTTACAATATTTACACTCCATCGGAACACCGCATCTTTTTTTACAGGATTGGCAAGGCATTTATATGTCGTGGTTTTATTTTTTAACTTAAGTCGACTCCTCTTAAAATATTATTTAAGTAAATATGTTCTCATCTATCGCGAACAACACCTTTTCGTATTTACTAACACAAGATGAGTTCAGACAGAAATGTCCGGAACATATCCGTCCATCTCGAATCAAGCTCACTACCATTACAATGATATCGTCGTTTTCAAAGCCTATCAACGTCAGTGAAATCCGAACAATGTTTGAAGAATTGGGTGAAGTTCGATTGCATCGAGAAAATGAACAAAATAAAGCGGTTGTCTGGTCTCTAAAGGCAACCACATTTTACAATCAAATCACACTCACGTACGACGATGGTCACAGTGTCAAGTCTATTAAGATATTTCCAAATGGGAGTATTCAGGTCGCTGGTTGTGAAGATATTTTCAACTGTAAATACATCATTTCGTGTCTGGTATACATTCTACAATCTTTTGACGAAGATATTGTACCTCCAGCCGATACGTTCAGGGTGGTGATGATTAACAGTAACTTCTCTCTCAATTACAATATCAATCTAATGAAAACAACTGATCATTTTGAAAAGTTTTCAGATGTATTCAAGGTTTCTTTTGAACCTGATAGGTATTCGGCTGTAAAGGTAAAGTTTAAACCAGCGGAAGACATGAAAGAAATTACTACTAGTATATTTGGTACGGGTAAGATAATTATTACAGGGGCTGAGACTCTTAAGGAAATCGTATTCGGATACAATATTATCAACCAACATATCAATGATTGTCCAGGTATCAGGGTATCAAAAATCCTTATACCAGACGAATTTAACGAGTATTTTGGTTACAAAATCAACGAATCTATAGAAAAAATCAAATCGTTGGGATTTGAATCGTGGACGAATACTATCGAAAATAGACAAATTAATTTCTGATTGTAATATAAACAATGTCGCAGAGACTTGGTATGGCAGATGGCAGGTCTTTCACTATCAACAACTCGTCCAAACTATATGATAATTTTATCAAGACCCAGAACGGAATAAAGTTTGAAGATAATTACTCGTTCCGTAAACTTCTTCAAGAAAAGGGACCCGCTCTTCATAAAGAAATCCCTCCCCAAGATGACGGCACCCCTTGTGGTATGTCCGACTCTACTCTCAACCTTTCTAATATCAACTGAGTTAAAATGATAAAAATAAAGTCATATTGATTATATGACCGAAACAGATTCATCGCAATCGACATGCACGATTTGTCTCAATCCAGTGAGGGCAACAAGACAAAATGTCCCACTTAGATGTGGGCACTTGTTTCACCGACACTGCATAGAGGATTGGAAGGCACGTGGAAAACAAACGTGCCCCGTATGTAGAAAAATTTTCGATGGTAGTAATTTTCGGGTTACTTTAACTGTCAAAAATATGATAAATAATTCGACATTTGTACAAAACGTCGAAGAAGATCAATTTATTTTTGATACTCTGGATGCATTTTTTGATATAGAAGACACCAGTGAACTGGAAAGTTTACTTACGGATTTTGGGGTGAGTATGTCCAACCTTGATCCCCTTGTTCTTCACACAGAATGACTTACAGTATTTATCGTAATTTAAACCCGGATAATCTCTAGAAATTCTCCTCGGATCTGTAATTAATTTTCCTTTAGCACCAGTTACAAGTGGACCAGTGGCCCATCCGCGCTTGTGACTAAAGAATTCGGCTTTGAAGCTTATAACTCTACCCGGGTTCAATCTAACGGCAACCTTCTTAACTCTGGATACGGGTACTCTAAAAAATTTAGCAATACTTTCGTGTGTATCCCCTTTTTTTATTTTGTATTCAGTTTTACTGTGCTGTTTATAAAAATGAAAATCACCGTGGCATAAATAGTTATTCTTTTTACAGGTTGAAATAAACATCATAACCTTGTAGTAATCAGGCTTGCAGCGCGTACCACCCTTAACGATATACACTTTTTGGGGATTATCCGCGACAACTAGTTTTGGTAGATTTCCACATGTTACATATTTACCACTCGTCTTAAGATTAACCCGCTCACCAGGCTGACTTTTCCATCCACGGTATGTCTGATAATCATGTACCGCATATGCATAACAATTGTTATTACCCTTACCCCGTTTACCACCCCATTTTTTCGTGGTAAAAGTATGCTCAGCACCGCTGGTCGGGGGTCCTTTTGCCATTATATTATGTTAGAAAAAAATATTTGTACATAATAAAATGCTTAAAGAGGTTATAAACGCCAAATCCGAACGCGACGCCATGACCGAAATCCTCATATTCGTACTGATGATTCTTATCAGCACGTTTATTTTGCGTTTCACTTGGAATAACTCTCTGAGCAAACATATTACTGTTCTCAAACCTATCAACACGTTTTTTGACGCACTCTTCCTGACCGTGTCTTTTAGGGTTCTAGGTGGTATTTAAACTTGGTTAAACCCAACTATTTTACGACCATCAGAATGAATTAACGTCGGATAGCCATCAATATCGTCGCAACCCTTCTTGTCGCAATCGACAAATGTATAGGACTTACCTTTGCTCTTCATATAGTCGAGTTGTTTACGAGTCCATCCACATCCCATGGACCCGTAAACAGACCACTGACCCCCGACCGGTGCAGCTTCGAATTTTTCCTTCTTCTTGTTCTGACGTTTCTTAAAAATCATAGTTCTAAATACGAGTATGTTTATTAATATAAGAGCTACAATAGCCAGCATTGTATATATATAAAACAGATTTTATTTCTGTTTCTAAAGTATGACGAGTATTCAGAAGAATATTGATAGAATTCTCGAAGGGAACAGGGGGTGTGCTCCCATGGACCATATAACTGTTAACCAATCCTGGAAACGGTCGGGTGCATATGGTAACGTGCGCCGGGCCAAATTAACGGGTAAATCTAGGAAATTTGTAGCATTGAAGGAAATGAAAGTTCCTAGATCTGAACCACAACTCGGTGATCTCGCTGAGATGGAATACAAAATTGCTAAAAAGCTCAAAGATTTTGATATTCCGAAAGTATACAAGTATGTTAAGTGTCCCATAGAGGGTAATGGTCCTAATATTAGAAAGGATATACTATATTTCGAGTATGTTAACGGCGTTTCATTAAGAGAATATATAAGAACTCGACGAGATCTTAGCCTCGTTCAGTTAAAGTCGATCATCGTTCAAGTGTCCTACAATCTGTATAGGATTCATAAGAAGTTTCCCACATTTCGTCACCACGACTTACACACGGATAATATTCTCGTTCGACCTGTCACAAAGAAGAACATATCTGTAGAAGTTGACGAGGTCAAATACACAATCGATAACGGTGGACTTGAATTGGTGATGATCGATTTTGGATTTTCGTCTTTCCCGGGTATACCGAATCCTCTCGTCAATACGAAACGCTATCACAATATAGGTATTCATAGGAATTCTAATAAGTATTACGATTTACACTTTTTCCTTAATAGCATGTATAACGAACTCGCCATATCGGCACGAAAACAACCGATGGTACCGGATCACGGACCCCGTGTCGCTGCAAAGGTTTTCGTCGGAACCCTGTTCACACGGGATTATATTGGGTATAGGTCGAGTAAACTGAAAAATTATAGATTACGCGGTACGGCGAATAATTCCAGAAATAAGGATTTACCGACTTTTGAAAAGGTATTGAAGCATCCATTCTTAACCGGAATCCGGGCACCACGCGTCGATTTACCCGCGGCTAGAACACCGAGCATTCCTACACCGATCTTACGTAGAAATAGTACACCTCCCAGGAATAACCAAACGACCGCCAGTCAAAGAAAGGCGGCCATGAACCGAGCGAAAAAAATTCTGGAAGCGGGTAAGCAACTGGGTAAACCTAAAATGAGGCCCGGTGTTGTTCGTGTTGGTGCGACTAAACCACCACTTCCCCCCAAACCCCCCAAACCTCCGTCTCCTCCTAAACCACCGTCTCCTCCTAAACCCAATAATAAAAAGCCACTTCTCACCAAATCCGCGACTGTACCGGGTATGACTAGATCGACAAAACCTACTAGAAAAAGTGGATCAGTAAAACCGGTTAGTAAGAAAAACCGAGTAAGTAAATCATGGGTTAAATCGTTTATGAAAGGTATGACCAGTAAAAAGAAGTATTAAAGAAAATCCTCGTTCTTTATATATGGAATGTTGTGAAGTGTGTTGTGAAAGATTAAACAACTCAAATCACAAAAAGGTTGAATGCCCTTTTTGTGATTTAATATCGTGCCGTGCGTGTAACCAGAAATATTTACTCAGTACCACGGAAGAACCTCATTGTATGAAATGTAAACATGAATATAACCGAGAATTTGTAGATAACTACTGTTCTTCAATTTTTAGAAACAGGGACTATAGACGCCATAGAGAATATATCCTTTTACAGAGAGAATTAGCTCGCATGCCCGAAACACAACCTTACGTAGTAAGAGAATTGGAAAAACGAAGTCTTCGTGTATCATATTTGTATATGGTATACATATTAACTAACCTACGTAACCACTCTAATGAAATATCACCGAACGTTATACCACATTTGGACGGAATTTTAAGAGAATGTATTGTAGATATATACGAAACGTTACGTGTATTGACGTCTACAGAACCTACCTTGGAAGGAGATGCATATCATAAAATAGCACAAAAATGTCCATCAGAGAATTGTAGGGGGTTTTTATGTGAAGATTGGAAATGCGGAATATGCAAACAGGTATTTTGTGAAAAATGTCACTGCGCATTGGAATCAAACCATAAATGTAACAAGGATACTGTAAAGACGATTAAATTACTTAAACGAGACACGAAACCATGTCCTAAATGCAATGTACCCATTTCCAAAATCGAGGGGTGTGCTCAAATGTGGTGTACACAATGTCACGTCGCGTTCGATTGGAGAACTGGGAGACTGGAGACTGGTAGAATACACAACCCTCATTATTTTGAATTCAAAAAGCGATCAAGAGAACACGGTGATATTCCTTGTGGAGGGAGGCCTACACATACCGAACTAAAAAATATAAAGGCGTCGCGGAACATATTAAACGTGTCACTAGAAGTCATACATTTAGAATACCTTTTAATATATAGATACGCATTTATATACGAAGATAATAGACATCTTCGTATGCGATATTTGTTAAAGGAAATATCCGAAGAACATTTAAAACGAGAACTTCAGAGAAGAGATAAATCAAACGCAAAGGTATACGACATTAGGGATATACTACAGTTGTATATAGACACTGTAGGAGATCTTCTTAGACAATACGTTATAAACAAAGATGAAGAAAATAACATTCTAAATGAAATACGAGAAATCACGGCTTACACGAATGCCGTGTTCGAGCGAATTCGAAAAAGGTATATATGCAGAACTCCACATAATATAATCTTGATTACAATTAGATGATAGTATTTGTATTAATAGCGGTTATCATATTGGTAATACTTCTCAGACCGAAGTACAAAGAACCCAGGGTCATAAAAAATGTATTTACACGTGAACAATGTGAACGCATAATACAGATGGCTTCCAAAAGGTTAGAACCATCAACTGTATCGTGGGGAATGGAAGTAGATAATGATATTCGTAAAAGTGAAACTTCGTGGTTAAGCCCATATAAATCACCACTTGTACGACAGGTTATGGATGAATGTGTATCAATGACCGATAGACCGTTTAAAAACTCCGAACATTTACAGGTTCTTAAATATAAACCCGGGGGATTTTACTCACTTCATCACGACGCGTTTGAAAACGAAAAGAACCCACGAGTATTTACAGCTATCATCGCTCTTAATGATAACTATACTGGAGGGGGTACAGAATTTCCCAATCTTAATAAAGTCTATAAATTGAATCAAGGTGACGTGTTATTATTTAATACGTTAAATGACTGGGGTTTACATACTGAGAAAGCACTCCACGCGGGAATGCCTGTTAAATCGGGTGAAAAATGGATATGCAATTTATGGATACATAGACATTATTATAATATAAACGACGACGATAAAGAAGCCGAAGAGAATATTAAAAAGAATAAAGGCGTTTAACGTCCCATTTTTAATTAATCTCTCGTATGTCCAATTTAGACCAATATATAGTGATTATAAGATGAATACCCAGCGCAAATAAATAACCAACATCCCACCACAGGTCTAATACAGCGGCTATAGGTACGAGTCCAAAACAATAAAAAGCGTGTAACATCACAAACGGCCGACTCTCAATCTTTTCCGAATGCACTGAAAATAACGTAGCTGCCAGAAACGTTATATTCAGTATGTCTATCACTGACCTACGAGTCATCAACCCAAACACACCAAACCACAAAAACATCCATAAAACCACACGAGTAACCTCGTGATACATGACGTAAATTTGCATATGTGGACGTTGTTGGGGTTGAGGTTCAATAACCGGGGGAGCTTCTATGTCTGGATTCACACCTATAAAAATATTTCCATCAGGTGATTCTACGACGACATGTCGCTCATTTCCCATGTATACTTTTCGATTTATTTTTCTAAAAGCTTTAATGTTTCATTTGTATTTTAAATGCGCGAGGACTACCCCCGCAACTATAGCAAGAATCACGTAAAATTCGTCGTTACCTAATTTACTTTTTATAGCCCACCCCGTTGTAAAAAATGTCCCAATAAAAATACCCAAGCCCCTGAGAAATGATTCCTGTGTAATGTTCATATACAATACATTAAGATTACTTTTCGAGGAGCTGCAATGCTCATGGGCTTCCTTAATTATTTATTAGCCTGTAATCTAGGTTGAATTCCCGTAAATACTTGAGTTCCTAAAAATGCGGTACCCGCACCCTTGGTCGATTTAGTGAACATCCATATCAGACCCGATACACCGGGGATAATAAGTCCGAAAACGATAAATATTACACCTATCATAAATCCAGACATTACGTTTATATCATGGTCTTCGGGATCTAATGGATTGTAAGATACGGCGACAGTATCTCCTACAACAAACTTTGTCCTACCCTTGTTGGTCTTAGTACCTTCGTATAAATTCCCGTCTACTTTATATTCATACTCGAATTCACAATCCCATCCGTCTTTATTTTTGTGTTTAACCTTGGCGCATGAAGATTTTTTTACTACCCCTGTAACCTTCTTAGAATATTTGTTCTTTTTACGTACAAGGAACAAACCTATTATAAAAAATATAAGTCCGAAAAATAACGATTTCAAAAAATTCCAAAATGCTAACCATCGGCCTGCTACGTTACCAACACCTATGACCGTATTTGCTATCGCCATTTATATACGTGTATATTATTTTCATAATAAATAAAAGATGCTTGCATTGTTATGTAAACCCGTTATTGTAATTGAACCCAGTAAAATGAAACCTATCATGACTCCACAGGATTGTAGAATTGTACAGATAAAAGAAATAAAAGATAACGCATTTGTAGCAGATTTTCTAGAACCACTCGATTGGGCTGAAGCTCCACCCATTGTCATAGAAGACGAATTAGAGTGATATTGTTTTTTAGTTTCATGAAAATAACTTCGTCACATTCTCCTCCCTTGATCACCATCTGAACTTCTCCGCAGGTTGTACCATGGGTCTTATATCTATCACACGCTATAGTTGTACGTTCGGTGATATCCATATTTTGGCTATACCCAATGAAAGTCTTATCGAGTTCACCGTGTTCGTCGTGGGTTTCAAC
>ERZ767114.245-NODE-245-length-34956-cov-22.125319_pt1 | contig 34956 bp, 37 predicted proteins | sample MGYA00374952_ERZ767114 | MGnify/ENA primary metagenome ERZ767114 (study PRJEB28939, sample SAMN06267156) | marine metagenome | isolation source: Columbia River Estuary | place: USA:Columbia River Estuary, USA | collected 2012-05-05 ... | reverse complement strand
GCCAAAACCCTCAGTGAACATAATAAGAATGTTGCAAAATGGCGTAAAATTGAAAAAAATAAAAATTAGATTATTTCGATATGCTTTCTTTAATGATTTGAGCGGCACGTTTTTTGAAATCAGCATGATAAAGTGCTGTTTGTTTATTCTTTTTTATATATTCTTTTTTTGAATCATAATCTTCGTCGCTCATTTTTTTAATTGCAGATTTTATTTCTTGAATATTTTTACAGACAATAAATCCTCTGGTATCAAAATATTTAGATATATTTGGCGCTCCCCAATAAATTGGAATTGTTTCAAGTAAACAAGCATCAATTACTTTTTCAGTAAAATAATCGGTTTCAGATGAGTTCTCAATAATTATTGAATACTTATATGATTTCAATCCATCTTCTTTCTTTTCAAAGGGTTTATAACCTCTACCGATAACTGCTATGTTAATTTTAAGTTCTTTAATATAATCAACTATTAGATGCCTTAATTTATGACCTTGGTGTTGATTTTGAGAAGATGCTATTAAAGATGCCATATGTTTTTTTTTAACATCAATTTCATTTATATTTGTTAAAAAAGTTGACCCAAAATAAAAGAATTCTCCATTTTTGATATTTCTTATTAAACCTTTATTTTTTGTTAAAATTTTATAAAATCTCCAGTTCAAGTATTTTGCCAAAAAGATATAGTGTTTATGAATTATATCAGGTTCAACAATCATTAAAGATATATTTGCTTGAACTTTATTTCTAAAACAAAAGAAAACAGGCTTTCTTGGAAATGTTATTAAATGGTCGTCTTCTCTTAATTTGCTTAAATTCCCACTCAATAGTCTCTGTGGTCTACCCAGCGGCCATTCTAGTTTATCTAATGGCAGCGCCCATAGTTTAGACATAGGCCATGACCTATAAGGCACTATGGCAATTGCGGGTTCTTGGTTATTTGCTTTCATATGCATCAAGTTCATAAAATGAATTATTTTTACTTCGACCTACTAATTTATAGTTAAGTTTTTCAAAAGCATTTAAACAACCTGGATAATCTTGATTTCTGGTTGGCTGTTCTATTACAATTTTATTAGGCAATAATGTCTTAGGAGCGTTTAACAGAAAGGGAACTAACGCTTTATCTTCGTGCCCTTCAATATCTATTTTTAGTCCATGTATTTTATCTATTTTGTTAATACTTAATACTTCAATCAAGGTGGAATATTTAATATTTCCATCTATGCTTTCATCTAAAGCAACAATTGCAATGTCATCTTTGCGTATTTTTAATGACCCAGATCCTTTTTTATCACTTACTGCTATGTTAATCATATTTATATTTGATATTTTTGATGATGAACTATTAAAATTTAATCGTAATTTCATTAACGGATTTGCGTCAATTGAAATTGTTTGACCTTTCGGAGCAGCTAATGCGAGTGGTTGAGAATAAAGACCAATATTAGATCCGATATCAACAAAATTAGCATTATTTTTTGCTCCATTAACTAAAAAATCAATATCTTCATGGTTATAGTTTGGATCAAGTAAAATGCCATATTCAATTAAATTACGTTCATTCCACAGTCTGAATGCACATCCCCTAAAAACAACATCCAACGGCCCTGAAGATAATGACATTATAATTTTTGCGTAATATGATCTAAACAAGCCTCTTTTTAGAAAAGTCTTTTGCCCAATCGATATCATTATTGTTTGTAATAAGTTTGGTTTAAATGAACCAAACTTTTTTTTATCGGATTCGTATGTATTTCTTGATCTAGATGTATCAAGCTTTGACCAAGTATTTTTCATTTTAGATTAAATACACCATCTTTATATCCATTTATAATGCAATCTTTAAAGAGTTTAGGTGATGATGTCCAATATAGTATTCCATACTTTTTGATATAAATTTTATTATATCCTAAGCCAATTTTTTGGCGTTATATCTTTATTTTCTATCTTTTGATTTGCATACCAAAGCTTTGGTGCAATAACGATTTTATTTGGATTTTTATTTAGCCATGCACCCCACCAAGAAAATGATGAATTTGCAATGATATTGTGATTACAACATGACATTAAACGCAAATCTTCATAATTATTATCAGAATAATTATGCGTTATAAAATTTATATTAACAGGTAATTTCAAATTATTTTTAACCCAGCTAGGGTCATCTGAAAATGCAAATATTTCTAAGTTCTTTCCATATAAATTAATAAAATATTTTACAGCCTTACTGTAATAAGATAAATCACATGTTCCATGTGCGGTATTGGATACATAATCACCTCTTCTTATGTGTAAAGATATAGAAATACATTTTTCAATTTTTGCTTTCACGGCTAAGTTTTTTTTGTTTTCTGACTTTATTATTCGTAAATCATTCATTATATTTTGTTTATCATTGAAGTATTTCTCAGATTGCCAATACCCTTTCAGATATGTTCCATCTGGCTTTGTAAGAACATGGTTATCAAAGCTAAGAAAGCGTTCATGAAAAACATGTTTATGCTTTCCTAATAAATGATCTAAGACATATGATAATTTGCCGTCTTTTTTGTGTTTAATAAGTCCATCTGGATTTAAATCTGCACGAATATTAAAATTAGACAGCCCCATTTTAAATTTACTTGAATTGTTATATTCTCTTGTATCTAAACCAAGATTAACTCCTAATTGATCAGCTAGACTGCGAGCAACAGAGTATTGAAATAGCTGATTTCCTAAACCACCTCTAATACGTGAGTAAATCATATCAATAGCCTCATATCTTATGGTATTTTTTTGTATATTTTTTTATATTATATCTATACCTGATACGATTGAATTCTTGTTTTAGCCTTTGATCTAGTGGAATTTTTAAAGATAAATTGCTGCCACCAGAAGCTTGTGTATTATCTGTTACTCCTGATGGACATATAGTGGTAATATTTATTTTAGTATTCCAATGTAATTGTAACAAACCGTCAACTGGCCTATCAAATTTTTTTGTAATTTCCAAAAGTTTTTTTGCCGTAGAATAGCTAACTAATTGGGCAGAACATCGTAATAAAGTCGGCATTGGTTTTAGAAGGTGTATTCCCTGATAAGACTTTATAGATTTTGAGTTTTTTGGAATATCTCTTACTTGAAATTGAATATAACCATATTCGTCTATCCATTTTAAAGCTGAAGTCAGACTTTCATTGAAAGTATCAGGATTTAAACTAACGTCATCTTCAAATATTAATCCAGCAGATAATTTTTGATCTACTATTTTCTGCCAAGCTTTTCTGAAGCTTAGGAAACACCCAACCTCACCTTTATTGACCTTAAATGGATATGAGGGGCTATATAAGGGTGTTTCGCTATAATGTTTTAAAATATTCTTATCAGTTAGTAACCTACCATCAACAGCATCTATAATTTCTGATGTCATATTTAATTTTGATATTATATCATCAACATATGGTTTGCGATTTTTTGCCCGCTTTAAATGAATTATAAAACACTTATAATCTTGAATATTTGACACTTCGAACACCTAATTAGACTTATTAATTTTAAAATAAAATAAACACTAAATAAAGCTATATTAGCTCTTATAATCAGGAATAATACATAAATCTATCATTAAGAAAATACTCAATAACACTAGCTTCAAGAAGATGTTTAGATTAAAGAAACATAATATTTATTAAAACTTTGGAAGAATACAATGTCTAATCCATCAAAAAGCCTTCAAAGTGTAGATCCTGTTTGGGGCCGAATTAAAAGTGAGGCTTCTAAATTAATACTAGCAGAACCCTTAATGGGGGGAATGGTACATTCATCCATACTTCACCATAGTACTTTTAGAAAAGCTCTTAGTTATAGAATATCATTAAAATTATCTTCAGAAGAAATGCCAGCGCAAATTTTACGGGAAATTGTTGACGAAGTTTTATCCGTTAATGACTCGATCGCCTTGTCTGCGAGAGCAGACATGGTCGCTGTTTTTGATCGTGATCCAGCTTGCCATCAAATGCTGCAACCAATGCTTTTTTATAAAGGTTACCAAGCATTACAAGCTTATAGAATTTCTCACTGGCTTTGGGAAAATAATCGAAAAGAAATTGCATATTTCATTCAGATGCGGTGTTCGGAAGTATTTGGCGTTGATATACATCCAGGGGCTGTTTTGGGTTGTGGTATAATGATAGATCATGCTCATTCAATTGTAATTGGTGAAACATCTCGTGTTGGTGATAATGTATCAATGTTGCATTCAGTTACGCTTGGCGGAACTGGTAAAGCTGATGGGGATAGGCATCCTACCATCGAAGATGGTGTTTTGATTGGTGCTGGTGCTAAAATATTGGGAAATATTACTGTAGGATACTGTTCTAAAATTGCAGCTGGTTCTGTTGTTTTAAAAGATATTCCACCTTGCAAAACTGTAGCAGGAGTGCCCGCATTAATTGTTGGAGAGGCTGGCTGCGACCAGCCTTCTCAAACAATGGATCAATTTTTTGAAGGTTGTGAAGAGGCTTTATAATAATAGAATATTATTAAACTAACATAGTTAAAGGATTTTCTAAGTAATGTGTTATTCTTGCTAAAAATTCTGCACCTAGTGCTCCGTCAATAGCTCTATGGTCAACAGACAATGTTAATGACATTATTGTTGCAGCGCTTATTGCTCCGTCTTCTTTTACAATCGGTTTTTTCGTACCCGCTCCAACTGCAAGAATTGATCCATGTGGAGGATTTATAACTGCGTCAAAATTTTCAACACCCATCATCCCGAGGTTAGATATAGCAAAACTACCACCTTGATACTCGTTTGGTGAAAGTTTTTTCTTTCTAGCGCGAGATGCAAGATCTTTAATTTCCAAGGATAATGATGACAGTGTCTTTTTCTCACTATCAAATATAACTGGAGTAAATAATCCGCCTTCAACAGAAACTGCAACAGCAACGTCTGAAGACGTCATTTGTAATATTCGGTCTTGAGCCCAAACTACATTTGCTTGTGGTATGTCTTGTAAAGCAAGTGAACTTGCTTTTACTATAAAATCATTCACAGATATTTTTATGCCTTGATCTATCAATCCAGCATTCATTTCAGATCTGATAATTAATAGTTTATCCAAATTAACAGATTTACGAAGATAAAAGTGAGGTATTGTTTGCTTTGCTTCAGTCAGTCTGTTTGCTATGACTTTTCGCATTCCATCAAGTGGTATTTCAGCAAATTCTCTATCTTTGTACATGGTCTTTATTGTCTCAGATGTTACAGAACTTGTTATTTGAGTTATGGGCGTTTTTTCTAAAGCTTTGACATTGTTTGATTGAACATCAGCTTTTACAATTCGTCCATAAGGCCCAGATCCCTTTATATTAGCTAGATCTACATTAGTAGATTTAGCTATGCGTCTAGCTAATGGTGTTGCAAAAATTCTCTCTTTTGATGAGCTTAAACCAGTTTTTTCTGATTTTACGACTGGAATTTTTTCATCATTTTTAATGATATCTACCACATCTTGTTTATTTTCAGCGTCATTAGTTTCGATATCTGAAGAATCTTCTCCATCCTCTAACAAAATGGCGATTATTTCATTTACTTTAATGCCAGTTGATCCTTCTGGTACAATTATTTTTCCAATAACACCTTCATCAACGGCTTCAAATTCCATTGTCGCTTTGTCAGTTTCAATTTCGGCCATCACATCGCCACTTTCAACTGTATCGCCTTCTTTAACTAACCATTTTGCAAGTGTGCCTTCTTCCATTGTAGGAGAAAGAGCCGGCATCTGAATATTTATTGGCATAATTGTTCTCCTATTTATAAGTTACTTGCTTTACGGCTTCTATCACTTCTTGTGTAGTGACAAGAGCAAGCTTTTCAAGGTTTGCTGCATATGGCATTGGTACATCTTTACCTGTGCAATTAATTACCGGTGCATCTAGGTAATCAAATGCACGTTCCATTATTACTGCAGAAAGGTGATTGCCTATTGAGGCAACAGGAAATCCTTCTTCAATTGTTACACAGCGATTTGTTTTCTTTATTGAATTAATCAATGTATCATAATCTATTGGCCTTATAGTCCGCAAATCAATAACCTCAGCTGATATGCCGTCTGCTTCTAATAATTCAGCGGCTTCAAGTGCATATTGCATTCCAATCCCAAAACTCACCAAAGTGACATCAGAACCTTCACGCCAAATCTTTGCTTTCCCAATTGGTACTGTGAAATCTTTTAAATCAGGTACTTCAAAAGTACGCCCATACAACATTTCATTTTCTAAAAATACTACAGGGTTAGGATCTCGAATGGCTGATTTTAATAGACCTTTTGCATCAGCTGCTGAATATGGCATGACTACTTTAAGTCCTGGAATTTGAGCATACCAAGCAGCAAAGCAATGAGAATGTTGAGCACCAACTCTTGAAGCTGCTCCATTTGGACCTCGAAATACCATAGGAGCACCCATTTGTCCGCCAGACATATAAAGGGTTTTCGCAGCAGAGTTTATGATATGGTCCATTGCTTGTAGAGCAAAATTAAAAGTCATAAACTCAACAATGGGATTTAAGCCACCAAATGCAGCACCTACAGCAATACCAGCAAATCCGTGTTCAGTAATGGGAGTATCAATGATACGTTTGTCCCCAAATTCATCAAGAAGCCCTTGAGAAACTTTATATGCACCTTCATATTCTGCAACCTCTTCGCCCATAAGAAATACATTATCATTTGATCGCATTTCTTCAGCCATTGCATCTCGTAATGCATCACGAACTGTAGTTGGTGTAAATGTTGTTCCATCAGGTATTAATTCTGATTCAATATATTTATTTGATATTTTTGTTGACTGTTCGATAATATCTTTAGAAATTACATTTTCTGTTAAAGTTATTGTTTTTTCTAATTTATCAGCCGCGACTGGTGAAGATACTTCATTAAGATTTGAAAGGTTTTCACCATCTTCTAATAAAATTGCTATGGCAGTATTAACGGTTACATTTTCAGTACCTTCTGGAATTAAGATTTTACCAATTGTTCCCTCATCCACAGCTTCAAATTCCATTGTAGCTTTATCTGTTTCAATTTCTGCCATGATATCACCGCTTTGAACGATATCACCTTCTTTAACTAACCATTTTGCTAGAGTGCCTTCTTCCATAGTAGGTGATAATGCGGGCATAAGGATATTGATTGTCATAGGTTCTACTCCTTAAACCAAAATATCTGTGTAAAGTTCGTTTAGGTCAGGTTCTGGGCTTGCGATTGCAAAATCTGCAGACTCTTGAACGATTTTCTTTATATCTTTATCAATTATCTTAAGGTCATCTTGAGTAGAATGGCCACCTTGGATCAACATTTCTTTAACCATGTCTATCGGATCTTGATTATCCTTAACATTTTTTACCTCTTCTTTAGAGCGATATCTAGCTGGATCTGACATTGAATGACCCCGATACCGGTAAGTTTTTACCTCTAATACAAAGGGACCATTGCCTGCGCGACAGTGTTCTACTGCAAGCTCGCCAGCGGCTTTTACTGCTAACACATCCATTCCATCTACAACTGCTCCAGCAATTCCAAATGCTTCTCCTCTTGTATAAAAATCAGGAGTAGAGGCTGCGCGTTGCAGGCTTGTTCCCATAGCATATCTATTGTTTTCTACTACAAAAATCACTGGGAGTTTCCAAAGAGCCGCCATGTTAAAGCTTTCATAGACTTGCCCTTGATTTGCTGCACCATCTCCAAAATATGTAAAAGTGACAGTATCTTCACCCCTGTATTTATTGGCTAGAGCCAATCCAGCTCCGATCGGGACTTGAGCGGCGACAATTCCATGACCTCCATAGAACTTTTTCTCTTTGCTAAACATATGCATAGAGCCGCCTTTACCTTTAGATAGACCATCTTTTCGACCAGTCAGCTCAGCCATAACTCCTTTAGGATCAAGGCCACATGCTAGCATATGGGCATGATCACGATATGAAGTTAATCTGCTATCGCCTTCTTTTGCAGCTGCTTCAAGTCCGACGACAACAGCTTCTTGTCCGATATATAAATGGCAAAATCCACCTATATGGCCCATGCCGTATAATTGCCCAGCCTTTTCTTCAAAACGTCGAATTAATAACATTTCGCGATAATATTTATGCAATTCATCGGCTGATATATTTGCTTTAGCTTTCTTTTTAGCTTTTGCCATATCGATAGATCCCTTAAAAGGTTTAATATTGAACTATTATTATAATCTATTGTAAAGCAAAAGGCACGCAGAATTTATAAATTATTGTCTTGCATGTTAAGTTTGTATTAATATGTATAAATACAATTACTTAGCGTATAATGACATCATTTACCCGAGCCATTCCTAATACTTTTCGAACACGTTCATCTAATAAATCAAGATCTAAATAACCATCAGACAATCTATAGGTTTTATTTTTTAGTTGTTCGCGTTCTAATTTTAGCGCCTCAAGCCGAAGAACAAGACGTCTTTCTTCGGACTCTACCTGTATTCTCTTAATATGGCCATAATCACCCTGAATTGCTGCAAAAACAAAGTAACTTGTAAGTGCTAAAAATAATGCAAAAAATAGTGCTGTGCTCAATCCAACTTTTTGTGATCGTCTATATGCCATTCTCACCTCGTTGCAGATATTTATTCCTGCTTAAAGCTATTATGACAGATGTGATTCTGTTTGTGAATCCCTAATCGAATCAATTTGTATTTATTTTAAATTTTTGAAGCTGTTGCGATATCATGAATTGATTTATCAATTATTGAATTAAATTCATCATCGTTTTGATTTATACTTAAACCTTCAGTTAAGGCTCTTGAAAAGCTTGCTATCATTCCATTATTGCATCGTAATTTATCCAATGCATTTCTTTGATTGTATCCGCCTGAAAGTGCAACAACACGTAATACGTTTGGATGATTAAGTAATGGTAAGTAAAAATTCATAATTTCTGGCAATGATAGCTTTAATATTACTTTTGAATCTTTTGGTAATTCATCTAAATTATTCAAAATAGATCTCATAAGAATTTTTTCTGCGTTTTCCTTATCGGCAATTGATATGGTTATCTCAGGCTCAATAATGGGAACTAAGTTATATTTATTTATTTGTTCACTAATCTTAAATTGTTGCTCTACAACTTCATTGATACCTTTTTCTGATGCTGAGTTTATTACTGATCTCATCTTTGTTCCAAATATTCCTTTAGAAACAGCAACCTCTAGCTTTCTATCTATTTCGTAAATATCTTTCAATAAATGAACACCATTTTCTTCAGGTTCCAAGCCTGAGTCTATTTTTAAAAATGGAACAATACCAAGGTCTTCCCATAAATATGTTGCAGATGCTTTTCCATTTATTTGTTTGTTCATAGTCATTTCAAACAATATGGCACCAATTATATTCTTTGAATTAAATGATGGTGAAGAAACTATACGTGCTCTCATAGAATGTATTTGATCATACATTTCTGTGTCATTTGTATAATAATTTTGGTCTACATCATATTGCAACAGTGCTTTTGGTGTGGATCCACCGCTTTGATCTAAGGCAGCAATGAAGCCATTTCCACTTATGATTTTTTGTAATTTTTCATAATGCGCCATATTTTATTCTGCCCTTTATTTATTTTAAGATGTTAAAACTGCAACCCCAGGTAAAGTTTTACCTTCAAGCCATTCGAGGAATGCTCCGCCTGCAGTTGAAATATATGTAAACTTATCTGCAGACCCACTACCATTGAGTGCTGAAACTGTGTCACCACCACCTGCAACTGATAATATCTTTCCAGATTGAGTTAATTCTGCAACATACTTTGCAGCAGCGTCTGTAGCTTTATTAAATGGAGGAACTTCAAATGCTCCTAAAGGCCCATTCCATATAACTGTTTTTGTATGTTTCAAGTGTTCATGAATAAGTTTAATTGTTTGAGATCCTGCGTCTAAAATCATTGAATCAGCAGGGCAAGCGTCCGCTGGTAAGGTTTCACAATTTGTATTTGCGGCAAATTCTTTTGCTACAACAATATCAATGGGCAATATTATTTCGCAATTCATTTTTTTTGCATTTTCCATTATTGAGCGCGCAGTATCTTGCATTTCATGTTCGCACAAAGATTGGCCTATATTATATCCTTTAGCAGCTAAAAATGTATTAGCCATTCCACCACCAATTACAATTTTATCCATTGGGCTTATTAGGTTTTCCAATAAAAGCAATTTGGAAGATACCTTTGCGCCACCAACTACTGCCATTACAGGTTTTTTTGGTGAACTTAATGCATTCTCTAATCTTGATATTTCTTCTTCCATAAGTCTTCCTGCACAACTAGGCATTATACGTGCTAATGCTTCAACAGACGCGTGTGCCCTGTGTGCAGTGGAAAAAGTATCTGATACAAATATATCGCCTAGCTTTGCTAATTCAGCAGCAAATTCAGGATCATTTTTTTTCTCACCCTGATGGAAACGGGTATTTTCTAGTAATAGCACATCTCCTGCTGGTAATGTATTTACGGCTAATTGTGCAGTTTCGCCAATACATGATGAAGCAAAATGAACGCGCTTTTTCAATCTATTTGATAATGCGGTAACGGCTTGTTGAGTTGACATTGTTAAGTCAAATCCACGAGTAGGGCGTCCAAAATGTGATAAAAGTATTGGTTTACCACCTTTTTCTAGCACCTCTAGTATTGTTGGTACTGCCCGAGAAAGCCTAGTGGAATCTGTTACTTGGCCATTATGAATGGGAACATTCATATCGACACGTATCAGAATATTTTTATTTTTTAGATTAAAATCATCTAATGTGCGTAATGCCATTCGCTATCTCCAGTTATTACTATTTTATTTTTGAATATTTTAATCCAAGAGTAATATTTTTTTGTGTCTAAAGTAACTATTTATAATAGTTTGCCCATTGCAATTGCAGTATCAGCCATTCTGCAAGAAAAACCCCATTCGTTATCATACCAACTTAACACTCTTACTAAACGGTTATTTAAAACTTTTGTTTGAGCTGGTGCGAAATTTGAAGAGTGAGTGTCATGATTAAAATCTATGGATACTTTTGGCTCTGGATCATAATCTAATACACCCTTCATAGATGTTTCTGCTACCTTCTTTACTGCTGCGTTTACTTCTTCAATGTTTGTATCTCTACTTGCTTGAAATGTTAAATCTACGCATGATACGTTAGGTGTGGGAACTCTTATCGCTGATCCGTCTAATTTTCCTGCTAGTTCAGGTAAAACAAGACTAACTGCTTTAGCTGCTCCAGTTGAAGTGGGTATCATGCTCATCGCTGCAGCTCTTGATCTATATAAATCAGTGTGCTTTTTGTCTAATGTTGGTTGATCACCTGTGTATGAATGAATAGTTGTCATTATTCCATTTTCTATACCAATGGCATCGTTCAATACTTTTACAATTGGTGCTAGACAGTTTGTTGTGCAAGAGGCGTTCGATACTATAAGATCATTTTTTGAAAGCTGGTTATGGTTAACGCCATAAACAATAGTTTTATCTACATTTTTTCCAGGAGCAGATAATAATACTCTTTTCGCACCATTTTCTAAATGGATCATGGATGCTTCTTTTGAATTATGTACGCCAGTACATTCTAAGAGTACATCTATACCTTCCCAGTTTAATTCTGCAGGGTTATATGTTGCTTGCATGTCTATGGTGCCGCGTCCAACATCAATATTATTACCAATTATTTTTATATCGCCAGGGAAACGGCCATGAACAGAGTCATATTTCATTAAATGAACAAGCGTTTCGATTGGAGCAGGAGCATTAATTGAGATTACTTCAATATCAGATCTGCCGCTTTCAATTATAGCTGCTAATGTTGATCGGCCAATACGACCCATGCCGTTAATTGCAACTTTTATAGTCATCCAAACATCCGATCATCGTAAGAATTACAAGATATTATCTTGTATGTATGTTTAGTTTTTTAAAGGATAATAGTTATATTTAAAAGGTTATTATCGACAAATATTACACATTTTCAACATGTTACCGCTAACAAATGATGTGTTAGCGGTAACATTTTTGTTTTGTTTTATTATAGGAGATCTTTGGCGGCTTTAATAACGCCTTCAGCAGTGATTCCAAATTTTAGATATAACTCTTCAGCTGGTGCAGATGCACCAAAGCTATCCATTCCAATAAAAGCAGATTTGTTATGTTTGCCTCTTTCACCTGTGAGCCATTTATCCCACCCTTGCTGAACAGCTGCTTCAATTCCAACGCGAACTGGGCCGGCTGGAAGAACACGCCTACGATAAGTTTCATCTTGCTCTGCAAATAGCTCCATACAAGGCATAGAGACTACTCTTGTACCTATACCTTCAGACTCCAATTGGGTTTTGGCATCTAAAGCTATTTCCACCTCAGAACCAGAAGCTATTAGAATAACTTTTCTCTTAGCTACTGCATCAGCTAAAACATACGCACCCATACTTACCATGTTTTTATTTGTATGTTTTGTTCTCACTGTTCGTAAGCCTTGTCTTGTCAAAGAAAGTACTGATGGAGTTGTTTTAGTAGTAACCGCAAGTTCCCAAGCTTCGGCGGTTTCAACTGTATCAGCTGGACGAAACACCCAAGTATTTGGCGTTGCGCGAGATATGGCTAAATGTTCGACAGGTTGATGTGTTGGCCCATCTTCACCTAAGCCAATGCTGTCATGAGTATATACATATACAACTGGTATTTGCATTAATGCAGCAAGCCTCATAGATGGACGTGCATAATCTGTAAAACACATAAATGTTCCACCATATGGTCTAACTCCACCATGTAATACCATACCATTCATTGCAGCAGCCATACCATGTTCTCGTATACCATATGCTACATGCCGACCATCGCGGTTATCAGCATCAAACCATTTCATTCCTTTAGTAATTGTATTGTTTGATCCAGTTAAATCAGCTGAACCACCAATTGTTTCTTGCATGATTGGATTGATTACTTCTAGAGCAGTTTGGCTTGATTTCCTGGTAGCCATTTTTGGCATATTTTCAGAAATTTCTTTCTTTAAGCGTTTTATGGCAGCTGATAGTTTTTTAGGGGTTTCTAAATTCATAACACGGTTAAAATCAGCTTGTTTAGACTTTGATAAATTTAAAAAACGCTCATTCCATTCATTACGAGCTATTGAACCTTTAGATCCAATTTCGAGCCATGCATCTTTTACATCGTTCGGTATTTCATATTTTGGATAAGGCCATTCATATAGTTCACGCATTTGTGCAAGTTGTGGATCTTTTATGTTATAGCCATGCCCACCAGCCGTGTTCTCAACACCTTCTACACCAACCGCAATTGTAGTTTTACATGCTATCATTGAGGGTTTTGTGCTTTTTTTTGCATTTGTAAGTGCTATGTCTATTTCATGGGGATCATGACCATTAATTACAAATACAGACCATCCAGCGGACTCAAAACGCTTTTGTTGATCAGTTATATCTGAAATATTTATTTCTCCATCAATTGAGATATTGTTATCATCCCACATTACTATCAATTTATTAAGTTTCTGTTTGCCAGCTAGTGTAATGGCTTCTTGGCTAACGCCTTCCATTAGACAACCATCACCTGCAATCACATATGTGTAATGGTCTACGATTTTTTTGCCATATCGAGATTGAAGGGATTGTTCTGCCATTGCAAAACCAACAGCATTTGAAATTCCTTGTCCAAGGGGACCAGTTGTTGTTTCTATTCCTTTTGCGTGACCATATTCAGGATGGCCCGCTGTTTTTGCGCCCCATTGACGAAAGTTTTTAATTTCTTCCATTGTCATGTCTTCGTAACCGGTCAGATGCAAAAGTGAATATATGAGCATTGAGCCATGCCCAGCTGATAAAATGAATCTATCTCTGTCTGCCCAGTCAGGGTTTTTTGCATCAAATTTTAAATGATTTTGAAATAAAACAGTTGCAACATCGGCCATTCCAATTGGCATTCCTTGATGCCCTGATGCAGCAGCATGAACTGCATCTGCAGCTAATATTCTTATTGCTGAGGAATTTCTCCAATGTTTTGGGTGTTTTAATTTAATTTCCGAAATGTTCACAATGGTCTCCAAGCAGCTAAGGTATGTAACACTCGTATGATATGTGTGTATGGTCGGTCAAGATTGCAAACACTTATAAACTATTATTTTTGTGCAATATTCTAATTAAAACGTATAAAATGATTAAAAGTACTTACTATTAATGATTCGTGTACGGAAGAGGCGGAAATGACTCAAATACCTGTGTTAAAAAAAGATTTTGAAATTGCTATTAGTTCAATACAAAATCGGATTGAAGATTTGAGTAAAAATAAATTTGAAAATGAAAATTTGATATCAGAATTAAAAGATGAAAATAATATTTTAAAATCACAAATTGAAGAATTGCAGCAGTCATTAATTAAAGATAAAGAACCTGAATTTGGCTTCACAGATACATCAAATATTGAAAGTGCGCCTCTTTCAGATAATGACTATGAAGAGCTAAAAAATCAGCACCAGCGAGATATTAATGAAGTTCAAAATATTTTAGATCAACTTAAAGATCTGGTTGAGGAGTAGATATGTCACAGGTTACAATAAAAATTGGTGGTAGATCATTTGATGTTGTCTGTCAGGAAGGTGAGGAAAATTATCTCAAAACTGCAGCTGCGATGCTTGATGAAGAAGCCCAAAAGCTTGAAAGTGCAGGAGCTCGTATTACAGAAAGTAGAATGCTGCTAATGGCAGGGCTACTTTTAGCAGATCGTACTGCTGCAAGTGAAGAAAAGCTTAGTAAGAGAAATGATGCCTCATATTCTGAAGCACCAGATTCTGAAATTTCGAAGCATAATTCAATATTAGATACAAAACTAAAAGCCGCTGAATTGGAAATTTCAAATCTAAAATCTCAAATATCAAATCAACATATATCATCTGATAAAGACACTGATATTAATCAAATAAACCTAGAAACTGTTCAGCTTGAAATAGATGAAGCCAAAGCAACAATAAGCTTTATGCTTAATAAGGTTAAATCACTAGTGTAAATCTAGATTTGTTCTTTATGTAATAGTAGATATTAAAAAGTCTTCTCTAGAAATAAGAGATTATCTTAATTGTTAAGTATATTATTATTAACTACGAAATTAAATGGTAGATGTAGTTCTATTTTATATAAATCTTCCTATGAATTTGCTTCTCTTACTTTGTCAGCAGCATCTTTATCAAATTTTATATTGTTTGTTTCTAATAGTTTATCAAGTTCGCCAGTAAGCATCATATCAGTAATAATATCGCAGCCGCCAACAAATTCGCCTTTTACATACATTTGTGGAATTGTTGGCCAATCTGAAAAATCTTTTATTCCTTGACGTATATTTTCATCAGCAAGAACATTAATATCTAGCCACGAAATGTTTAAGAAATTTAATACGCCTGCTATACGGCTTGAAAATCCACATTGAGGCATTGAAGATGTGCCCTTCATGAATAGTACAACATCATTTTTTTCTATTGTTTCTTTTATCGTTGATTGAGCTGTATCAGACATTTTAATTTCCTAATAATTTATTATATATTTAGTATAGTTAATTTTTGTTGCAAGCATATAAGATTTAAAATTTTACTCTTCTTTTATTTTTGTTGTAAGTGCTAGAGCATGTAGCTCGCCATTTGGGCCATCCATTTTTCCTTTAAGAGCAGAAAATACCATTCTATGCTGATTTATCATAGATTTGCCAGCAAATTGAGATGAAGATACAATTGCAGACATATGAACTCCATCAGCGCCGTCCACAGATACATCTGCATCTGGAAAAGCTTCTCTAATTAAATTTTCTATTACGCTAGCTTCAATTGCCATTAAGTTTCTCCAAATTAATTCTCAGTTTACTAATGATTTTAATATTGTTTCATGAACTTCAGTAACATCGTTAAGTTTAATTACTGCGGAACCTAACTTTATTTCTTCATTACCAAAGCGTCCTATAGTTTGAGCTGGAACACCTGCAAGTTCTGCGGCTTTTATAAGCGCATTACTATCTTCACAAGCGAGAAGGTACCTTCCTTGATCCTCACCAAAATACCACCCAGTATTACCATCTATCAAAGACACACCAATATTAGCTGCCATAGCCATTTCTACAGCTGCGGTAGCAATCCCACCGTCAGATATATCATGTGCTGCAGTTATAAGCTTTTGCTTGTGACAAGCTCGAACAAAGTTTCCTGCAATTTTTTCTGCATGAAGATCAACTGTTGGAGCATCGCCTTCTTCTCTATTAAATAGTTCTTTCATCAATGCTGATTGGCCTAGATGGCCATTAGTAATTCCAATTAAAACTAATTCATTACCATCATTTGGTTTATATTGAATTATTTCATTAATATTATTTAACAAACCAACAGCACCAATTGTTGGCGTAGGTAAGATAGCACTTCCATCTGTTTCATTATAAAGTGAAACATTTCCAGATACGATTGGCATATCTAAGATAGAAACAGCTTCTGCTATGCCTTTGATGCATCCAACAAATTGCCCCATTATTTCTGGTTTTTCTGGATTCCCAAAATTCATATTATCAGTTGTGGCTAGTGGCTTTGCACCGGTTGCTGATAAATTCCTATAAGCTTCTGCTACCGCTTGCTTGCCACCTTCAAATGGATTTGCCTTACAGTACCTTGGTGAAACATCAGAAGTAAAAGCTACGGCTTTATTTGATCCATGTATACGAACAACGCCTGAGTCAGAACCAGGATGGATTAATGTATCTGCCATTACCATAGTATCGTATTGTTCATAAACCCATGATTTAGAGCCATAATTCGCACTTCCAAGAATTGATAGGAGACCTTTTATTGGATCTATATCAGGAATATTTTTCAATTCTTTAGCTTTGGGAGTTTCAACCCAAGGTCGATCATATTCAGGGGCAGTCCCAGAAAGAGCTTTAAGAGGCAAATCCGCTTTAACTTTTCCATTATGAATTACAAGAAAGCGATCTTCTGCTATAGTTTCACCAACTATTGCAAAATCCAAATCCCATTTTTCAAATACTGCACGAGCAATATTTTCAAGTTCTGGTTTTAGAACCATTAACATTCGTTCTTGGCTTTCAGAAAGCATCATTTCATATGCTGTCATGTTTTCTTCCCGTTGGGGGACATCTTCCAAGTTAAGTTTTACGCCTAAATTCCCTTTATCGCCCATTTCAACAGCGGAACAAGTTAAGCCTGCTGCACCCATATCTTGTATCGAAATTACTGCACCTGTCTGCATCAGCTCCAAAGTCGCTTCCATCAGTCGTTTTTCAGTAAATGGGTCGCCAACTTGAACCGTTGGCCTTTTATCTTCGATAGTGTCGTCAAATTCAGCTGATGCCATTGTTGCACCACCAACACCATCACGACCTGTTTTAGCACCTAAATAGACCACTGGCATGCCAACACCTGATGCAGCAGAGTAAAAGATACTATCAGTTTTAGCTATTCCTGCAGCAAATGCATTTACTAAGCAATTACCATTATATGCTGAATGAAATCTAACTTCTCCTCCTACAGTTGGGACACCAAAGCAATTTCCATAACCACCAACGCCTTCAACCACACCATTGATTAAACTTTTTGTCTTTGGGTGATCAAACTCCCCGAATGATAAGGAATTCATGGCTGCTATTGGACGAGCTCCCATTGTAAATACATCCCTTAATATTCCACCTACACCAGTTGCTGCGCCCTGATATGGTTCTATGTAAGATGGATGATTGTGACTTTCCATTTTGAAAACAATTGCATCTCCATCTCCTATATCGACAATTCCTGCATTTTCTCCTGGTCCACAAATTACTTGTGGTCCTTCAGTTGGCAATGTTCGCAGCCATTTTTTTGACGACTTATATGAACAGTGTTCATTCCACATCGCTGAAAATATACCTAATTCTGTATATGTTGGAATACGGCCAATGGTTTCTGTTAACCTTTTATATTCTTCAGAGTTTAAGCCGTGATTTTCAATCAATTCTTGAGTTATTTCAGGTTCAATAGACATAGTAAGCCTTAGTTAGGATTCTTTGATTTCTTTTAATCATTCACTGCTCCGAGTGAAAGACCCATATATGAATTGTTATACAAAAGTTTGTAAAAAAAATGGCCGAGCTAGGAGCTCGGCCAAAGTATAACAGGGAGGTTAAGATTATAGGAACAAATGCTCTACTAATATCTTGTGGCTTATTTAGTTTTATAGATACCACAGCACTAGTAGTATTTTTTGCATACCCGGTATGCCATTAAGACATAGCTTGTAATAGTATCAAAAATTTATACGTTTTCAGATTTATGTAATCTATGCGTTTTTATTTCTTCTAAAACAAAATCTCTAAAAGCTTGAACTCTTTTTGAGTGCCTCAGCTCTTCTGGAAAAGCAAGAAAAACTGGAATTTCTTTACTTTGATCTTCTGGTAAAACACGAACAAGCTCTGGTACTTCATCAGAGACATAATCAGGTAAAACGCCGATACCTGTGTCATGCAAGACAGCCTGTAAAACGCCAAAATAATTGTTTAAAGTTAAGTTTGAACCGTGGTTTTGCTCAAGTATTGGTTTAAACCACGCAATTGACTCATTGACCTGTCTTGCTTCGAGGCCTTGCGTTACCAGTCGGTGTACATCTAATTCGTCTATGCTAGTAGGGGTGCCATGTTTATCGAGGTATTTTTGTGTGGCATAGAGGCGCATTTTTACATTCATAAGGCGACGGCGTACTAAATCAGCCTGACTTGGTTCTTTCATTCTAATAGCAACATCTGCCTCACGCATAGGTAGGTCTAAGACGCGCTCTTCTAATATTAAATCAATATTTAGATCAGGATACTGTTCATATAAACGGTTAATTCTGGGTGCCAACCATAGCGTACCAAAACCAGTTGTAGTTGTTACTCTTAATTCACCAAAAACTTCATCTTCACTATCACGAATTCTAGCTTCAGCTGTTTCAAGTCTTTTAGACATTTGTGAGGTTGCTTCATATAATAACTCACCTTGTTCTGTAAGGATCAATCCACGTGCATGCCTATGAAACAAAGTAACGTTTAGTTTTTCTTCTAAAGCTCTTATTTGCCTACTAACTGCAGATTGAGACAAATGTAATACATCTCCAGCATGAGTTAAACTTCCAACATCTGCCACAGAATGAAAAATTCTAAGTTTATCCCAGTCCATTTTCTTTTCTCAAATTTTGTATTTCGTAGGTATGCGCACAATGCATACCTTATAGTGAAAATATTGGTAAACAAGTGATTATTTCAAGTTTTTCTTATAAAGAAGCTTTTAAAATCCTTGTGATCATCGATTTTTATTAATGTATGGCCTTGTTCAGAACAGAAGTGAGGAAAATCAATTACAGCAGCTGGATCATCTGCTAATATATTTAGAATATCCCCACTTTTTAATTTTTTTAATCTTTTTTGCGCTTTCAAAACTGGAATAGGGCAGAGCGCTCCAGTTGCATTAAGATGATCATCAAAATTCATATTTAAGTTTCCTTAAAATTTTTAAAAATTCTAAAATAGTTTTCATATATTGGGTGGTTAATTTCATTTAAAAGAGTATTATTAAGTATGTTTGGTATAGATATTATAGATGCTGGTTTATTACCTTCAATGGTTATCGCTTTAATAGCTGGTATTTTCAGTTTTTTAAGTCCGTGTGTACTACCGATAGTTCCACCATATTTAGCATATATGGGTGGAATTTCTATGCAAGAAATGGAAAACAATAAGGATATGCGCCGTCATACTGTGATTTGTGCACTATTTTTCACACTTGGGCTTTCAACAGTATTTATTTTGCTGGGTATTGCTGTATCAGCACTTGGCCAATTTATGCTTCAAAATCAAGATTGGTTTAGTCGTGTGGCAGGTGCGGTCATTATTTTGTTTGGTTTGCATTTTATAGGGGTATTGAAAATCCCATTTTTGTATAGTGATTTGAGAGTTGATGCTGGAGACCGTGGAGGTAATGCTTTTGGTGCATACATACTTGGGCTTGCATTTGCTTTTGGATGGACGCCGTGTATTGGCCCCATACTTGGCACAATATTATCCTTGGCTGCACAAGAGGCATCATTTGCGCGGAGTTCGATATTAATGGCATTGTATGCAGTTGGTCTTGGAGTTCCATTTATTCTAGCTGCAGTGTTTATAAACAAGGCAATAAGAATTATGACGCGGTTTAAGCGTCATATGAGAAAAGTAGAAATTTCTATGGGTGTTCTATTGGTCGTTATTGGTATCACTTTAATAACTGGAAGTTTTTCTGTTATATCTTTTTGGTTATTAGAAAATCTACCATTTCTTGCAGCTATTGGTTAAGTTTTAATTACTTCTTTGAGATTATATGATCGAGAATATATAGCCTGATTGCCGATGCTAATCCTATACCTATACCCCTTGCGTCATCAATTTCAGCAGCCAGTACATTTAGTGCGATGCCTTTTTCGGCTGAAATTTTTTTAAACTGATACCAAAATGGGTCTTCTAAGCTTACACTTGTGCGATGCCCTTTAAGGGTTAATGAATGTTTTTTTGGCCTATTGGTTTTAATCATTAATTATCGATGTAAATATATATTTAAAATATCAACTTTATTGTTATAAAAATTACTTTGGTCCAAGCATGTTGTTTGGTTTTACAACACGATCGAAAGTAGCCTCGTCAACAAAACCTAAGTTTATGGCTTCTTCTTTTAATGTGGTTTTGTTTTTATGAGCTGTTTTTGCTACTTTTGTAGCATTATCATACCCAATTTCAGGTGCTAATGCGGTGACTAACATTAAGCTATCCCACATTAATGATGAAATACGCTCTTCATCAGCCAAAATACCCTCAATGCAATTGTCATTAAATGCAACAGAAGCGTCACCAAGTAATTGAATTGATTGTAAGACGTTATAAGCCATCATAGGTTTATAAACATTTAATTCAAAATGTCCTTGTGATCCAGCAAAACCTACGGCTGCATCGTTCCCAAAAACATGAGCACATACTTGTGTCAAAGCTTCACATTGTGTTGGATTTACTTTTCCAGGCATAATGGACGAGCCAGGTTCATTCTCTGGTAATATTAATTCTCCTAATCCACATCTTGGCCCAGAGCCCAGTAATCGGATATCATTAGCAATTTTGAATAAACTCACTGCTATTGTTTTGAGAGCGCCTGACATCTCAACCATTGCGTCATGAGCAGCTAATGCTTCAAATTTATTTGGAGCTGTCACGAATGGGAGGCCAGTTATTTCAGCCATATTTTGTGCGACAGTTTTATCCCATCCTTTTGATGTATTTAAACCTGTGCCAACAGCTGTTCCACCTTGTGCTAATGGATAAATGTTTATTAATGCATGTTTTATGCGAGAAATGCCTTGTTCTAATTGAAATGCATATCCACCAAATTCTTGGCCTAATGTTAAAGGTGTTGCATCCTGAGTATGGGTTCTGCCAATTTTGATTATATGTTCGAAATCTTTTGCTTTCTTAGCTAGAGATTTTTGAAGCTTTTCGATACCAGGGATTAAAATATTGTTTGCTGAAACTGCTGTTGCAATGTGCATCGCGGTAGGAAATGTATCATTAGATGACTGTCCCATATTACAATGATCGTTAGGATGAATAGGGGACTTTGATCCAATTACTCCTCCTAGAATTTCTATAGCTCTGTTTGAAATAACTTCATTAGAATTCATATTTGATTGTGTTCCAGATCCAGTTTGCCAAACAACAAGCGGGAAATGCTCATCAAGTTTGCCTAGAATTACTTCATCGGCTGCAGTTATTATTGCATTCGCTAACTCTGTAGGTATTTTTCCAGCATCATGATTGGCTTGTGCGCAAGCTTTTTTGATTACGCCAAGCGCTCTAACAATTGATACTGGTTGTTTCTCCCATCCAATCGGAAAGTTCATTATTGATCTTTGTGTTTGAGCGCCCCAATACTTATCATTGGGTACTTCTAGGGGACCAAAGCTATCTGTTTCTATACGCTTTTCAACCATGACTTCTCTCCAGTTTGGTTCATAGTTTTCTATACGCAGATAGTAAGAGTATTACAATAAATGGATAATTATTTTTTCCTAAAGCTATCAAGGCTTACAATTTCGGCAACATTATTTTCATCATCATCTTCGATAATAACCATTTTGCTTTCTGGAATTTCTTCGACAGCATCGATATCTTCATTTGCTTCATCTTCAAAACGCAATCCAAATTCCACAGAAGGGTCTACAAAGGTTGAAATTGAATTCCAAGGAATTGTTAGGTTTTCTGGATTATCACCAAAATTTAAAGTTATTGAAAAATTATCAGCATTTACCTCCAGGTTATCAAACCAATGCTGAATAACTATTGTCATTTCTTCAGGGTATCGTTCTTTAATCCAGTCAGCTACAACTACGCCCTCAAATTTAGTATCAAAGGAAATGAAATAATGATGATTTCCAGGAAGACCATTTTTTGATATTTTTTTAAGAACATCAATCATTAGACTTTGCATAGCTTTTTGCATCATCTGAGCGTAGTTAATTGTATCAGTCATATTAATTATGTTCCCTAAATATTATATTTTTATAATAATGAGTTCTTAAGTATATAAAAGGTAAATATATTTCATTGAATTTATTGGCTGCTTAAGATGAGCGCAGAGATTAGTTATAATATATAAACTACTGCTTTATATGATTAATATTAAGTGGAGGTTTCTGTTGCCAGGTACCTCCGGACCCCGCTTAGACCGCAGGCCTAAGACTTAAGGTTCCAATATTTCGGACCGCTTACGCAGCCAAAGCCATCGGTGCTTTGTTGTCATTTGCAACTAGCTTAAATGGGTCGATAACAGCGACACCGCACCGGGCAAAAGCTAACATCTTTAGACGTCCGTCGATCCTATTTCGACCCCAAACTCCACAAATGATGGATTATGGTGGAGTCGCCGGGTACCGCCCCCGGGTCCGATCCGCTTATTACATGCGCGTTTATTACCATAGTCCCTAAAGAGACATTTATCTTATAACGTGTAATTTTTTTTTATTAAAGTCGAATTATCTTAATTTTCTCCAAAGTCATTTTTATTAATATAAAATTGACTTTAATGCGATACATAGTGGTTCATATTTTAGAGTATGCACTATATGATCTGAAATGAATCAATTGTTATTTAAATAAACAATTGGAATTTTAAATGCTTTGAGACTTATAAGGTAAAACAAACATGATAAAAGCAATCCTGGCATGCGACGATGAATGGGGAATTGGTAAAAATGGTGATTTGCCTTGGCCACACAACCCGGCTGATCTCAGATGGTTTAAAAACAATACTCTTAACAGTGTTATCGTAATGGGGAAATCGACTTGGGATAGTTTGCCACGTAAGCCATTGCCAAATAGGGAAAATTTAATAGTAACGACATCTAAACAAGAGTTTGGATATGATGACTATGAATTCATAAACTTTTCTGACCTAGAAGTGAAACTGTCATCAACAAAAGATATAAATAATATCTGGATTATTGGTGGTGCTAAACTAATTTCAGGACTAATTAACTTTATTGAAGAATTTCACCTTAGTCGTATTAATGGAAACTTCAATTGTGACACTTTTTTGCCAAGTGATTTAATTAAAGAGAAATTTATTCTATCCAAGACTGATGTATCTGATGGCGTAAATTTTGATATATGGTGCAAAAAATGAAACAATATTTAGATGCATTAAATTATATTATGGATAATGGAGAAGAGGTTAGTGACCGCACTGGAGTTGGCACATTAAGTGTATTTGGCTATCAGATACGCTTTAATCTACAAGAAGGCTTTCCAGCTGTTACAACAAAAAAACTTGCTTGGCGTAGCGTTGTTGGAGAACTCTTATGGTTTCTAGAGGGTAGTACGGATGAAAGGCGCTTAGCGGAGCTTACATTTAATAAGGATCGAACTGACCTAGTACATAAAAAAACTATTTGGACTGCTAATGCTGATGCACAAGGTGCCGAATTAGGATATGAGAATAATGACTTAATCAAAGAATTGGGCCCAGTATATGGGCATCAATGGAGGCACTTTGATGGAACTGACAAAGATATAAGTCTCAGCACTGATCAGATCATATGGTTAATTAATGAAATTAAAAACAATCCAGATAGTCGTAGAATGATCCTATCGGCTTGGAATCCAAATCAGATAAATGAAATGGCATTACCCCCATGTCATACAATGGCACAATTTAGAGTAATGAATGGTAAGTTAAGCTGTCAGCTCTATCAAAGAAGTGCAGATATGTTTTTGGGTGTGCCATTTAATATTGCAAGTTATAGTTTGCTTACTCACATGCTTGCTCAATTATGTGATTTAAAGGTTGGCAGTTTTGTGTGGGTTGGTGGTGATTGTCACATTTATAAAAACCATAAGAAACAAGTGCTTGAACAGTTAAAGCGAACACCAAAAAGTCTACCAAATTTAGAAATGCCAAGTTTTAGTAATTTAGATGAGTTATTACAAACAAGACCTATTGGCTATGTTCTTAAGAATTATGATCCTATGGATAGTATTAAGGCACCAATGGCTATTTAATGATAATTTAATTATAAGATAAAAATATTATTAAAATTAAAAATGGCGCCAAAAAAGCGCCATTTTTAATTGATTTCTTTATAAATAACTACGTTATTAAGCTAGCGCAATATTTGTTGCGTTTTGCTTTCCGTTGTTACCTTCTTCTAGTTCGTAAGAAACTTTTTGATCATCTTCAAGACCTTGAAGACCAGCAGCTTGAACAGCTGTGATATGTACAAATACGTCAGCTCCTCCATCTGCAGGTGCGATAAAGCCGTAGCCTTTTGTTCCGTTAAACCATTTTACTGTACCGTTAGGCATATTAATCTTCCTTTATTACCACACGCGACATGCTGTGGCTTGGTGTGCTTGTGTCAGAAATCAGCAGACAACACTAAGGAAGACAGCAGATTGGTGATTAAATTGGCATCACAATGCCCACATACAAGTTTTTAGTATAATAATCAAGGGTTAGGTTTTTATATGTGAGAATAAGAATTATTATTTAATTTATTCAAATTGTATATCTCAATAATATATTCTTATTGTTTTTGAAGCGATGTTAAGTCTAAAAAGGTCTTTTCAATCAAAACTTTTAAAAGTATTGATCTATGTTTACTAAATATAAAGTTGTAAGATATGAAGATATATGGATTAAAAAATTGTGATAAATGCCGGCAGGCACTCAAGGCTTTGTCAAACTCAGTGCAAGATGTATCTTTTATTGATGTTAGATCTGATGGTATCTCTTTAAAAGTGTTAGAAAATTTTTATAGTATATTTGGGGTTGAACTTGTAAATAAACGATCCACAACTTGGCGCAGTCTGTCCTTGTCTGAACAAAAGCTAGACCCTATTGAGTTATTGATTAAATACCCAGCTTTAATGAAGCGTCCAATAATTAGCTATAATGACAAATTTGAATTAGGATGGAATAATGAAGTTGAAAATCGTATTTTAAATTAATTCCTGGATAATCAATGGGTAATTATCCCACAAAGGCTTTTTCTACAACATAATGAGAGGGTGAAGAATTTGACCCTTCATTCATTCCAGCAGCATCACAAATTTTCTTTATGTCATTATTCAATCCCATCGACCCACAGACCATTAACCTATCTGTTTTTGGATTTAATGGAGGAAGATTGAGATCATTTTCTATTGTTCCATCAATTATCAAATCAGTAATACGGCCCATATTTTCTGAAGATTCACGGGTTGTAGTTGGGTAGAACTTGAGTTTGTCACCAACCATTTCTCCTATTAATGGATCATCATTAAGCGATTCAACTAATTTTGAGCTGTAATTTAGTTCTGCTATTTCCCTACAAGTATGACATACTATTATCTGATCATATCTTTCGTACAAATCAGGATCTCGAATAAGTGATGCAAAGGGTGCAAAACCTGTACCCGTAGCAATAAAATAAATGCGTTTAGCAGGCAATAATGCATCTAAAACCAATGTACCAACTGGTTTTGACTTTATAATTATAGCGTCACCAATTTTAATATTTTGAAGCTTTGAAGTTAATGGGCCATTTTGTACTTTTATTGAATAGAATTCTAATTCATCGTCCCAACTTGGGGATGCGATTGAATAAGCTCGCAAGATAGGCTTTTCGTTTTCATCTAACAATCCAATCATTACAAATTCGCCACTTCTAAACCTTAAGCTTTGTGGTCGAGTAACACGAAATGAAAATAGGCGATCAGTGAAGTGTGTAACTGATGTAACGGTTTGTGTATTTGAAGCAATTTTTGTCAATTTATGGACTCTTTGATTTAAGGTTGGCATATGTTAAAAGTATTAATTTTTCCATATACTATATAAGTTAAGATATAAATATTTATCGATATGAGTTTATGATTATTAAATTCAAGTTTGTTTATAAGTATTTTGGAATAATATTCCATATATAATCATATTATGTCTTTATATTAAGAATATATTACTATAAATAATGTAATTAGATTGAAAAAATACCAAACAAGAGGATGATTTGGAATGGCTTTCCACTTGGATAATATAGACAAAAAAATACTTACCGAATTACAAATAGATGCGTCCCAATCATTGGAAGATATCGCAAAAAAAGTTGGGGCTTCCAAAACTCCTGTTTGGAACAGAATAAAAAAATTAAGAAAAATTGGAATAATAAAAAATCATACTGTTATTCTTGATCCAGATAAACTTGGTTTAGAAGCATGTTTTTTTGTTCTTGTGAGAACGTCTGAACATGAAAAAGATTGGCAGGATAGCTTTTTAAATGCCCTATTATCTAGAGAAGAAGTTTTGGAAGCGCATCGATTAGCTGGTGATATAGACTATATCCTGAAAGTTCGAGTAAGAAATGCAAAGGCTTATGACGAATTCTATCAAGCTTTAATTTCAGAGGTAAAAATATTTAATGTGACAGCTCTATTATCAATGGAGGAAATAAAATCCACACAAAGATTATCAGTCTAATATTTTGTATTTAATTAAGACTGCTGCAAAATCTTTTTATTCTATTGCAAGCTTCTATCAGCTCGGTTTTTGATGTTGCATAGCTAACGCGAAATGCTGGTGATAATCCAAATGCTGCGCCAAACACAACAGCTACACCCTCTGAATTTAACAATTCAGTGGCAAAATCTTCATCATTTTTAATTTGAATATTTTCTTTTGTGGTTCTTCCAATAAATTTCGCAATAGACACGTATATATAAAATGCCCCTTGGGGTTTTGGGCATTCAAGCCCATCAATAGAATTAAGCATATCTAAAACTACATCTCTACGTTCCTGAAATTTATTCTTATTAATATTTAAATAAGCTTGATTTCCATTTAATGCCTCAACTGCTGCCCATTGAGCAATTGTATTGGGATTGGATGTGCTTTGAGATTGAATAATACGCATTGCATTAATTAATTCAACAGGACCGGCGGCATATCCAATTCTCCAACCCGTCATCGCATGACCTTTTGATACACCATTTGTTGTTAATGTGCGGTTTAATAGTTTAGGTTCAACCTGTGCTGGTGTGCAAAATTCAAAGTCATCGTACGCTAGATGTTCATACATATCGTCAGACATTATCCAAATATTTGGGTGGCGTATTAATACATCAGTCAACTCTTTGAGCTCGTTCCAATCATAGCCGGCACCTGTTGGGTTCGAAGGTGAATTAAATATTAGCCACTTTGTTTTTGGCGTAATTACAGCTTCTAATTCTCTAGCAGTTAATTTGTAATTGTTGGAAAGTTTTGTTTCAACTACCACAGGTTCACCATTAGAAAGTTTTACCATATCTGGATACGAAACCCAGTAGGGAGCAGGTATTACAACCTCATCACCAGCGTTTAGAGTAGCTAGCAAAGCGTTAAAGAGAACTTGTTTACCTCCTGTAGAGACAATAACTTGATCCTTTGAATAGATTAATCCATTATCTTTCTGGAACTTATTACAGATGGCTTCTTTGAGTTCTGGCATACCATCTACAGCTGTATATTTTGTTTTTCCTTGGTTTATTGCTGCAATACCTGCTTCTTTTATATTTTGAGGGGTATCAAAATCGGGCTCACCAACACTTAATGAAATTATATTTAAACCATTTGCTTTAAGCTCTTGAGCTCTAGCTGTTATCTCCATTGTGGGAGATTGTTTAATGCGAGATAGGTTTTTTGATAAAAAAGACATATTGTACTCTTTGTTTATTTAATTAATTAACTATAAATATTTTATGTTCAAGTTCTCCTTTTTACTTGACCTTAAAATTATCTGTAGCATTTAGATTATAAAGGAGAATTCTATGGAAGATCACTCAACGAGGTTAAAAAGATTAAGAATGCGATCTTGGCACCGTGGGATAAAAGAAATGGATTTAATTCTTGGTGGGTTCGCTGATAACGAAATGTCTAAACTCTCCATTGAAGAATTAAATGAACACGAATTAATGATGTCTGAGAATGATCATGATTTATATAACTGGGTGAGTGGAAAGTCAGAAATTCCTCCTGAACTTTTATCTGCAATTAATAGAATAACTAATTATTTCCTTAAAAATAAATAAATTTCATCAAAACGTATTCCATTTATTGAATTCTTATTGTATAATTAAGAAACATTTGGTATGAAAGATATGTACAGATTTAAAAAATTATATAACTGCGGCGTTTTGGGACTTAATTTTTCAAGGTAATTAGTTTAAGAAAAAATTATAATTAAATTGGACTACAGAATGAACTATGATCATCAAATAGATAAAGCGTTAAATGCTTTGCACGCTGAAGGAAGATATCGAGTATTTCAGGATATTAGCCGCATAAATGGTGAATATCCAAAAGCAAACTGGGTCCAAACTGACGGAACACAAACTGAAATAACAGTTTGGTGTGGTAATGATTATCTTGGAATGGGGCAAAGCCCAGAAGTCATATCAGCTTTAAAAAAGAGCATTGATAGTGCAGGGGTTGGATCTGGTGGTACTAGAAATATTTCTGGTAATACAGTATTTCACAAAGAACTTGAAAAAGAATTAGCTGAGCTTCATCAAAAAGACGCAGCATTGTTATTCACGTCAGCTTACAATGCAAATGAAGCTACTTTATCAGCATTGCCAAAACTTTTTCCAAATTTAGTAATATTATCAGATGAGCTAAATCATGCATCTATGATTGAAGGCATAAGGCATGGAAATTGTGAAAAACAAATTTTTCGCCACAACGATGTGAAACATTTACGTCAGTTGCTTGAAACCATTGATCCAAGTAGGCCAAAAATTATTGCTTTTGAGTCATTATACTCAATGGACGGTGATTTTGCTCCAATTGAAGAAATATGTGACTTGGCAGATGAGTTTAATGCTTTGACTTATATCGATGAAGTTCATGCGGTTGGTATGTACGGAGCTAAAGGTGGTGGTGTTTGTGAAATGTTAAATCTATCAAGTCGAATAGATATATTTAATGGTACACTTGCGAAAGCTTACGGCGTAATAGGTGGCTATATTGCTGCAAGTCCTCGCTTTGTAGATGCTATAAGATCTTATGCCCCGGGTTTTATTTTTACTTCTTCATTACCACCAGCGCTTGCTGCGGCTGCTACTAAATCTGTGCGTCTCTTAAAAGAAAACACAGAAATTAGAAAAAAACATCAAGATATTGCAAAACAATTAAAACTACGATTTCGTGGCTTAGGGTTACCTTTTGATGATCATGGCAGTCATATCGTGCCAATACACGTTGGTGATCCAGTTAAATGTAAAATGATTTCTGACCGGTTGTTAAATGATTATGGAATTTATGTGCAACCAATAAATTTTCCAACTGTTCCACGTGGTACAGAAAGACTTAGGTTTACACCTTCACCGGTTCATACTCAAGAAATGGTAGATATACTAGTAAATGCAATGGATGAATTGTGGTCACACTGTGAATTGAGTAGGCTAAAAATCACCGCTTAAATAGAATTTTAATTGAGCAGTGCAAATTGTAAAATTTATATGTATGTTTGGTCAACATTTCATATACATGAATAGCGAATCAATTTGTCTTTAACACGAAAAAAAATTGGTAAAATAATACCTGGCTTTCACCCTGATAAGCTTGAGTTAAAAGGTTATGATTCATATACTGTTACACTGGGTGATAAATTGCGTGGTGAACGTGCTACTTTGGGTAAAACTCTCGAAGATGTACAAAAAGAAACAAGGCTTCGAATTGAATTTTTACTTGGTATAGAGAATGCAGATATTAATGCATTTCCTGCACCAAGTTTTATTGCAGGGTATGTAAGATCTTATGCAACTCATCTGAATTTAAATCCTGAAGAATGCTTTGATCAATTTTGTAAAGAAAGTGGCTTTATTGGCCTACAGTCGGAGATTGATGGAACAAAAAGAAATAAAGTAGTAAAGCCAACTAAACTTTTAGATGAACCAATACTAAATCCTCAAATAAGAAAGAAGAAAATAAATAGTGGTTTATTTAATCACTTTTCTTTTTCAGGTTTATTTTCACTAACAGCATTATTATTTTTGATATTAGGATTGGGATATGGGGGTATTACAGTTTTAAATGAAGTTCAAAAAGTAAATCTATCTCCTATTAATCAATCACCTTCAATTCAGGCTAATTCTTCTACTTCTATAAATGATAAAAATTTCTTTGAAGATATCGATAATAATAATTTTAATATTGTAAGTAATTCTGACCTTGAAGAATTTTATCGTCCTACAGAATTAATATTGCCTGTTATGACGCCAAGAGACGGACCAATATCTGCGATAGACCCATCTATATCAGGTGTTTATGTTGAGAATACTAAACCTTTAACCGAAAAAAATAAAGATTTAGATACTGCTGAATTTAAAAAAACTCCACAAGTTACTAGGACAGAACCTCCTACAATTTATGTTGTTGCTCAGAAACCTGCTTGGATACGTATTTATGAACCAAATGGAAATATATTATTTGAGAATATTTTAGATACTGGCCAAAGATACGAAGTTCCTAAATCAGCACAATCTGCTTTTTTACGAGCGGGTAATTCTGGTTTTGTTTATTTAATGATAGGCAATGATTTCTATGGCCCATTAGGAACTGCCACAGGTGTTGCAAAAAAGGTAAATTTGCAGGCCAAAAAGATATTAGAAAATTATACAATTGTTGAAAATAGTCTAACTTTGCCACTCGAGCCACCCATAAATACAAAGATCATAGTACAATCTATTGAACAATAGTCTGTTGATCCTGTTACTATAAATTGTATTGTAAGTTTTATCACAATCTGGAAGATTTGCATGAGTTTGAATTCTATAAGGCCGTGGCGGAATATTTACCGCAGAAAATCTAGAAAAATTTATGTTGGAAATGTTCCTGTAGGTGGGGATTCTCCCATATCAGTACAAACAATGACAAACACACTCACTCATGATGTTCGCGCCACTGTAAATCAAATAAACTCTTGTGCGGATGCTGGTGCAGATATGGTTAGGGTGAGTTGCCCTGATATTGCCTCAACAAAAGCGATGCATGAAATTGTAAAGGAAAGTCAAGTTCCATTGATTGCTGACATACACTTTCATTATAAACGCGCAATTGAAGCTGCTGAAGCTGGTGCAGCATGCCTAAGAATAAATCCAGGTAATATTGGATCGAGTGAACGTATCAAAGAGGTTATTAAAGCTGCAAAAGATCATGGCTGTTCTATTCGCATTGGTGTTAATGGAGGATCCCTTGAAAAGCAGTTATTAGATAAATATGGCGAGCCCTGTCCAGATGCAATGATTGAAAGTGGATTAAATCACATCAGAATATTAGAGGAAAATGATTTTCAGAATTATAAGATATCAGTAAAAGCATCTGATGTATTTATGTCAGCTGCAGCATATCAAGGTTTAGCGGAAGCAACAGATGCGCCTATACACCTAGGAATTACTGAAGCTGGAGGCCTTACAAGTGGAACAATAAAATCTGCAATCGGTTTAGGTAATCTTTTATGGATGGGAATAGGTGATACATTGCGTGTTTCTTTATCTGCAGACCCAGTTGAAGAAGTTAAAGTTGGATTTGAAATTTTAAAATCACTTGGATTACGCCATCGTGGCGTTAATATTATTTCATGTCCATCATGTGCCAGGCAAGGTTTTGATGTCATAAAAACAGTATCTGAATTAGAAAAGAAATTGGAACATATAAAAACTCCTATGTCATTATCGATTATTGGATGTGTTGTTAATGGACCAGGCGAAGCACTTATGACTGATGTTGGTTTCACAGGTGGTGGAGCAGGTTCTGGTATGGTATATTGGGCAGGCAAGCAAGATCATAAAATTGAAAATGAAAAAATGGTAGATCATATTGTCAAACTTGTTGAAAAACGGTCAAAAGAAATTGATCAAAAGAAATAATTAATTTTTTTAAAATTGATTTATTTATAAGATATATCCACAGTTATAATTTTAATGGCTCAAAATATAGGAAAAATATTTAATGGTATCGCAAGAAAAACTTGAGCAGATTTGTGCACGTTTTGCCTATCTTGAAGCTAAAATGGCAGATGGATCAGCTATTGATGAAATCGCTAAATTGTCTAAAGAGTATTCAGATTTAAAGCCTGTAGTTGACCAGATTGAAAATTATAAAACTACGCTTTTAGACATTTCTGAGGCTGAAGAAATGTTATTAGACCCTGAATTGAAAGTTTTGGCAGAGGAAGAGTTGCCGAATTTAAAAGAAAAATTACCTATTCTTGAACACAAACTTTTGTTGTCATTATTGCCAAAAGATGAGGCGGACGACAAGCCAGCTATCATTGAAATTAGGGCAGGTACAGGTGGTGATGAAGCTGCCTTATTTGCTGGTGATTTATTACGAATGTATAATAGGTTTTGTGAAGATCAAGGATGGAAATTTGAAATTGTTGAAGGAAATGAAACTGAACTTGGTGGATATAAAGAGGCAATCATAAATGTAAAAGGTGTTGGGGTATTTGCTCGACTTAAATATGAAAGTGGAGTTCATAGAGTTCAAAGGGTTCCAACAACCGAAAGTGGAGGACGCGTTCATACATCTGCAGCTACTGTAGCTATTATGCCTGAAGCTGAGAATATTGATCTAGAAATTCCTACTACAGATATTCGACTTGATACTTATAGGTCATCAGGTGCAGGTGGACAGCATGTTAATACCACTGACTCTGCCGTTCGAATTACCCATTTGCCTACTGGACTGATCGTTACCAGTTCAGAAAAATCACAACATAGAAATCGCGAGATTGCTATGAATGTTTTAAGGACACGTTTATATGATCTTCAACGTCAACAAGCCGCTGATGAACGTGCAGCTACAAGAAAAGATCAAGTTGGAAGTGGGGATAGATCAGAACGAATTAGGACATATAATTTCCCCCAAGGTCGAGTTAGTGATCATCGTATAAATTTAACTCTTTATAAACTTGATCAAGTAATGCAGGGAGATTTAAACGAATTTATTGATGCGTTAACCGCTGATGATCAAGCAACAAAACTTTCCGAGTTAAACCCGTAATGGCTACAGTCGCTTTGATTCTTAAAGAATCGTCTCAATTGTTAGAGACAATCTCTGGTCAAAATTCTAACCGAGAGGCTAAAATATTATTAGAATTTACTTTAGGTTTGCAAGGAAAATCTCTCCAACTAGATCTTGAAATATCTGATGATATATATAATTATTTTAAAACACTTATTAATAAACGTTTAGAATTTCAGCCAATTTCACAAATAATTGGTGAAAGATACTTCTGGAAAAATAAATTTATTGTTTCACCTAATGTTTTAGATCCACGCCCAGACACAGAAACATTAATTGAGCATACATTATCACAAGGAAAGTTTTACAACATTTTAGATTTAGGGACTGGTTCTGGGTGTATAATATTAAGCTTACTTGATGAATATAAAGACGCAATTGGTGTGGGAATTGACAAATCTGAGGATGCTTTAAATGTTGCAAAACAAAATGCTAACTTATTAAGTCTAAGTCAAAGAGTATCATTTAACTTAGGCAACTGGTGCGAGGGTATAAAAGAAAAATTTGATTTAATTATATCAAACCCACCTTATATATCTGAAAATGATATGAAAATTCTGTCAAAAAGTGTTTTGAACTGGGAGCCGCGCATAGCATTAACTCCAGAAGGTGATGGGCTGGGCGCGTATAGACATATTTTAGATGGAGCAAAAAATCTATTAATACCAAATGGAAAATTAATATTAGAAATTGGATATGATCAAGGCAAACAAGTAACGCATTTATTAAAAAATCATGGGTATAAAGATATTGAATTGGTAAAAGATATCAATAATAAAGATAGAGTCCTTTCAGCGTCCTGGATTGAGTAAATAAAAATAAAAAGAAAACAAATAACAATTTGTAATTTGTAAATTTGCACTTGTTTTAATATGTCATTCATTTATAACAAAAATATGAAATAGAGGGCTTTACCTCTTTCCTAGTCCAAATTTAGGACATTTACACATTTTTGTGCTCTTCAATTACAAACAAGGCAATTGCATTTAATGAGAACATCTAACAAATCACGATCACGTAATAAAAATAATAATCGACGCCAAAATCCGGGAAATGTTATAAACCGTGTATTTGATAGTTCTGGCCCTGAAGGACGCGTACGAGGAACCCCACAGCAAATTATTGATAAGTACCAGTCATTAGCTAGTGATGCCATGCTTGCTGGTGATCGGATCGCTCATGAGAATTTTCTCCAACACTCAGAGCACTATTCTCGTCTTTTGGTTGTTGCTCAAAAAGAACTAGATGCCAAACGAGAACAACAACAAAAACAGCATGAAAATAGATCCCAGA
>ERZ767114.244-NODE-244-length-34999-cov-4.806998_pt1 | contig 34999 bp, 45 predicted proteins | sample MGYA00374952_ERZ767114 | MGnify/ENA primary metagenome ERZ767114 (study PRJEB28939, sample SAMN06267156) | marine metagenome | isolation source: Columbia River Estuary | place: USA:Columbia River Estuary, USA | collected 2012-05-05 ... | reverse complement strand
ATATGTTGTCAAAATTAGATATACCAATCGTTCCTAGAACTAAGGAAAATAACATAATCTTTGACTTAAGATCTTCATTCGTTGAAGATGATATGCATATCATTGATGCACTAAATACTCTATGACTGTAATAGCTACAGCAGGACATGTTGATCATGGAAAATCAACTCTAGTTAATTTTCTAACTGGACAAGAGACCGATAAACTGGCTGAAGAAAAAAGTCGTGGCTTAACAATAAATCTTGGATATACCTTCTACGAGTATGCAAATCAAATAATCTCCATCGTTGATGTACCGGGGCATAGGGATTTCTTTAAAAATACTGTGGCAGGTTTTTCAAATGCTGATGCAGTGCTATTCGTCATTGACAGTACTCAAGGTTGGTCTGAGCAGTCTGAGCAACACTTTAATGCTCTGATTGGGTTATCAAAATTGAATATCCTGTTCGTCTTTACAAAACTAGATATGAAAGAGTCGAATGCTGATGAACAATGGTTAATTGATAAAGTATCAAACATAAAGGACTTGAATTATAAAATTCTTAAATTTGATAAAAACTCAACAGATAAAATCTCATTGATTGAAGACATACAAACATTTATATCAACATGCACTAATGAGTATTCATCTTTTTGGATTGATAGAAGTTTTTTAATTGATGGGATTGGTCGCATAGTAACCGGAACTGTTGGTTCAGGTTTTTCCCTTAGCAGTCCATTTATTACTACAAGAGGTGAAAAACTAGAAGTAAAAAGTATTGAAAGCGTAAATGAAGAATACACTCAAGAAACTGGCTCACAACGAGTGGCTGTCTCTCTTAAAAAATCAAGTGGGGTAATACCCAAACGAGGGGACTTATTATCAAATACTGTGTTGTCTGAATCTATTCACATTTTTATAAAACTAGATATTGAGAGTTCCAAGGAGATCAGAAATAATACCTTAAAGCTGTTTGCTGGAACTTCCAATCACCTAGTTGAAAAGATTCACCCTCTAAGGATTGGTAAGGAGACTTATGCGATCGCAAAGTTAGGTAAACCTGCTGCACTGCCGATGAAAGAAAAAATGGTGCTACATAATATAGATAGAGATTCCTTCATTGCCTGTGAATTTACGATGCAGGTTAATAATAAAAATCTTATAAAACACCTGACTAGAGAATCCAAAAAAAATGGTTCTTACGATACTTTATATGACTTACTTTATTTGCTACCTTTTAAAAATAGTGACGACTCGCTGAGGATTGGACAAATGTTTACTGATGAAGCTAATTTGAATCTGTTAAATAACAATATAAAAGATAATGCAGAAACCATAAACAAATTTGGTATCAATAAATATCTATATGAAAAATTCTATATTGAAGAAGCAGATATTCAATATCTCTTTTCTGCATTTGAGGATATATCAGTTAAGGAAAATCAAATTAAGTTAGCTACTGATAACACAGACGAGGATAAAAAAGTACTTAAACTAATTTCTAATGAACTTGGTGGAGAATTAAAAGTTCCAGATATAGATCTTAAAAAGTTTGATAGAGATGTTGTTAAAAATTTATTCTTAAAAGATAAATTAATCAGAATTTCAAAGAATATCCTCTACACAGATAACCATTTTAAAGAAGTACTGAGAATCATTGAACAGCTACCGACAACCTTTACTATTACTGAATTTAAATCACTCAGTGGACTTTCAAGGAAATATACAATTCCAATATTGGAAATTCTAGATGGTAAGCAGATTATAAAAAAGATAGACTCTGACGGAACGCGACAAAAGCTAATCAGCTAATACTAAGTTTCTCTTTCTTTCAACTTCATTCATCCCACCCCAGACGCCAAATGGCTCTGAAATTTCGTAAGCTTCTTCTAGACATTCAAATCTTACAGGACACCCATTACATACTGATTTTGCTTTTACTTCTCTTTTTTCTCTATCCTCTTTTTTTTCAAATGTAGCAGGTGGGAAGAAAAGATTACTGCTGTGTTGTCTACAAAGTGCATCGTACTGCCATGTCGAAGTGTTTATTTGTAACATACATAGACAATATTTAAGAAACTAGAAATGGCAAAAGGTTTTTTTCGCGAAGTTTTGCTCTAAATTGTCAGATTTCCGTCATTCTCTTGAATTTTATAAGACTTGCCTTCGGTATATTTTATCTTCGAATCAGATTCTACTCTTATCTGATTTTCATCAATACTTACTAAAACTGCACTTCCATCAAGCTGTTTAATAAAGATTGCCTCTGCGTCTACGTAAGAAGTCATTGCACTTGTATCTGTTGTTAGGCGAGAACGTATAACTGTCGGGATAGCTACAAAGTAAAAGAATGCCAAACCGATTGATATAAAACCTAATAGGAACTTGTTCACATTGATGACATAATCACTAAACATAACAATTGAGGAAAGGACAAGAATTCCAAATGCCACTACTCCTAAAACTGAAAAATAACCTCTTGAAAGAATTTTTAAATATATTAAGTAAGCTACGAGGAATATTCCAATTCCGATATAGTTAATCCCAAACTCCTGAAATGGTAAAGACGAGACTATGACTAACAGCCCTCCAATGAAGGCCATTATTCCTGGACCAATAGCAAACAATTCAAGCCCAATTAAGGCAAAACCTAGAACAAAAAACATATAAGTAAATATTGGTTCTGAAATGGATATATAGAATCTCTCCATTAGAGAAGGTTTTAAAAAATTAATTGCTTCGAACGTATCTTCTTTAATTGAAAGCTTTACATCATTAGAAAAACTTTGTGAGTTATTTATGTTTTCGAGAAATGCTCCTATAGATCCAACAACTAAATAATCGTTGAAAATTCCCTCCTCGTCTACAATTGTTATTTTTTGTTCTGAAATATCACAGGTGTGTAGGGAGCAAAATTTATCTTCTAACTCAGTTGTGAATGGAACATTAATAATCTCAGTTCCCGGAACATAGCCAAGTATGTCAAATCCAGAAGTAATTGCATAGTCTATTTCAATCGAATATGGACCAACCCACATCGCTTTGACGAAATCTTTATCTGTAATAAGCTCTTCGAAGTCAGATACAGCTTTCTCGCTGTATTTTGTGGAACTATATTGAATTACAAGTAAGTCATTTGGAGTGTACTGAGTTTCTTCAATATGTCGTTCAATTGAACGTACATGAGCTGAAGAAAAAACTCCATCTATCTCGAATATATTTAACTGACTTACGCTAATTACTAGAAGCGCAATTGAAGATACTATATTAATCATTCTTCTTCCATTTTAAAATTACAGGGTACTATTCTTTTAAAATTGTGAAGATTTTTATAATAAGTGATAATAACTGGGTCAAAGAATCAGTAGAAAAATATCTCGATTTTGAGAGCACTATTAATACAAGTTCAGAGATAGAGGATGTAAATGATGTTTATGACTACATTTTTGTTGATATGCAGGTTAAAAGTAATGGTGGCCCTTCACTTATTAGGGAACTAAAAAGAAATGATCTCACGGATAATTCGAAATTTATCCTACTTGCTGATAGAGAAGCAGATGAGTTTCAAGCTAAGAGAGTCGGAGCACATTATTTTATTGTTAAACCACTATCAAAAGCCGCTATGAACCAAGTTTTTAGTAGTTAATAGTCTTTTTTAGTCTTGTAAAAAATTCCTTTTCATACTCACTAAATTCCCTTGAGGTGAGGTCGTAAACAAAAAATCTATTTAATAAAACAGCAAATTCTAATGAAAGTGTTTTCGCTATCTCCATATCCTTAATTCCTACCTCTAGGAGAAGCTTTGAAAGTACTTTATTTTGAAATAACTTAAATCTAGCTTTGTAATTTACAATAAAATACTGCGAATAGAGATTTAAACATAAAATTTTGTTTTCTTTCATAAGTTTTATATAAATTTCATAAAAATAAATAACCTTTTCTTTAGGGTCATCTGGTTCATTCTTATTAAATTCGTTAAGGACATAATTTCTTAAATAAACTAAAAGATCATAGTAAAAATGCTCTGGGCTACTGCTGAAATGGTTATAAATACTTGTTTTTGAGACTTTTGTGTATTCAGCTAGCGAGTTTAGAGATAAACTAGAAATAGGCTTTGTACTTAACAATTTGATTCCGGCTTTCAAAAGCTCTTCATGAACTTCTTCATATTTTTGTTGAGCCCTTACAACTCTTTCATCTACCATAAATCAACCATTCGTAGGTTACTTTGAAATATTTAAAACACAAAATTATTACTTGAAATTAAAAAAATCCTCCCTATTTAAACAAATATGCTTTAAAATTCAATATATAAATTGAGTACAAACTTAGACATCATTTTTTACATACTAATATTTGTCTGTTTAGTGTTTTCTGCGCTACTTTCTGGATCAGAAACAGCGATAACCTCTGTTCCTAGAGAAAAAATTCATCAACTTGATGACTCTAGAAAAAATAAAAGAATAAAAAGAGCAAAAGATGATATCGAAAAAACAATAGGTGGTATTTTAGTCGCGAACAACTTTGTTAATATTTTAATGGCGTCATTAGCAACTATTCTTTTTGTCAGAAGCTTTGGTGAAAGTACTGGCAGTATTTTAGCAACACTCTTTATTACTATTCTTGTATTAATTTTTGGTGAAGTTACACCTAAGACTATCGCAACAAGAAAGCCTGTTGAGTTTCTTTCTAGAACTTCATTATTGATTGATTATCTTGCGAGAATTTTTGCACCTTTTACGAATCTAATAACAAACTCTATAAATAGGTATTCGTCAAAGAGTGTTGGGGATATGGATGGTGATGGAGAGATAACTGAAGCAGATATTCAAGCTCTAACTGCTCTTGGAGAACAAGAGGGACAAATTTTACCCGCAGAAAGAGAAATCATTGACTCTCTTTTAGAATTCTCGGACAGACCCATTAAGGAAATCATGACTCCTCGTGTTGATGTTTTATTTGTTTCACTTCCCCTTTCAATGAAAGCTGTAACAGAGATTGTGGATGAAAAAAGAATTTCTAGAGTTCCGGTATCTAAAACTGAATCATTAGATGACACATTTGGTGTCGTTTATGTCAAAGATTTACTCAACTTAACTGCACCGACAGAAAGTGTAGAGATTGAAAGTTTAATCAAAGATGCTATTTATTTGCCTGAATATACAACAGTCCTTTCTGCGTTAAATATCCTTAGAGAAAACAAATCAAGTTTTGCATGTGTGATTGATGAAAATGGTGGTATTGAAGGCGTTGTAACTATAAAAGATGTCCTTTCAGAGTTTGTGGGCGATCTTCCAGATGAACACGATCAAAGATTCTCCGGAATCAGAAGACTTGGTCCAGGCCAGTGGCGTATTGATGGGAAGACCGATATCGATGATTTTGAGGAATTTTTTGGTCTTGAGGAAAATGATAAAGATGTTGCTACTGTTGGTGGGTTGTATCTTAGCCACAGTGAACAGCTTCCATCAGAGGGTGAAAAGATAACAATCAACGGACTTGAGATTACCGTTGTGGAATTAGACAGTAGAAGAATTGAATCTGTTGTTGTTAAAAAAATAGCAAAGAAATAATAAATTAAAATCCACTAAAGTTTAAGTATGAGAGAATTATACGCACTTATCCCACTTCTTGGCGGATGGTTAGTATACGGACTAATAGCTTCATTATTTCTAAAAAGAGCAAGCAGCAGGGATTACTTGCTACTTATAACCTCAGGCCTTTTAGGAGGGCTCATAGGGGGTTCCATTGGTGCCGGGATGGATATTCCTCAAAATCTATGGTGGATGCGTGAATTACTGAAAATTGGAGTCACAATTGTTGCAATGTATACAATTCAGATAATCAGATTACAAGTCTATAACTTCAGAAATAAAACTTAATTCTTAGGAACTCTTGCTGCTTTTAGGAGGTTTCCATTTTCGTCAATAAGCCCACATCTTTTAGATAAAAGTTTTGTATTAAAGGTGAATAAATTTTTTCTCCATGTTGCAATATATCCATGTCCCCCAGCTTCATCGAGCTTAGCAAATGCACTGTCTAGATCTTTTGTTGATTCTGCAATAACCACAGGTAGTGATTCATATGTTGCGTCATAATCTTCAGAGGATTCTATTTTTGAGGAAAGTAATAATGTGTCAAGAAGTGAATTACTCATTATCTAATAACTCCTCAAATTTAGATAAGAATATTTCTTCATCTTCACCGTCTAGAGTTAAAGTAAAAGGTTTGTCTTTTGCGATTCCTAAGCTCAATATTCCAATCATACTTTTCCCATCCTTTTCAACAAGTTCTTCCTCTCCTGTTTGAGGGTTTTTTTTATTAAACTTTACTGTGACTGTTCCATTAAACTCTTGCGCAATTTTAACAAATAAGCTTGCAGGTCGTGCATGTAAGCCTACCTCATCTGTAACAACTAATTCTTTTTCTAACATTTATGAACCTAGCCTTTCAATGTAGCTCTTACTATAATTTTCTAATTCCCAAAAGTCATTATAGATATTACTTTTTCCCTTTTCTAATACGTCTTCTTTAAAATTACTAAAACCTTCAACTTGCTGATAATCTCCTGAAGTAACAATATCTAAAATTTTTCTGAATGCATCTATATTTTTATCATGAGATATTAAGAGCCTAAGAGGATATTCAAATCTTTCATCTTTTGAAAATTTAATTTCAGGATTTCTAGCAACACGTACGACCTCATCCTTAATTTCAGGCAGTGCGAGCCTATCAACAATAGTATTGGTAAACTCATCTAAGTTCTCGTTAGATTGTGACAAAAGTGCGTAGGCCTCCGCCAAACTATTTACTGATAATTTTGCAAACTCTCTTCCATCTTTACTCTCAATAACTTCATGGATAAAAGTATGACCATTAGCTAATCCGTAATAAGCAAGTTGTAGATGTAGCCCGTTTAATAGCCAAAGTTTTTTATAGAATTCATTTTCATAATTTTTATAAGATATAATTTCTGATTTCTTTAAAGGTTGTAAGCCTGTGGAAACGTCTAATATTATCGATCCATATGTTTCTACGATTACATTTAAAGACGTAGGGGGCTGAGGGGGTACAATTTTATCAACAACAGCATCAATAATTTTTAACTTTGTATTATGAGATTTACTATCAGAACTTGCATTACTAGATGCTTTGTACATGTTTTCAAAAGCTATAAATATTTGCTCTTTCTGATTCTCTAATGACGCAATTCTTTCATAGATTCCTTGTACAAACTTAGGTCCAACAGAAGTAGTTATAATATCAGCATTGAGAAGTGTTTCATTTAAGTATTCTGAATCTTCTAAATTGATAGCCTCTACATCTTGTACTACTTCTTCGGTTGTTCCTTCAATACTTAATGATGTTACAGTGTATCTTTTTTCTTCATTAATTTGTTTAACAAGATCAGTGTTTACATCCACAAAAACCACTCTGTAATCATTAGCTTGCAAAATAGGAGCTACAAAACCACGACCTATATTACCTGCACCAAAGTGAACAGCAAGCTTCATAGACTCATTGATAAAAGGTTAAAAATATTCTCTGTTGAAGTCTCTTTCCAAAGTTTTTTTGCATCATCTTCTTCTTCAATAGCATCAGCTAGTGCAGACAAAACTCCCATGTGATCATTAGAATTAGCTGCAATACCGACAATGACATACGCCATTTCTTCATTCCAAAGAACTCCCTCAGGTACCTGAATGACGCTAATCCCTGTATGGTTTACGTGTTTTGACCCTTCAGCCATACCATGAGGGATTGCAACTCCATTTCCAATGTAGGTTGCAAAGGATTGTGTTTCTAATTTCTCAAGCATGGAGTCGATGTACTCTTTTTCGATGTAGCCATTCTTTAAAAGAATTTCACCTGCCATAATTGTGGCCTCTTCTTTAGATGAAAAAGCCTGTTCTGTAAATATAGACTCTTTAATTAAAACTTCATTTTGATTCATGAAGAGAAGATTTCATTACCCTCTGATAAGTCTGAAATAAGCTTTTTTAATGATGGATCATTCATAAACATTGTAAATTGAACGATTACAGCATTTTCAGGTGCTGCAGCTTTTGCTGCTCCAGAAAGTCCAGTGTGACAAACAACTATATCTGAGTCACTTGGAATCTGGGTTGCCGGGGCGTGGACAATTTCTACATCTAAGCCTGCTTTTTTTGCTTTTTTGATTAAACCATTTTTAACCATCAAACTTGAACCTGCCCCTGCCTCACAGGCAAGGCATATTTTTTTTACTTCTGATGCTTGTATTGAATTCATTTTTCCTCCAAAAAAAAATTGACCTGGGACTTTTACATCCCAAGTCAATTATAACTTAATAGTTTATGTTAGACAGTAGGTATATTGCTTTCGATTTTGTCTTCTACACCTGAGTCTGTTTCTACGATTGGACGAGCTTTCAGTAAAATAACACCGACTACAGCAGATGCTGCTGTTGCGATTGCTACTCCACCTAGAACTGCGAATGCCCCACCTCTTGGAAGCATAGCAATGTATGCAAAAATACTTCCTGGTGATGGAGGTCCTACAAGGCCTGCTCCGGTTGCTACGAACCAAAGGTCAGCTGAAATTCCACCAGCCCACATTGCCACGATCATAATTGGATGACCAAGGACATATGGGAAATAAATTTCGTGAATTCCTCCAAAGAAATGGATAATTATTGAGCCAGGTGCGGATTCTTTCCACATTCCTGTACCAGCAAACCAATATGCAAGTAATAAACCAAGACCTGGGCCTGGGTTAGTTTCTAGCAAAAAGTAAATTGATTGACCAGTTTCTGCTGACTCAGCTGCTCCAAGAGGTGTTAACACACCTTGGTTGACAGCATTGTTTAAGAACAATACTTTTGCAACTTCAATAGGAATGTCAGCTAACGGAACTAGACCACTGTCTACTAACGCTGCTGCACCATTTCCTAATGCATTTGTTATTGCTTCAAGTATTGGACTGATAATGTTATAAGCTAGAACAGCAAGACCCCAACCCAAAATACCGAGTGAAAAGTTATCATATAACATTTCAAAACCTTCTGGTATATTGTCTTGTAATCTACTATCTATTTGCTTAAGTATCCAAGCTGCTGCTGGACCTACGGCCATAGCACCTAAGAACTGTGGTGAAGACGTTGCAACAATTATTGCTGTTGTAACGATAGCACCCATCACACCACCTCTATGACCATGAACCATTTTTCCACCTGTGTAACCTAACAGAAGTGGAAGAAGAGTAAGTATCATAGGACCAACCATGGATGACAATTCTTCATTTGGCAGCCAACCAGTTGGTATATAAAGTGCTGTAATCAAACCCCAAGCGATGAAAGCACCAATGTTAGGAATAACCATTCCTGACATAGCACCGCCAACGCGTTGTATGGATTCTTTCATATTACAATCCCCCTAACGATCGTTTGTGTTGATTTTCAACTATCTCATTATAAAAGTACTTTTTGGTGTTTCACTTTGACTTTTGTTAACCTAAAATTAAGTATGTAACTAAATTAATCATTTACGGTCATTTTTTTATGTAATTATTAGTAAATAACACATTAATGTTAGAAAAAGAGGTTTTTTTGAAAAATACTGCAATTTCATTGATTTTATTGGCTTTTTTAGCTTTATTATCGCTTAGTGCAACAGGTTCTTTAGTTACAGGAACTTCTGGAGTATTTAATAAAGTCCAAGGTGAAGTTTTTCAAGAAACTTCTAGTGAAGTTACCCTACAAGATAATAAATTATTCATATCTATAAACCAAAAAGAGAAAGAGAACTCAGAAAAAGCAGTAATTGAGTGTTTAAATTTTTATTCTGAGAAATATCCAGGACTTACAGAGTACACATGTGATTTAGTAGTCAGAACAAATATTATTATTGACGATAGTTGTAATTACCTTACTGGAGTGCTGGTTAAAAAAGATTCTGAAGAGTCAATAACTTTAGATTATAACAGCAGCTGTTAGTCAAATAGTGAACCCAGTAGACTGTCGCCTTCAACCTCTATCTCCGCAAGCGTCTCTCCAACATTAACCATTGAGCCTTCTTCTATATTAAGTTTTATTATTTTCCCATCATAAGGACTGTCTAAATCCATATCTACTTTATCTGTAGCGATCTCAGCTATAACATCACCTTTTTTTACTTCATCTCCCACACTTACTTTCCAGGTTAAAAGCTCTGCTTCTGTCATTTGATCAGACATTGCGGGTAAAATAATATTTTCATTACTCATTATCGATCATCTCCTTTATTTTTATTACAATATCCTCTTCCTGAGGAATTACTGTTGTCTCTAAATGTTTAGCGGAAGGCATAGGACTATGTAGTCCAGCCAGTAGTGTTGGTGGTTTTTTCAAAGAATTAAATGCACGAGAGGAAACTACTTCTGAAATTAAAGTTGTACCAATAGAACTACTGCCTGGTGCCTCTTGACACATTAAAAGTTTATGAGTTTTTTCCACAGAAGTGATTACTGTTTCCGTATCGAGCGGTGAAAGTGTTAATAAATCAATTACTTCTATAGAGTAATCCTTAAGAGAGTCATCTTTTACAGCATTCAAAACTGTGTTTACCATATTTGAGTATGAGGCAATTGTGATATCACTTCCCTCCAGAACAACTTTTGAGTTTCCGAGTATAGAGGAATCTTTGGGTAGGGGTCCAAGTGTGACTTCAGATTTCATTTTATAAATTAACTTATGTTCCATGAAAATTATCGGATTTGGATCAACGAATGAAGCAAGAAGCAAATCATATGCATTTTGTGGATTTGATGGGGTCACTACTTTTAAACCAGGAACGTGACAAAACCATGATTCCAGAGATTGACTATGTTGAGCGGCGGCACCCGTTCCGGCCCCACTTGCTCCTCTAACAATCATCGGAACGTTAACTGCGCCCCCATACATAAAATGTAATTTTGCAGCTTGATTCACAATTGGATCCATCGCATTAACAATGAAATCGCTAAATTGCATTTCGACAATTGGTTTTGAACCTGTAATTGCTGCACCTACAGCTAACCCAGCTATTACATCTTCTGAAATTGGTGTATCTTTTATTCTCTCTTCCCCATATTTTTCTAATAATCCATCAGTAACACCAAATGCACCTCCATATACCCCAATATCTTCACCTGCAATGAACGTGGTGTTATTGCTATCAAGACACAGTGAAAGTGCCTCTTTTATTGCTTGACCAGTTGTCATTTCAGGCATAAGAGTCTTCCTCTAGGTTAGTTTTAGGACTTTCAGGAGACTGAAGTGCTTTTTTTACAGAGTCTCTAATAACTTCTCTAACCTCTGATTCTATTTCTTTTAATGTCTCTATTTCTACACCTTCTTCTGTTAGCTTTCCGATAAATCGTTTTAAAGGATCTTTTTCTTCTTTCCAGAATTCAATTTCCTCTGATGTCCTATAAAGGTTACGGTCAGACTTCGAATGCCCTCTATATCTGTATGTCACAGATTCAATAAACATAGGTTTTCCAGAACTTTTTATTGTTTCTTTAAATTCTAAAACTGAATTGTAGACCTCTTCTACATTGTTTCCATCAATAGAAATACTTTTGATACCATAGGACTCGGCTCTTTGAGCTATAGATCCACCGGCAACAGCATTCTCTGATGCCATGGACATGCCATACTGATTATTCTCACAAACAAATAGAACAGGTAAGTCCCATAAAGATGCAAGGTTTAATGCTTCATGAAAGGAACCTTCGTTAACCGCTCCATCACCAAAAAAACAAAGAACAATATTATCTTGTTTTTGTATCTTGAGTGATAAAGCTGCGCCGACAGAAATTGTTAAACTTCCGGCTACAATTCCATTTGCTCCTAAATTTCCATTCGATAGATCTGCAATATGCATAGACCCACCTCTTCCACGACAGTAACCGTCTTCTCTTCCAAGTAATTCGGCAAACATTTTATAGGGGTCTGCACCTTTTGCTAAACAGTGACCATGTCCTCGATGTGTAGAAGTAATTAAATCTTCTCTCTCTAGAGCAATACAAGCACCGGTTGCAGTAGCTTCCTGGCCAATAGATAAATGCATTGTCCCGTGTAGTAAACCTCTTGAGAACATTTCCTCTAAAGCTTCTTCAAATAAACGTATTAGAAGCATCATTCTATAAAGTTCTAATTTATTTTCTTTATTCACATGAACCTTTTTTAATTATTTTGTTTATTACGTAATTTATTTATTAAATTATCTGGTAACTCGATAGAGTCTCTTGGAATTGGCTCACCTTGTTTTATTTCACCAACTACTGTTGCTCCTTCAATTAAACCCAGAGGAGCTAATCCTTCAGTTTCCGAATAAGGATAAGCAACCCCGTAAGAAGAAAAGCCTCCAATACCATCAATCTTATCTCCCGGTTTCAAATCTTTTTTTGCATGGCCTATGACTTCTGATATCCATGTTGTTGGCTGAAGTCCTGGTTCATTATTTATTATTGCCATTCCTACACTACGAGGAGCCTCAACAGATGCAAGGTGATAAGGCCTGTAGAGTGTGTAATAAGGCCCCTCTCCCATTGAGAGATACTCCATCTCTTCTATAATTGTTGGGTTATCAGTTGTGACAATTGAGAAAACACCTGGTGCTGGTCCGAAGGCGAAGTCAACTCTTCCTGATTCTTTTAAAACCCCTCCATCTGATTCGGGTATCAAATTTTTGTTTAGTTCTGAGACTTCACTGATAGGACCGTTCATTCCTACTTTATCCAAAGGCATCCCTATACCATTTGATAGGGCTGTCATCTCAATCATAGTTTTACTTCCATCTACAAAGCTTGCAAGCATTTTTGGATTCATATTTTTCTGCATAGCTCTATCTTTTAAAGATTCGGGTGTAGCAGTTTGGTCTAATGGATTATTCTTACCCTTCCCAATACATACCACTTCAAAGCCTATATCAACAGAGAAGTCATATAGCTCTTTACAAGCGACAGGCTCATCACCATTTGCAACACTATAAACAATTCCTTTTTCTTTTGCTTGTTCGGCAAGGTAAAGACCAATTGTTATATCAGTTTCAACATTTAACATTAAGATATGCTTTCCAGCCTCTATACAGTTTGAAGCAACCTCAGCACCTACCCAAGGAACACCTGTAGCTTCAAAAACAATGTCTATAGGGAGTTCTGCCAGGTCTTTTGCATTGCTTACAATTCCACCATGACCATTTGAGATGGAGGTGCTTGCATCTTTATCGTGACCAATACTTGTTATTCCAGCAAGACGTAAGGCATTTTCTGCCCTTTTTTGATCTATGTCTGCACAAGCAACTAATTCCATGCCAGGTATACGACCAATTTGTGCAGCTAACCCAGAACCCATTTGCCCAGCACCTGCAAGTCCGATACGAACAGGTCTACCAAGTTCTTTTTGTCTCTTAATAAGTTCTTTTGTAAAATTCATTTAATTAATCTCTATCCTGTCATCTATTTTTATTTCAGGTACATTTGTATAACTACAGCTAACATCTCCTGGTAATGCTGCTTCTGTTGCTGAGTCCAGCTTTAAAACAAGGTGTCCTAAGTTAACAAAATTTTCATTTGCTACAGGTCCAACAGCTGTAACTATTAGTTCTTCATCAGATAAATTTATTTTTGTTCCAACTGCAATTTCTCCAACTACCTCTTGTAGTTCATGAACTACGGCTACATCTTGTAGTTCTTCAGGAGCATTATCTCCAAAAAAGACAACGATTCCCTCTTCTAAAAATAAGTGTGCCTGATCACCAATTTTTACTATTTTTGAAGAGTATACGACCACTATATTTCAGTAATCTGCTCTTCTGACACTCCTGAAACAAAGTTTTCTTCTCTTATGAATTGAGCTAATGGGCCAGCAGGTGAAGTATCGTGAATATCTATAGTAGGGACACCTTTCATTGGATAAACCCCAATTCTTGCGGTTCCTCCACAATCAATTACAGCACATGCCATGGCTTTAAAACCACCTTCAGGAGATGATTTAAATCCATCAAAAACTTCTGCACCTGTCATATCAGCAATTTTTTGAGCTACTGGATGAATGCCTCCACCGGTGATACAAACTACATATTTTCTCTCATCTGTAGGTTTAACCTCTAAAGGTCCTCCCCAGCCACCTTTTCCTCTTTCAATTTTTACTTTTTTATATTCTGACATTTTTACTCCTTAAATTATCTGTGACGCTCCGATTTTACACAGAGCGCCACAAAAAATATAATTGTTATCTTAGAAGTTTACAATCCTAATGCAAACAAATAACCAACAACAACTGAAATGGGTCCAGTAATCATTCTACTTGTTAGAACGGCTGGTACACCAATCTCTACTGTTTCCGGCTCCGCCTCACCTAATGCGAGACCAACTGGAACGAAGTCACAACCAACTTGTGGGTTGATTGCGAACAATGCCGGTAGTGCCATAGAAACATCAATATTTCCACGTCCAATCTCAGTTCCAACTAGTACACCAACTATTTGAGCTATTACAGCTCCTGGTCCTAGTAATGGAGACAAGAAAGGAATTGAACATACAATACAGACAAGCATCAAGCCAGTTAAGCTAGAAGCGAATCCTTTAATTCCTTGAGCTATGAAATCACCAACTCCTGTTGAAAGGATTAATCCAATTACACCAGCAACGAATGCCATGAATGGAATTATTGTTTGGATACATAACTGTACAGCATCACGACCCGCTTGAAATAATTTTCCAACTACTCCACCAACGGACCTACCTATTTTTTCGATCATACTTTGCATTATTCAGCACCGGCCTTTCTTGATGACATTATTGAATAGATGATATCTGTTGTGACACCTCTAATCAAAATAACAACAAGCCCAGCAAGTAAGTATCTTACTGCTAACGGCGTTACTAATTCTGGAGCTGCGATCTCGACTCCAGCTGCGATTCCCAACCATACGAATAACTCTCCACCATTTGCATGTGGAAAGATTCCTGTAATTGGATGAACAAAACTAACAGCAGCATCGTAAAATGCTGGTTTGTTTTTTTCTGGTAAGAATGTTCCGAATGTATAGCAAACTGGGTTTGTCAGCATAAACACAGCTACAAAAGGTAGCAATGTATATCGAACTGGAACATACATCCAGCCCTCCTGAGCAGCCCACTTGGCAAAGTTTTCAACTTTATCTTCACCAATGAATTTGACTAACGCATTTACTGCAGTCAAAAACACTACTATCAACGGGATAATACCAGTAGTTAAACTAACAAATACATCTGCTGATGTTCTAAAAACACCAATAAATGCATCGGCCATACTAACTAACGTGTCCATTTTTCCCCCTTCTTTTTATTTCTAATTAGAAACACTCTCTGAATCTTCATTAATTTTCTTAATTAATGTGTCAGCAGCCATAGCTGCAGCATCATAAAGTGGATCTTTTCCATCAGAGTCCGTAAACTCTAATAAACTTTTATTAATCAACTCTTCAACTTGTTGTCCTTTTGCAAAAACAGTTGTTCCTTTTAAAGTTATTGCATCAACAATTATTTTTTGAGGATTTGCAGACATAGCAAGATAAACTCTTTTTCTTCCCCATTTAGGTTGATTAGTTCCAATAGCTACAGTTAAGTTATCTCCGTGAAGTTCTTTAACTACATTCATAAAGCTTACAGCTTGTTTTTTTCCAAGTTGCATTTGTAAAACCCACATTCCAGCAAGACCTAAAAATAATGCTCCCATTGCAATCGGTGAATCTAAAATAATTGTATTTCCTTACTTCCTACTTGTATTTTATATGTGAAGGGTTTTGGTTTGCAATTTTTACAAGTAAAAATTTTAATTTTACTGTAACCGGTTTTGGCTTAAATGCTATAGGCGTTTGCTAATTTTCATCAGTAATTATTTTTTCAAGTTCAAAAATATCCTCGATAAAAGTTACTTTCATATTTTTTGGGTCTCCCGGAACTATTACTGCTTCTCTCCCAACATATTTAGAAACACATTCGGTAGTGTCCACTGCCTGCCAGTTGTCTATTTTTGCTAATTCGTAAGACTTCCATAACTCATCAGCTGGAAAAACTTGAGGGGTTTGAATTTCTACAATTGTTTCATCTTGAGAATGATTTGTATCCGTATCACTCTTAATTGATAAATTTTTAGAATTGAAGCCTGGTGCTGATGCACCATTTCTTTTTGCTACTTCAATAAGTTCATCCAATAGGTATAAGGGTAGTAGGGGTCTCGCTCCGTCATGTATTAATATCAAATCATCTTCGGAAACGTTCCCTGAATTTTTTAGGTACATAAGCCCTTCATATTCGCTCTCATGTCTTGTTTTTCCACCAGTTGTTATACCGACTAATTTATCTGTTTCCACAAGCTCAATAACCATATTTGTTTTTTCCCAATCCTCTTCACGTATTACAAGAAGAATTGAATCCACATATGTAGACTTTTCAAGAGTTTCTAAGGGCCAGCAAAGTGCTGGTTTCCTACCTACCGGAAAATATACTTTATTTTCTTCATCAGTAAATCTATGGCTAGAGCCACCGGCTAAAAGTATTGCATGAGTCTTCATATCTCTAATTTGTTAATCTTATCTCTAACTTCTTGACTATTTTTTGATTTCAGTATTTCAGATTTTAGATCTTCAGTATTCATTGATTTCAATTTAACCAGTTTTTCAAAAACAAAAGGGGAAGCAGCTGATGACATACTAAATTTTCTTAGTCCTAATACATATAAAGCAATTGCAGATATTGGGTCGGAAGCCATCTCTCCACAAACAGAGACTTCTATGCTTTGTTCTTTGCTTACGCTGAAAACATTTTCTAGTACTCGTAATATTGCAGGATGTAAAGAATCTTGATATTCAATTAGATTAGGATTTCCTCTGTCCGCAGCCATAATGTACTGTGTTAAGTCATTCGTTCCAACAGAGAAAAAATCAACATGCTGTGCAAAATCTTCTACAAGAATAGTGGAAGAGGGAGTTTCAATCATTATCCCAATTTCGGGAACTTTTTTTCCTAAGTGTTCAGCAATCTCTTCGATGATACTTTTGCTTTTAATAAAGTCTTCTATGGTCGAAATCATTGGAAACATTATCTTTACACGATGAGCATCCCTAGATGTAAGAATTGACTCGATTTGAGATCTATAAAGTTCTTGAATTTGAAGAGATAAACGAATACCTCTTACTCCTAAAAATGGATTTTCTTCAACAGGCAAACTTAGATAATCTACTTGTTTATCTCCTCCTATATCTAGTGTCCTATATGTAATTGCTCCACTAAATTTGTCTTGTATTTTCTCTAATATATCCCTTTGTTCTTCAATGGTCGGAATGGATGACCTATCTAAGTAAATAAACTCAGATCGAAAAAGCCCAATAGAGTTTAAAAAAGGGTGATTAAATGACTCTATCTCTTCCCCGGAACCTACATTGATTAAAAACTCAAAATCTTGGTTTTTATATTCAGATAAAGTAAAACTAGTTCTAATTTCCTCTTCTCGTTTTTTAGTCTCATTCAAACTCTCTATTACATCTTCATCCGGATTTATATTTAACTTTCCAGTAGATCCATCAAGTGCGATTAAGTCATCATTGTTTATCTCTTTTATGCTTTCTCCAACACCGATAACACATGGAATACCTAAATTTTTTGCAACGATGACTGCATGAGATGTTGGGCCACCATCTCTAAGGACAATGCCAATAACGTTTGCCATATTCATTGAGGATGTATCCGCAGGTGTTAAGTCTTCTGCAACTAAAACAGAGTTTTCATTTAATTCAACTTTTATCTCTTTCTCCTGCATTGTGTTTATTAAATGTTTACCAACTGAAATTATGTCTTCCGCTCTTTGTTTAAAATACTCATCTTCCATACTTGCTAATATATTTGCACTAGATTCGAAGATATTGTAAATTTCTTTAACTGATGATTGATTTTCGTCTGTAATTTGTCCCGTGATTTCCGGGTCTTGAAGAATTAAAATATAGGCATCTAATACTTCGGCTTCTTCATTTCTGTTGATATTTTTAAAATCTTCAATCTGTAACTGAAATTTTGAAGTAAGTTTTCGAACTGCTTCATCAAATGCAACTTTACTCTCTACATCAAGATCAATCTTATTTTGATATACGAAGGCATTTCCAATACAGCTTCCTATGGATACACCATTTCCGTTAACACTTTTCATTATTTCATCAAGTTACACGGAAAAAAAGGTTTTTGCAATGTTGGATTACTTCAAAACCACATTATTTTTAATATATGAAATATTTACTTCTAAATTTCAAAGAGATGCCAACATATGGTTGGATTGAATACTCTGAAGAAAAAGGGCTCGTTTTATCTGAGCAAGAGATGTTCAGTAACTTTCTAGATATAAAAGATTTAGTTAATACTCAAACCTGTATTGTTGTTGATGCACTCGCAACCGATGAACCGACTCTTTCGATCTCACTTGAGAATATACTAAAGTCAAATTACTCCATTACGACACAAAAGGTGACCAATGCTTTAAAAAAGATTAACTCCACTGGTAAAGTAGTCAGTCATCTCAATAGAGAAAACTATCAAAGACTTTCAACTCCGATTAAAGCAAGTGGTCATTCAATTAGTCAATACTTTGACAAAAACTCTTCATGGGACTTTGAAAAATACTTAAGGCTAAACAACCACTCCTATAAGGATTATCAAACTTTTGAGGCTGAGTTAATCTTAGAGTCAAAGTAGATTTGACCAATACCTACTAATAAAACTAAAACAAAACCTATTAACTGTTTTGAGGACAAATTCTCATTGAGTAAAAAAGCTCCCAAGATAACTCCCGTAACTGGCTCCAGATAAGAAATTGTGCTGACAGCTATAGGCTTAATTATTTTTACGACATACCAATAGGTCGTAAGGCCTACACCTGTTAAAAAGAATCCAAGAAAAATGCTGACCGCAAGATTGTCAATCAACCACTCTCTTGATTCATATGTAAATTTAATAAGTATTATAGAGGCTACTAACAACTGAGAGAAAGCCACTTTGAGTCCTCCTAGTTGTGAACTAAATTTTTCCCCAATAACTATTATCAAAGACAAACTAATAGCACTTATTAGTCCATAAAAAATCCCCTCCAGCGAATTAATGTTTGAAATATCTAAAAGAAAATACAAGCCAATAAAACCAATAGAAATTAGAAATACTTGATAACTTTTTGGTTTGTTACCACGTAAGAATTCAAGTAGTAGAACAAAAAGTGGGTATGAAAAAACTAATCCTATGCCAACTGCAATGGAGTTTAATTCAATTGACTCAAACATTGTCACCCAATGAATAGCGAGAAGTGGTCCTAAGATTAATCCTGGTTTGATTAGCTCTTTTATATTAAGATTTTTTCTTATCAATAGGGTTGCAAGGAAAAATGTTCCTAGAAATGTTCGTATTCCGACGAGAGATATAGAGGTAATATCAGATGTCCGTATTATTAATGGAATTGTTCCCCAAGAAATAGCTAATAAAATTATTCCCGAATAGGCTTTTGTTGTAGGGTTCATTTACTCAGATTGATTTGAGTAATTTGTAAATTGTGTATATTCCTTGCTGAAATAAAGATCAACTTTACCGGTTGAACCTGATCTGTTTTTAACAATATTAATTTCCGCAACACCGGGTCTTTCAGTTGCAGGATTGTAATAATCATCTCTATAAATCATCATTACAATATCAGCATCTTGCTCAATTGCACCAGACTCTCTTAAATCTCCAAGTCTTGGTCTCTTGTCTTCTCTTGCTTCTGCTGCTCTGTTCAACTGAGAAAGAGCAATTATTGGTACCTTTAACTCTCTTGCTAACCCTTTTAAGTTTCTGCTGATTTCAGCAATTTCTTGTTGCCTATTGTCGCCTGAATTACCTTGCATCAACTGGATGTAGTCAACGACTATTAAGTCTAGGTTCTTTGATGCTTTTAGTCTTCTAGATTTAGCTCTAATGTCTGTAACAGTAATGACAGAGGCATCATCAAAATACAGTGGCATAGTGTTAACTTTCGAAGCTGCTTCAACAACTCTGGACCATTTCTCTGGACCAAGCTGACCTTTTCTTGCATCGCCAGAAGCTACTTTTGCTTCTGAGAATAAAACTCTTTGAACTAATTCCTCTTTTGTCATCTCAAGAGAGAAGAAAGCAACTGTTTTATTTTCTTTCGCAGCATTAGTTGCAATATTTAGTGCTAAAGATGATTTACCCATGCTTGGTCGAGCAGCAATGATGACTAAGTTACCATCTTGTAATCCCGCTAACGTATTATCTAGGTCAACGAAGTGAGTTGGTAATCCTGAAAGTCCAGTACCTTGATTTTCAATTTCCTCAATCTGCTCAATTGCTTCATTTAAAAAATCTGCAACACCAATTAAACCGTCGCCAATAGCATCATCGGATGCATTAAATATTGATTGTTCTGCTTCGTCCATAACGGAAGAAATATCTTTATCCAAGGTATATGCAAGCAGTTCTATTCTTCCGCTAGCTTTAAGTAATTTTCTTCTATTTGAGTGTTCTAATACAATTTCAATATATCTTTCAAAGTTAGCTGAACTGGGAACATTTTCAACCAAACGAGCAATATATGATGCGTTTAAACTTGTTGTGTTCTTGTTTTTAAATACAATTTCAGAAACTGTAACACTGTCGATTGGTTTTCCAGAATCAAATAATTCTTTCATAGCCTCAAATATTTTTTCATTATTTGGGCTGTAAAAATCTCCAGGCTTTATTGCCTCCATTAATCTATTTGAGGCATCCCTTGATAAAAGTGCACTACCTAAAAGAGCTTCTTCCGCTTCAATACTACTTGGTGGAGCTTTCTGAACTCCAAATGAGTCACTGGATGAAACTGCTTCTGGTCCAGCCATTATTTTGTTTCAGGAACTATTTCCAAAGTTACGTCAAAATTGACATCTGAACTTAGTTGTATTTTGACTGTGTGTAAACCAATCTCTTTAACCTGATTTTCTACAATAACCTGATCTTCTTCTAATTTAAATGTTGAAAACTTTTCAATTGATTCAATTATTTGAGCATTTGTTACAGCAGCATATAATGTTCCCTCATCGGTTGAATTTTGAGCTATAACTAAGTGCGCATCCGCTAATGCTTGCTGAATAGAATCAGCTAATTGGCTACTTTCCTCAAGTACTGCTTGTCTTTTTTCTTGCATCTTCTCAGCCATTGTTACATTTTTTGTTGTAGCTACCATCGCCATATTTTTTGGTATTAAGTAGTTTCGAGCATAACCTTTAGCAACGTTTACGATGTCGCCCTTGCGACCTAACTTAGATATATCTTCTTTAAGTATTAACTTCATCGTCTGTTATATGATTGTTTGTAAGTACTTGTTGTTACATATGGAAGTAATGCAAGCTCTCTTGCAACCTTGACAAGACGGGCTACTTTAGCTTGTTCCTGTTTTGTAATTCCAGTAATCAAACTTGATCTTATTTTCCCTCTGTCTGAGACGAATTTTTCCAATAGCTTAACATCTTTGTATGTAGCTCTTGAAATTTGTTCTTTTGTTACTCTTCTTGGTTTAGGTGCCTCATATTTTGAAGCCTTAAACTTTGGAGCTCTTTTTTGACCTTGTGCTTGTCCCATTTACATACCTCCTAAAATGGTGCTTCGTTCTCTTCAAAATTATCTCTAGCTTTTGGCATATCTGAAGATCCTGAAGAGCCTGAATCTACACTTGCTGTTGCCCATTTTAAAGCTGGTCCGATTTCATCAATCACAATGGAGACTTTTGATCGATTTCCACCTTGCTGATCTTCCCAAGTTGAATAATTAAGTTTTCCAACGATTATTACTCTCATTCCTTTTGTTAAAGATGAACTTACATTTTCAGCTTGTTGTCCAAAAACTACACCACTGAAGTATTGTGGGTCATCATCAACATTTACCCATTCACCATCAGTAAATCTTCGTTTTTTAGGTCCTGCAAAGTTGATATCAAGGACTGACATTCCCGAGTTTGTTGTTCTTAGTTCAGGATCCATTGTTATAGTTCCAACTATTGTTACTGTATTATCTACCATGTTTATACCTCTAGCTTTCCATCTTTAAGACTTTGTGTCTAATCACATCATCAGATATTTTTAGCACTCTATCAAGTTCACTTGGCACTGTTGGAGGTGCTTCAAAGGTTGTAATAGAATAGATACCTTCATTAAAAGTTTCTATTTGATAAGCAAGTTTTCTTTTTTGCCAAACACCTTGCTCTGAAATTGAACCACCATTGGTAGTAATTATTTCAGTAATATTATTGTGAATTTCTTCAACAAGACTGTCGTCTGCTGTAGGTCTTACGATTGAGACCAAGTCATATTTAGTCATTTTTTCTCCTATGGACACTTGTACGTGGCTTCTTTTGAAGCAGGTACTTACAATTTAATACTAGAAATAGCTTATGACAGAATTTTTTTAATTTCTTTTTTCCATTCTTCTAGGGATTCTTGCAAGTCTGGTCCCATCGCATAAGAATGATCTTCAGTTGGAAATTCATTATTTTGGATTTCAGATTTATAATTCTTAAGTGCCTCAACAGTGTCCTCATATTGCTTTGAATATCTTTTAACAAATTTAGCATCTATGTATTCCTTTGACTTCATTCCCAAAATATCGTGAAGTACAAGAACCTGACCATCTGTAAATTTACCAGCACCTATCCCAATTGTTGGTATAGTAAGCGCTTCAGAAATTGATTCAGCAACTATGGAAGGTACACCCTCAAGTACCATTGAAAAGCAACCTAGTTCTTGTAGAAGGAGGGCATCTTCAAATAATTTCTTTGCCAACTCGAGTGTTTTACCCTGTACCTTGTAGCCACCCATCATGTTTTTGGACTGGGGAGTAAGTCCCAAATGACCCATTACTGGTATTTCTGCATTTACTAAGGCCTCTATGGTGTCTTTTCTTTTTGATCCGCCTTCAACTTTTACCGCATCAGCTTTTCCTATTTGAATAAACTTTGCTGCATTCCTTAATGTGTCTTCTACTCCTATGTGATAAGACATATAAGGCATGTCTGCCACTACGAGTGAATTTGGCTTTGCATTGCTCACTGCCTTTACGTGATGTAGTATTTCTTCAACTGTAACTGAAAGGGTGTCTTCGTGACCCAAAACTACTTGAGCAAGAGAATCTCCAATTAAAATGACATCAATATCTGCTTCGGAAGCAGCTTTTGCTGAAGGGTAGTCATAAGCCGTAACCATGGAGATATTCTCATTGTTTTTTAAATTTACAATATAAGGTACTGTTTTTTTCATTTTTCCTCTCTCCGCTTTAAAAGTCGAAGGATTAATATAATTTTATTATTTTTACCTAATTAAGCAACTCTTAATTTAATAACCGAAATATATTTCATTTTTTGTAATTTACGATTCTAGTGATTATGCAATAACATTTGTAATATGAAGTTTTTAAAAATCGGACTCTTATTAATATTAATATCATGCACAGCAACATTAGAAACAGCTGAGAAAGAGATAATTATGACAACTGAAAATGAAAAATTAACTGATACTGGAAATCAAAAAGCATATTTTGCCGGTGGGTGTTTTTGGTGCATGGAACCACCTTTCGAAGCATTAGAAGGAGTTCTCGGTGCAACTTCTGGATATATGGGAGGCACAATGGAAAATCCTACTTATGAAGACGTTGTAACAGGAGAAACTGGGCATGCAGAAGTTGTTGAAATATTATATGATCCAAATATCGTCACTTATGAGGAGCTTCTTGAGGTATTTTGGAGGAATATTGATCCAACTGCTCTGAATTATCAGTTTGCAGATGTTGGCTCACAATACAGAACTGAAATTTTTACTATAGGAGAAAATCAAATGCAGGCTGCTGAAACCTCTAAAAAAGAACTTGGTGATTCAGGAAAATTTGATAAACCTATCGTTACTGCAATCTCTGCTGCACCTAAATTTTATATTGCTGAGGAATATCATCAGGATTTCTATAAAAAGCAAGCCATGCGATATGAAATGTATGCAAAGGCTAGTGGGCGAAAAGGATATATTGAAGATACTTGGGGTGACGACTAATCACGAATAGTTTTATATAGTGTTTCTTTCCACTCATCACTATCAATTTCCCAAATAACGTTTATATTTCTTTCTGTGTGACTCCAATGCTCATCTATATGAGGCTCACTTTCACCGACATGCAGTTGATCGACAATAGTCATTCCTCTAGCGGGCCCGTCTATTACAACTTGAACGTTGTGTCTTGAGACCTTTGTTGTGACAGCTGGGTTTAGTGCTACTGCCATTGCTACAGGATCAGGTAGTCCAAGACCTGGATCTCCCAACCAATTTTGGCTTGAATCAAGAGCATGTTTATTACAATCTATTGTGAAATCTGCTTTTTCTGTCTTAAAGCTATATGCGAGCTCCATTTCCTCTTCAGTTAGATTTGCTTCGCCTCTACATAGCTCCCAGCCCACCATGGCTATATCATGGTGCTTCGATTTAAAAACTATATCTGCAGCTTCAGGGTCACACCATATGTTGTATTCAGCTGCCGGAGTTACGTTTCCGACTGTATTTGAGGCCCCACCCATGATTACGATATTTTTCAGTTTTAAAAAAGAATCAGGATATTTTTTTATGAAATTAGCCACATTTGTTAATGGACCTAGGGTTACTAAAGTTATTTCGTCGGGATGTTGATTAATGTGGTTATTTAGAACCTCAATAAAATCTTCATTAGTTTCTTGAAGTTTTGGTGCCGGGTAGTTCATATTGCCCATTCCATCGGGTCCATGAAACCAATCTGCATGCTCTCTTTTTTTTACAAGGGGCGCATCTGCACCGACATAAACTGGAACATCTTTCTTGCAAAGCTCAACTGTATACCTTGCGTTTATACTTCCCTGTTCAACAGACATGTTTCCTGAAACAACGCTGATTCCTAAAACTTCAACATCATGCCATTCGAGGGCCATTAATAATGCAACAGCATCATCGGATGCAGTATCTGTATCTATAAAATATTTATTTTTCATATGTTATTAAAGGATATCAAAAGTATTTAAAAGATTCTTTTAAATAAATAAGTAGTTTTGAAATCTAGGTTATCGAGTGTTCGCTTTTTTTAAATTTATAAAGTTTGCAAAGATGATTAATGCTGCACCCAGGTAGATAAACATATCACCTTGTTCTGAATAAAACATAACTCCTATTAATACAACAATTGGTAATCTTAACAAATCAATCGGGGCAACTACTGTTGGTGGTGCAAGTGATAAAGCTGTTGTTATACAGTAGTGAGCACCTAAACCAGCAAATCCAATTACTACAATCCATGCAATATTTTCTGTTGTTGGTATGTCTAATCTTCCATCTAGAAGAGATGTAATAAGACCAAATATTAATTGCATTGCAGTTAAGAAAAAAAGGATAGTTAAAGTTGATTCGGTTCTTGTAAGTCTTCTTGTATAGATATTTGTTAACGCAAAAACAATTGCAGAAATAGCTGCAGCAATTAATCCTAGGTTGATACTTTCAATATCTGGTCTAACTGTTATTAATACCCCGATAAAGCCTATACATACCGAGAGTATTTTAAATTTATCCATTTGTTCATCAAGCATCAAATATGAAAATAGAACTATCCATATTGGCATTGTAAATTCTAATGAGGTGACTTCTGCAAGAGTTATCGATGCTAGTGCATAAAGCCAAAGATTCTGACCAGTAAAATGAGCAACATTTCTTTTTAAGTGTGTTCTTATTTCCTTTAAATTAATTTCATGAAGTTGTTTGTTCTTTATTAGAAAAAACAAAATAATAGACACCCCTATTACACTTCGATAAAATAAAATTTCAAAAGTATCTATTTGGAGTGAAATCTCTTTTCCTGCAACAGCCATCGAGGTGAGGCAAAAAACTCCTCCGACCATCCATAAAGAGCCCTTTATCGTATCAGTCATAACCTATAAACTTCCACAATATTTTCTTAAAATACCTGTAGGGTAGCTCTCGCTAACTACAAAATCTGGATCAGGTGTTAGGGTGTTCTGAGATTTTGAGGATAGGAGATCTCTGTATTCATCTGAGGTTCTCCAGTATTTGATGCTGTACTCTTGATTGTCTTCCCACCACTGAACCTCCTCTTGAATTGTCCAAATATTATCAATTGATATCAAATGTTTTTCAAGAGCAGTATTAGCATTTTTTGAATCTAAGAAATTGTTATAAAAGCCATCAATCACACTCTGCAGCTCTGAATTATTGATTACATAATTAGTAATTACATTATCTAATCCATCAAGACCAATTTTGTTAATCCTTAAAGCTTCATTAACGTAATCTAGCTTGGTGGCATCGACATATGAATACGTCCTATAGATTTCACTTTCATAAGCTTCAATTTGGATCTCATCAAACACTCTTTCGACCTCATCAGCTAGTTGAATACAATTGTTAATTTTTGTATCTGAAGAAGGTTCGACACTTGAACAAAAAATAAAAAACAAAAATAAAATTAAATACTTTTTATTGGTCATTGTGCCACCCTTTATTAAAGGGTAGAAGGAATATTGGAATAATGGTAAAGACTAGAAATAGATTTTGTGCAGTATTTAATGAGTACTCTTCAATAAAATAACCCATTACTATAGATCCAATAGCAATGCCGGAACCCACAGAACTGGCCAACCAAGAGAATGCCTCTGTTAGCTTTCCACTTTCTGTGACATTTGATACGTAACTATTTGCAAGTAAGAATATAGGGCCTATTCCTAATCCGCAAAGAAACCCAGAGAAGATAATAAGATTCCTAGTTTCAAAAAAATAAAATGTGGAAACTGACAATGCAAGAAATAAAAATACGAAATTATAATTTTTTAAACTCTTCGTATTTTTAAAAAAGTATCCATAAAGCAATGCACTAACAAGTGCGGTAAAACCGTTAACAAGATAATAAAAGGCGGTTAAGTTTTTTATATTGCCAATATCTTCTTTAGCAACAACAAATACTGAGATACTACTTAGACATGCGCCAAGAAAAACTAGTGAAACTAGAAGTATTGTTTTATTTTTTGAAAACCATACAGAAGTATTATTAGAAGCCATTTCTTTTATATTTCCAATATCAATACTGTTAAAGAAAACGACTCCAATGGTTCCAGTAATAGAACTGACTGCAGCAATATACAAAGCAACTATTGGATTTATATAGTTTGATACGGTTGCAAACACTGATGGACCAATTAAAAAATTTAATTCATCAATTGAGGACTCGATTGCTTGTACTTTTTGATTATCCTCTTCTTTTGTAATAGCTTTCCAATTTCTACGCGTATATGCGCCAATATTTGGAACGGAGATACCCAGAAGTATTGAAAGAAAAATATATATAAACTTACTTTGATAATCACCAAGAGTAATTAATAAAGAAGCTGTTACGAACCCAGTTAAAAGAACACTTGCAATTTTTTTTTGACCTAGCTTGTCTACCAATCTGCCATTTACGGGTTGTATTAATGCATTTGAGATACTGAAGCTTGCAGCCATTGCTCCACCTATTGCATAAGAACCTGTTTTGTAATTTCCAAATATAACCATACCCACTTGAAGCATTGAAAACGGAGCTCGACCAAGTGCTCCAAAAAATATTAAATTTTTAGCACCATTAAGACTTATTAATTTTCTGTAAGTTGCTTCCATAGCCATTAGTACATTGTTGTATGTAAATAAAGATACCTTTAGAAAAGTTAATTAACTTAGTAAATCTAACAGCATATTCATGAATTTATCTTTGCTAGATTTCGTAACTACTCGCACATTTTTATTCTTATCTTCAACATCAAAATAATCTACTATCGTCTGACCTCTAGTAATTCCATCTCTTGTATCAACTATTACATGTAGGTCTTGAGATTCCTCAATTATTGAATTATCCAGTGCGATAGCCATGGTTATTGGATCAGGTAAATCAAATCCGTAGAAGTCATACCACTCTTTTGTAAGATTTATTAGGACTTTCTGAATATCAACCGAGAAATCAGCCAACTTAGTATTTAAAGACCTAAGTTGTTCAATCTCAGCCTCTTTAAGCATTGCATATTTATATGAGTTATCCCATCCAACCATTGTAAGTTGTAGATCTGAGTCAAAAACTATTTTTGCTGCTTCCGGGTCAACCCATATATTAAATTCAGCAGCAGCGGATACATTCCCCGTTCCATCAGAAGTTCCTCCCATGACATAGCAGTGGTCAATCTTTGAACTAATAGATGGATCTTTCTCTATTGCTAAAGCTATGTTGGTTAGTGGGCCTAGTGTAACAAGTGTTATTTCTCCAGGATTATTGTTAATTGTTTCAATAAGATAATCTACAGCTCCTGTTTCTTCATATTTTGGTGATTTAGAACCAATCCCAATATCACCCATTCCATCTACCCCGTGCACTGACTGAGCGCTTGCTGATACTGGACTTAAAGATTTAACATGTTCTGTAAATTCTTCAAGAGTGTGAATTTCAATATACTCACGCACTAAAGGCTTATCTGCACCTGCATAAACTTTAATATCCTGTTCAGCTATTTCAATTGTTGAAAGAGTATTCGTGATCCCTTGTGCAAGAGGTACATTCCCTGAAACAACTGTTATCCCTAAAACTTCAGTTTCTGGATGTATGAGAGCCAAAAGTATAGCTACTGCATCATCTGAACCTGTATCTGCGTCAATGATAAATTTTTTCATTTAGTACATAGTCGTAATCGTTAAATGATGGGGTCTATGGGTAGCGTGATACTGTTTCCATAACCTGTAATCAAGCTGAGGAATGATTATAGATTTTTCAGCAGGCCTTCTCTTATTAATCTCCTCGGTCAGTTTTGCAGTTATGTATAAACTGGTACTCCTTATTTCAATTTCTTCAAGAGAGTCTCTAGCTATGATTTCACCATTTGTGATTTTATTTCGTAGCTCCTCTGAGTATTCGACTATCTTCATAACCTCTAAGGCAACCGGAACAATGTAATCAGCAAAAGCACTCATCGATTGCATATCCTCAATGTAGAAATCTCCTGTTCCTGCAAGTTCAGCATGTATGCCCCAAAATGCAAGCTGAGCAAGCTTATAAAAGTGGACATTATATTTTTCAGCATATTGAGAAGTGTCATCAAATCGTGGAAATTCTGAAGTGAGCCTTTCAATAAGTCCCTCCCCATTATCGTATAGTTTTTTTGGTCCAGCATTAATAAAATTCATCCAATCACCTTCATAGTCATCAGATAGTTTTGCTCCCACATTTAAGAGTATGTCTAGTCTTTCTGACATCATTGGCATTTCAATATTGCCCTTAAATATATTTTTAAGCTGTTTGTCATCTAGATCTGAAAGTACGTTGCCGTTATATAGCTGTAATCCAGATGATATAGCCTCCTGAATCTGAACAAACATTGCTTCACTATCAGAGAGAACTTTACCTTCACGTATGATTTCATATTTAGTGCTGTTCTCAAAATCTGTAAAAGCAAAGTTAAGTGTATTAATCAACATTGTTGTTCTTATAAACTCATCAGGATTATTTTTAGATATATTTTGCTCTGGTGGTGGAAAGTCTTCGTAAGCAATCCAATCAGCCACATTCATAATCTGATCTAAGTTCAGGTTTATAGTTTGGAGATTCTCGATGACTGGATTCAATGAGCTAAGTACTTTAGAGTTCCAATCAATATTCATAGTTCAAATGATACTAGCCAAAAATAGTGTCGAAAGATATACTTTCAACATGAATTCAAAAATTTGTGTTATTGGTAGTTCGAATATTGATCAAATTGCGTATACCCAAAATATTCCATCAGACGGTGAGACCTTGTTTGGAGATTCGTTTCAGATGGGTTTTGGTGGGAAGGGAGCTAATCAAGCTGTTATGGCAGGGTTGCTTGGAGCTGATGTACATATGATTACGTGTTTAGGCGATGATGTTTATAAAGAGATGACGATAACCAACTATCAAGCAAATAATGTAAATACTGATCACGTACAACTGGTTAGAGGGTCTAGTGGTGTTGCGCCTATTTGGGTTGACTCAACCGGACAAAATAGAATAATTGTTATCCCTGGAGCAAATAATGAAATAGATGCTCAAAAAGCAATATCTTCAATGACAGAAATTGGAGATATTTCAGTTCTAGTTGGCCAGTGTGAAATTCCTATGGAAGTTAATCATGAAGTTTTTGAGTTTGCAAAAAGTAATGCTATCACAACTATTTTTAATCCTGCTCCAGCAAGAAAGCTTGAAAAAATATTTTTGGAGCATGTTACCTGGCTAATCCCTAATGAAAATGAATTTGAGTTAATAAGCGGCATGGAACCTAATGATGAAAACTTTTTAAGATTCAAGAAAGATATCCCTTGTAATTTAATTGTCACACTTGGTGAAAAAGGAGCTGTTTTAGTTGGCGAAGATAAAACTCATCATTTTGATGCGCCAACAGTGGATGCAATTGATACAACTGGAGCAGGTGATTCATTTATTGGAACCTTTGCATATGAGTTGTCAGAATCAAATTCCCCAGAGGAATGTATAAAAAAAGCAATACAGAAAGCTAGTCAATCAGTTACAAAAAAAGGTACTCAGTCTTCTTATAGCTAGACTTTATTTACAACTTTTATTGATCGATTGTTAAGCTTGATTCCAAAATAATATTTGTTGCATTACTAACGGCGTCCAAATATGTATCTTTATTGAGAGCTTCTTTTCTAGATTGGTCACCATATATTACAAGAAGTGCTCCAGTTCTAACTCGTCTATAGTTTCCAACTACGAATAAAGCTGAAACTTCCATTTCGGAACAGAGGACACCACCACGTACCCAAGCTTCCCATTTTTGATTTAGATCATGAGAGACGGGCTTGGAGTCAGGATCATGTTGCCCGTAAAAAGAATCTTTTGTTTGGACAATGCCTATGTGATAGGTGCTTCCCTTATCTTTTGCAGCTTGTTCTAAGGCAAAAACCATGTCAGCCGAACCGACGGCAGGATATTCGATTGGCATATACTCCAAAGATGTTCCTTCTTGTCTCACAGCACCATTAGCTATTACTAGATCTCCAACTCTGGTATGTTCCTGCATGGCTCCAGATGTGCCTAGCCTAATCATTGTTTTTACACCAATGTTTGCTAACTCCTCAACACCTATAGCTGTTGAAGGACATCCCATTCCTGTGGACATTACACTTACTGGCCTACCTTTATAGGTTCCTGTGTATGTTTTATACTCTCTATTAAAAGCAACTTCTTTTGCATCATCAAAATGTCCTGCAATAAACTCAACTCTCCCAGGATCTCCCGGCAGAATTACAAAATCTGCAACATCCTCTGGCTCGAGTCCAATGTGATATTGTTTTTTTCCATCTAGCATTGATTGTTTTTCTGTCATGTTTGAAATGATAATAAATCATTCATAAAAGGTCACTAAAATTTTTTAGAAATCTCTAGAAATTACTGTTAAAAGTGATAGTTTAATGATATGAATATTCCAGAAATTAAATTTCCAAATCTTGATCCAGATTTTATAAAAAATCCCTATCCACACTTAAAAATTTTAAGGGAGTCATCTCCTTTACACAAAGATATAAATAGTGATCTAGTTCTAGTTACAAGATTTGAAGATGTTAAAGGTGTACAAACTAGTAAAGCTTTTTCATCATCTGAACCCCAAGACTTGCACACCTTTAAAAAAACAAATGAAAGTGAGAAAAATTACCCTTACTTTTGGAAAACAGAAGAATTTTCACTTTTGAATCTTGAGGGTCAGTTACACGGAGATCTTCGAGGATTGGTTGCAAAAGCCTTTTCAACTAGACAGGTTCAAGAGCTGAGACCTTTTATGGAAGGAAAGTCAAGTGAGCTTCTAAACAATTTGAAAGGCAGTAGTTTTGATTTGTTAGCAGATTATGCACAGCCATACTCTGTTTCTGTTATTGGTAAATTATTAGGGGTTCCTGAGGAACAATATGACAATTTCTTAGATTGGTCTAACAAAATTGTTAAGATGTACGATCTAGAAGTTTCAAATGAAAGCTCACAGGAAGCTGAAATTGCAGCTAAAGAATTTTATTTCTATATAAGTGAATTAATTGATGAAAAAGTAAAAAATCCTGGTGATGATATGATTTCTAGGCTTTCACAGGTGACAGAAAATGATCAAAGACTAACCAAGGATCAGATTATCTGTACAGTCATACTTCTTTTAAATGCCGGACATGAAGCTACTGTAAATACAATTGGAAATTCTATTGTGGCATTAAGGCAAAATAATATTGATACAAAAGATCTTGATAAAAGATACGAGATAAAAAAAATAATAGAAGAATTAATACGCTGGGATAGCCCTCTCCAATTTTTTCAAAGGTGGGTTTTAGAAGATACGAGCTTGGGTGGATATGAGTTGAAAAAGAATTCGAAAATTGCAATTCTCCTAGGGTCAGCAAATAGAGACGAGCTTGCATTTGAAAATGGTGAAGAAATCAATTTTAAAAGGGATAACTTAAGTCATACAAGTTTTGGAGGTGGTGTCCATTTCTGCTTAGGTGCCCATCTAGCAAGACTTGAATTAGAAGTCTCTTTCACAAATCTATTTAAAAATACCATATCCTTACTAAGTGAACCCGAACGTACAGGCGCTTTTGGAATACGAGGATATAAAGAAATTATGGTCTCTATTTAAGAATCTATTTTATTTATCTCTTCTAGAAGATCGCCTATATTTTGTACAGTTGAGCTAAACATTCCTGCTGTGAATAAGTTCCTATATCTTCTCTCCTCTGCTGTAAGAGCAATCACAGGTTTGTTATTAGCATACATATATCCTATTTCTGAAGCTGTCCCTGAATCTATATCTTGACCGGTTACGAGTGCAACCACTAAATCTGATTCATTTAAAGCTTGGACATCAGTTTGGAATATAATATCTTTTGTTGATTGAGACATATCATTATTTTTTAACTCTTCAGGATCGATACCTGTTTGGTCCCTATGTGGAAGGAAACAATCATACCCATTTCCTTCTAGAACTTCTGCAATCTCTTCAAGATATTTTTTCTCATGTACGTTAAAAAGTGGTCCTGCAATGTATATTTTTTCAATCATATTATTAAAACTAAAAGCTTTTCACTAATTCAACAAGGTAAAAAAATAGTATTTTTCTACCAATTATCTCAATAAGTCTTAAACTCTTTTTATGGGTAATTCTAAAAAATATGGTATGAATACCAAAGCTATTCATACCAAGAAAAGGGTTGAACTTCCAACGGGTGACGTAATGCCACCAATACATCTATCTACAACCTTTGAAAACTCTCAACCTGGTGAATATGAATACTTCTATGGAAGGAGTGGTAACCCAACTAGAGAACTATTTGAAAGAACAATGGCATCTCTCGAGGGTGTGGAAGATTTTGAATCTATGCACTCATTTGGAATGGCCTCGGGAATGGCTGCTGTAACACTAATTGGTGAATTAGTGGAACCTGGTGAAAATGTTGTAATTACCAGAGATGTCTACGGTGGTACTACTAGGTTTTTTTCACAGGTAATGACAAAAAGAGGTATTGAAGTAAACTTTTGTGATCTTTATGATGAGGAAAAATTAACCTCTTTAATCAACGAAAAGACAAAGTTGGTATGGTTTGAGTCTCCTTCTAATCCAAGAATAAATATTTTTGATATTACCAAATATGCAGAGATAGTCCACAAAAGTAATGCCTATTTAGTTGCTGATGGTACATTTACCTCACCATTTATAACAAGACACCTAGAACATGGTGTAGATATCGTGTTTCATTCAACGACAAAATATATAGGTGGGCATAGTGACACTCTAGGTGGTGTTGTAACAACAAATAATAAAAAAGTCTGGGAAGTCTTATTTGAATACCAAAAAACAAGCGGTGCAATTATGTCACCATTCGATGCATACCTCTGCCAAAGAGGTTTGTATACATTAGGACCTAGACTTGCCATGCACTCTGCAAATGCACACAAGTTGGCTGAATACTTAGAAAACTCAGAACATATTAAAGAAGTATTTTATCCAGGACTAGAAAGTAATCCCCATTACTTAATAGCTGAAAAACAAATGGACATGTTTGGTGGAATGCTAAGTTTCAATGTTGAAGACCACATAAATCTCAAATTATTTTGGGAAAATTTAGAACTTTTTAAATTAGCAGTAAGTTTAGGTGGAGTTGAGTCATTAATCGAACTGCCTAGACTAATGACTCATGATTCCGCTGAAGGAACTGAGGCATCAATTGATGATGATCTTGTACGAATCTCTGTTGGATTAGAAAATACAGAAGACCTTATAAGTGATTTAGAGTCTGCATTAAATGCTGCAAAGAAATAAACTTAATCCTTTCTCACTTGCTTTAATAAGTATTTTCACTACATTTTTACTCTTTGCATTCTTTGGTTATAACGGCTGGGGACCAGCAGCACCAAATGAGCAAGCTATTGGTGAGATTTCTAGATGGTGTGAACGTGTAAGTAGTGGATTCTTTAGAGAACCAGCAAATACCTTGGGTAACTTAGGATTTGTAGTTGTAGGCTTATATATGTTTTTCAGACTTTCAAAAGATGCAACACAGGGAAATACCCCTCTATTTGGATCATTCAAGATTGCGCTTCTTTACGCCTCAGCATCAACCTTTTTAGGACCAGCTTCAATGGCTATGCATGGAACTCATACTAGATTTGGCGCGTGGTTAGACAATGTTTCGATGATTTCTTATATTCTTATATTATGGATTTACAACTTAAAGAAACTTACTAAATTCTCATCGCGGACATTCTTCATAACATATTCAACTCTTTTAGCATATTACGCCTATAGCTATTGGTATCTTGATAGCGGATTGGGAATTGGTATTGACTTATTTGAACTTAGTATTGGTTTGTGGATTGCCACTGAAGTACTAGTAAAGATGCCAAATATTTATGGGAGACTACTTTCTGGTT